>JACXXQ010000497.1_pt1 | contig 20037 bp, 19 predicted proteins | sample 8621361 | NCBI WGS metagenome assembly JACXXQ01 (sample SAMN15503820, study PRJNA645414) | gut metagenome | isolation source: feces | host: Bos taurus | place: USA | collected 2016 | reverse complement strand
TGATTAAACCAACAACAGTTTCTTGATCTTCGTATGCTTTTTCTAAGGCAATCCAAGATTCGTGACGAACTGCTTTTTCACGAGAAAGTTTAGTTTCACCGAAACCATCTTCAACAGCGTCTAACGCAACTTGAACTTGATCACCAACTTGAACAGTGATTTCACCTTGTGCATTTTGGAATTCTTCAGCAGGGATTGCCGCTTCAGATTTCAAACCTGCATCAACGAAAACGAAACCTTTGTTGATCGCAACAACAGTACCAGTAACGATTGAACCTTGACGAGTTTCAAGTTCTTTTAGTGATTCTTCAAATAGTTGAGCAAAAGATTCTGACATATAAATTAATCTTCAATAAGTTAATAACGACCGCTTAAATTCCTTATTAAACGGGGCTGATAATAAACGCCTATTCTTCCTTGAATAAACACAAAATGATTCTATCCCAAATGAGGGCAACGCTGACGAATATGTTGCAATGCCAACGTGAAAACTTCATTAATAGAAAGGGAAGATGAATCTAACAGAATTGCATCATCGGCGGGTTTTAACGGAGCAACCGCACGATTTCTATCTCGGTAATCTCGTTCCTGAATTTCGGATAAAATCTGGGCAAAATTACCATTAATTCCCTTTTCCTGCAACTGTTTTAAACGTCTTTTTGCACGTTCTTGTACTGAAGCGTCTAAAAAAAACTTAATTTGCGCTTGCGGAAAAACAACTGTTCCCATATCGCGACCATCCGCCACTAAGCCGGGAGCTTGAGCAAAATCCCGCTGTTTTTGTAATAAAGCAGCACGCACTAAAGGATATACGGCTGTTCTGGAAGCATAATCCGCAACCTGTTGTGTGCGAATAGCATCACTCACATCTTCTTGATTTAGAAAAGTTTTTACACCATGTTCATCACTTGAAAAAGTAATTTCTATGGTTTTGGCAAAAGCACTTAACGCCTGTTCATCGGAGAAATCAATATTCTGTTTTGCTGCCGCTAAACCGAAAACACGATAAATTGCACCGGAGTCCAATAAATGAAAACCGAAATGTTGGGTCAATGCTTGACATAAAGTACCTTTGCCAACGCCGCTCGGGCCGTCAACAGTAATAATTGTAGTCGTCATAATTGTCTTCTGTTTCTTGATAAAAAGATGCCGCACATAATGTGCGGCGAAATTGTGGTAAATTATACTCGTAATTCTGACTGGCGCAAAGTTGAAACTTACTCTTGTACGGAAGAGTGATGTTCAAAATGTGAGCTTGGAGTGAGGTATTCCTCGCGGTTCGGATCAACCAATTTTGATTTTTTAATCATTTTTTCAATGGTTACGCCTTGCACCAAAATTGAGAATACCACAACGGCATAAGTCATAATCAGGATAATATCTTTTACATCCGTGCCATTAACAAATACTGCTTTCGCCGGAATGGAAAGCGCCATTGCCAAAGCCAAACCGCCACGTAGTCCACCCCACGTCATAATTTTTAATGTATAAGGATTATAGGTGCGGAAGAAACGTAACATTGAGTACGGCAACCATAAACTGAGATAACGTGCAGCTAAACAGACCGGAATTGCCAACAACATCATCAAAAAGCCTTGGAAAGTAAAATCGATCAGCAATAGTGCGAAACCGATCAGGAAGAATAGCAGTGAGTTGAGGAAGTGGTCGATCATTTCCCAAAAGTGGTCAAGATAGCGTTGGCTCTGTTCGGAGAAGCCGCGATGACGTGTCCAGTTGCCGACCATAATACCGGAAACCACCATTGCCAATGCACCGGAAACTTCCAATAAATTTGCCAACATAAAGCCGGCGGTTGGAATGGTTAACGTTAATAGGATTTCCAAGCTACCGTCATCAGTGGCTGAAATTAATAGGTGAGCGACCAAACCAAGCACAAAACCGAAGATAATGCCGCCGATGGCTTCGTGTAGGAACAGGTGTAAAATTTCGCTGGCGGACATCTGTTCACCGCTGAAAGCAACGGTAAAAATAGTAACGAAAATCACCAAACCGACACCATCATTAAACAGTGATTCGCCTTCAACCTGCATTGATAGACGTTTCGGTGCACGTAGATTTTTAATAATTGCCAATACGGCGATCGGGTCGGTAGGGGAGATTAAAGCGCCGAACAGCAAGCAGTAAATAAAATCGATCGGTAAGCTGATAAGATTAGCGATTAAGTAGATCAATGCACCGACAATAAACGTGGACGCCAGTGTTGAAAATAGTGCGAAGATCGTAATTTCCCATTTTTGATCACGCAATACCGGAATTTTTATGCCTAATGCGCCGGCAAACAGTAAGAAACCTAAAATTCCGTTAAGTAGAAAGCTTTTAAAGTCAATTTCCTGCATTACTTCAGTGGCAATGCTGTCAATTTGGAACCAACCAAGATAACCTAAGGTCAAAAGCAGCAATGAACCGATCATCGCAGCGGCGGTAATTGCAATAGTAGATTGAACTTTATCGCTGATTTTACTGGTAACAAAACCGAGTAAAATAGAAATTGCGGATAAAAAACAGATATATGTGTAAATGCCCATATAATAAGCCTTGTTGAAAAGTCATTAACGCGCGCTATTAAATCAATTAGTGAGCGATATGTAAAGTGTGCGATCGGGGTATATTGTAAAAGGTAAGCAATATTTATGAAAAAATTAATTAAATTAAGTGGCGTTTTTTTGCTGATGTTGATATTGGCAGTTATCGTATTTTTATATCAATCATTAACCCTTTATCAGCCGCCGTTGACACAGTTTATTTCAATGAATGAAAAGCAGAGTTTTGAGCCCTTTGTTGAAATAGACAGCAAATTAAGTTGTTATCGTCCAATGTTGGATGCAGAAGCAATTTCAACTACCCAACCATTAAAATTGTTGGTGTGGAATGTGCATAAAGGCGAAGATCAGGGATGGCAGTCATTATTGCTAAATTATGAAGAAAAAACAGATTTTATGTTATTGCAAGAGGCAACTTCTTTGCAGAAATTACCGCAATTATTGCAACATATGCCGAATCAGCTGTTTGCTAGCGGCTTTGCTTATCGCGATATGCAATCCGGCGTGGCGACACTTTCACCGTTTTCGCCACAATATTATTGTAGTGCGGCGGTCGATGAGCCTTGGTTAGCTATTCCTAAAACCAGTGTATCTTCAGTATATCCGTTGGATAACGGCAAATTTTTATTAATGATTAATGTACATATGGTCAATTTTGAGTGGGGAACGAGCGCATATCGCCAACAGTTGGAACAAATTATGCAACAGCTACAACAGCGCGTTGATGCGGTGATTATCGCCGGTGATTTTAATGCGTGGAATCAGGATCGAGTGGCGATATTACAACAGAAAATGGCACAATTCGGTTTACACGAAATCTCCTTTTCGCCGGATAATCGCTTACGTTTCAATGGCTTTCCGTTGGATCATATTTTTGTCAAAGGATTGAAAGCCGTTTCTGCGACCACGAAAAAAACAAAAGCGTCCGACCACAATCCAATGTGGGTCGAACTGACTTTTGATTAAAGAATAAATTGATCGAAAATCTCTTGAAGATGTTTAGTGAGGATCTTTTTGCCGGCGATGGTTTCATCCTTCCACGCCTCTAACAGCACATCAAGCGTGAGTAACGGCTGTAACTTTTCGGCAATCGGGCGATAGCTGATATGCCAAGGCTCAACCCCGACTTTTTTATCTTGCGGTAATTCGAGAAAAGGAAGATAAAAATCAAAATCGCTCAGATGTTGTTGCAGAAATTCAACCAACGGCGCAAAGTAGCCGTTTTGTTGATACTCTTGAGGCTCTAATTGTAGCGATTGCCCTTTAGGCAAGAGATCCGGATCAAAAACATCAATTTCTGTGCCCCAATGATGGCGACTGGCACCGGGCAACGCTGACCAACGCAGAATGGCTAAACATTTTTGCCATTCATTAAGCAATGAAAGATTAATGTTTTCGCCCTGATCATTGTGTACTTTCCTGATGCCGTTAAATTTATTATCCCAAATCCATTTTTGGCGAGTGAAGTCGCGGAAAGAGCTTGCCGGCTGTAAATTAAAACCGGCTTTTTTCGCAGCTTGTTGCAATCCTTGAAAGGCTTTTACAACCGGCGGCTGTAAAAAATGCGCTGTGGAATAGGGTAAAGGTAATAACGCCAAATGTTGGCGAGATTTTCCGGTTAAGCAATCAAGTGCAAGCGGCAACATAATTTACGCTCCTAATAATGTGTTTAATATTTCTAAATGAGTAACCGCCAATTTTGCTAAATCTTCGCAGCTTACACATTCATCAATACGATGTATGGTTTTATTTAAAGGTCCAAGCTCAACCACTTCGGCACCCATTAAAGCGATAAAGCGACCATCGGAGGTACCGCCGCTGGTTTCTAATGTCGGCGTAATTGCCGCCACTTTTTGCAATGCGTGTACCACCGCATCGACCAATTTACCTTTAGCGGTTAAAAACGGCTGTCCTGATAGCCACCATTCAATCCGGTAATCCAGCTGGTGCTGTTTGAGGAGGTTTTCAACACGTTGTTTAATCTTTTCATCACTGGTTTCGGTGTTAAAACGCAAGTTGAATTGTAGATAAAGTTCACCCGGAATAACATTGTTCGAGCCGGTGCCGGCGTGAATATTGGCAATTTGCAGACTTGTCGGTGGAAAGAAGTCATTGCCGTTATCCCATTTGATCTTCACCAGATCTTGGATAAAGCCGGCGGCTTTATGAATCGGATTATCGGCAAGATGAGGATAAGCAACGTGCCCTTGCACACCTTGAATATAAAGATTGCCGGTAATAGAGCCGCGGCGACCGTTTTTGACAATATCGCCCAATTTCGCCGTACTGGACGGCTCACCGACCAAACAGTAATCGACTTGCTCACCGCGAGCCATTAAGGCTTGCACCACTTTGACCGTGCCGTCTTTCGCTGCCGCTTCTTCATCGGAAGTAATTAAAAAAGCGATGCGTCCTTTATGCTGCGGATGTTGCGATACAAACTGTTCCGCTGCCACCAGCATTGATGCCAACGAACCTTTCATATCTGCGGCACCGCGACCATAAAGCAAATCACCGACAATTTCCGCTGAAAAAGGCGGGTATTGCCACTGTTTTTCATCACCGGTCGGAACAACATCGGTATGTCCGGCAAAAACGATAGTCGGTGCGGAATCACCGTGAGTCGCCCATAAATTTAAGGTATCACCGAACGGCATCCATTCAATGTTAAAGCCTAATTTGCTTAAACGATCGGCGATGACTTGCTGACAACCTTCATCTTTCGGACTGATAGAGGGGCGACGAATTAAATCTTGTGCGAGTGTAATGACTTGTTGTTTCATTCCGCCACTCCAAAAGCCTGCGCATATTGTTTAGCATTAAAGCCGATAAGCTGCACATTATCGCCTAATACGATTGGTCGTTTGATAAGCGTTGGCTGTTCAAGCAATAAAGAAAGTGCATTATCCTGATTAAGTTGATCTTTAACTGTCTGCTCCAAATTACGCCAAGTGGTGCTGCGTTTATTGATTAACGCTTCCCAACCGAACAATGCTTCAATCTGTTGTAAAAAGGCGGCATCAATGCCTTGCTGACGATAATCGTGCAGCGTTGCTTCAAGTTGATGTTGTGCCAACCAGGCAAGTGTCTTCTTGACGGTATCACAATTTTTTATTCCATAAACAGTCAACATAATGATCCTATTAAATAAAAAGGTTACGATTGTTAGAAAACTCACTATACTAGCAAACGATAGGGATGCAAGAAAAGACGCAAATAAAATTGGAGGAATAGCAAATATGCAACATATCGATAAATTAGCTTGGATTTTAATTAAAGATCGTCAACTATTAATGACACGTTCATACGGAAAAGATCAATATTATTTGCCGGGCGGCAAACGTGAAGCCGGAGAGAGCGATCAACAGGCGTTAATTCGTGAAATTAAGGAAGAGTTAAATGTTGATTTGATACCGAACAGCTTGCAGCCGGTGGAAACGTTCCAAGCTCAAGCACACGGCAAAGCGGAAGGCGTGATGGTGATTATGCGTTGTTATCAGGCACAATATCAAGGTGAATTGAGTGCCAGTGCGGAAATTGAAGAAATCCGCTGGATTAGCGGCAAAGATCGCGCCATTTGCTCACAAGCCGGCTGTTTGGTGTTGGATTATTTATTGGAAAAAGGATTGATTGACTAAAAGAAAACGTTTTAAAGTGAGTTGAATCTTGAAGGAAAAGGTCGCACGATGGCGACCTTAATTATTTGAAAAATATGAAAAAATTAATGCTCTTTATCGCACTGACAGTCGTGGGAATGCACAATCATATGCCCCATTTTCTGCTCTTTCACGGTTAAATAGTCTGTATTGTAACGATTTTCACCGACATTTAACGGCACACGTTCCACCACATTAATACCGGCACGTTTCATTGTTTCGATTTTTTGCGGATTATTGGTTAATAAGCGAATCTCTTTTACGCCCAATAATTCAAAAATTTCCGCGCAAACAGTGAAATCACGTTCATCTTCTTTAAAGCCCAATGCCAAATTGGCTTCAATGGTGTCCATTCCCTGATCTTGCAAGGCATACGCACGGATTTTATTAATTAAACCGATACCGCGACCTTCGGCACGATGGTAAATTAAAACGCCTCTTCCTTCGTTGCTGATCTGCTTAAGTGCTGCCTGTAATTGAAAACCGCAGTCGCATTTCAAGCTATGCAAAGCATCACCGGTTAAACATTCTGAATGAATTCTGGTAAGCACCGGTTTGCCGTTGGCGATATCTCCCATCACTAAGGCAACGTGTTCTTTGTGGGTTTGTGGATGTTCAAAACCTATAATTTGAAAAATACCAAATTCAGTAGGTAGGTTTGCTTTTGCGACAAGCTCAATTTTTGCCATATTTTCCTCGCTGTTTTAATTTTTTCTGAAATGGTGTGTTTATCTGTTATAACTCAAAAAATGAAAGGCAGTCATTATATACATTCTTGTTCGTTTTTGTTGCGATTTTTAGTTATTGTTGCAGTTGTTTTTTCCGAATGTAGCAGCCTTATAACAAAATAGGCTATAATCCTGTCAGTTTTTTCAATCTAAAGGTATAAATATGTTATATGGGATCGATATTGGCGGTACAAAAATAGAGTTGGCAGCATTTAATCAGCAACTGGAGCGGCTGTACAGTGAGCGCATCAATACGCCGCAAACCAGTTATGAAGATTGGCTGAATGCGGTAGTGCAATTAGTGGAAAAAGCGGATCAAAAATTTGGCTGCAAAGGCACTGTCGGCATTGGTGTACCCGGTTTTGTGCGCCGTGATACCGGCATTGCCGAAATCACTAACATTCGCGTTGCTGATAATCAACCGATTGTGCGTGATTTGGAACAGCGTTTACAGCGTGAAGTGCGTGTTGAAAATGATGCCAACTGTTTTGCCCTTTCTGAAGCGTGGGATGAAGAGAGCAAACAGTATTCAACCGTATTAGGCTTGATTATCGGCACCGGTTTCGGTGGCGGTTTGGTTTTTAACGGCAAAGTGCATTCCGGCAAAGTGGGAATGGCGGGAGAGGTCGGTCATATCCAATTAAATTATCACGCTTTAAAACTGCTTGGCTGGGATAACGCCCCGATTTACCGTTGTGGTTGCGGCAATATCGCCTGTTTAGATACCTATTTATCCGGACGCGGATTTGAACTGTTACATCACGATTTACTGCACGAAAAATTGTCGGCAAAAGAGATCATCGAACGTTTTTATCAAAATGACGCCAAAACAGCTGAATTTGTCGAGAAATTTATTGAATTAATGGCGATCAGCATTGGTAATTTGATTACCGTACTTGATCCGGATGCTATTTTCTTAGGCGGAGGCTTATCCAACTTTGATTATATCTATGAAGCCTTGCCGAAACGTCTGCCACAACATTTAATGCGCAGCGCGGTTGTGCCGGCAATCCGTAAAGCAAAATACGGTGATTCCGGCGGTGTGCGTGGTGCGGCAGCACTATTTTTGAGTCGAGATTAATCATAAACAATGGAGAAATCATAATGATGAAAAGCAAAAATCTATCACTATTATTAAGTGTGGCGTTTGCATTTGTGTTGTCGGCGTGTAGCCAGTTGGCACTTCCCGGCAAAGAAAAGCCGGCGCCGGTAACGGAAAAAGTGGCAGAAAATGCCGAATTAAAAGCGATCAGCGACAGTGCAAAAAGTTTACCGAGTTTTATTTATCAGACCGCTAATCAAACTTATACCGCGTATTTCAGTGGTAAAAACATTGTTTATATTGATGTCAGCGGCAACAATGCAGAAAAAATCTATTTGAAAAACGGTCAAGTCATTGCGGTTGCTAACAAGGCAAAATTGTATGATTTCAAAGCTGCCAATGCAGATGCACAAGCCGTCAAAGCGAAGAAAAATGCTGAAGCGTGGGTGAAAAAATTGGGTTATAACTCAGCAGATAGAAATATCGGCGCGGTTCGTACCGGCGAAGAGGCAAAACTCAATTATCTCTGTATTGCCAAAGTGCAACAGGTTGCCGGCACTAAGCGTGTATTGCGTACTTCTGGTAACAGTGCTGGCAGCACCAGTCGTTTAACTGCGAAAATGCGCTTGAACGGAAATCAGTTCTATCAAATGGATTGTATTTTATCAGGAGATAGAGTGGCAAAATTAAGCTTGATCGCAAATAAATAGAGGCTGAATCGTAATGGATAAAAATATTATTTTGATGAGTGATTCCTACAAATACTCTCATTCACGCCAATATCCGCCGCAAATGACTTATATGCACCATTATATTGAAAGTCGTGGTGGTCGTTACGGTTATACCCAATTTTTCGGTTTACAGTATTATCTGAAAAAATACCTTTGCCAGCCGATCACACAAGCAATGATTGATGAAGCGGAACAAATTATGCGTTTGCACGGTTTGCCGTTTGATCGTGAAAATTGGCAATATATTTTGCAGCAGCATCAAGGTTATTTGCCGTTAAAAATCAGAGCAGTGCCGGAAGGCAGTTTGGTGAATAATCACAATGTGTTGCTTACCGTTGAGAACACTGACCCTCGTTGTGCGTGGTTGGTGAGTTTCTTTGAAACCTTGTTGTTAAAAGTTTGGTATCCGTGTACGGTTGCGACTTTATCCAACTCTTATCATCGCATTTGTCGCAAATTCCTGCAGGAAACTGCCGACAGCTTGGATGCCTTGCCGTTTATGTTGCACGATTTTGGTTATCGCGGTGTATCAAGTGAAGAGAGTGCGCAGCTTGGCGGTGCAGCACATCTGCTGAATTTCAAAGGTACGGATAACGTTGGGGCATTATTGATGTTGCGCCAATATTACCACGCAGAAATGGCAGGTTTCAGTGTGCCGGCAGCGGAACACAGCACCATCACTTCGTGGTCAAAAGCGCGCGAAGTAGAGGCTTACGAGCATTTATTGGACACTTATCAAAATTCTGTCATTTCCATTGTGGTTGACAGTTACGACTATTACAAAACCATTGAAGAGGTGTTCTGTGGCAAATTAGCGGAAAAAGTGAAACAGCGTAAATTTCCGCTCGTGCTTAGACCGGACAGCGGCGATGCGATTAGCAATGTGCTTTTTGCTTGCGAACGTTTGGAAAACACTTTTGGTGTTACCGTTAACAGCAAAGGTTACAAGGTGTTGAATAATGTCAAAGTGCTACAAGGCGACGGCATTAATGAAAACAGTGCTTGGGATTTGTTGAAAGCGTTAAAAGATAATCAATATTCAGTGGAAAATGTGATTTTGGGTTGCGGCGGTTCTTTATTGCAAGGCAATCTCACCACCAGCATCAATCGTGATACACACCGTTTTGCGATGAAATGCAGTTGCGTCATAACCGAAGGTAAATTGGTGGATGTTTATAAAGCACCGATTACCGACAAAGGCAAGGTGAGCAAAAAAGGGCGTTTGGATTTGATCTGGAACGGGGAAAAATATCAAACGATCAATATCGATCATCTGCCGTTAAATCAATATGCCGAAAACTCAATGATGCAGACCGTTTTTGAGAACGGAAAATTATTAGTGGATTGGTGTTTGGACGATATTCAGTATAATGCACAGAAAAATCAACCTAAAATCGAACAGCAGTAATTTGGTGGAGTATGCATTTTTCTGATTATGTGGAAAAGTTGGTCGCGGAAAACCCGAAAGAACGGGTTTTCCCTTTTCAATTTGAGGGTAAAAAATATTGGCTAAAACAGGTGGAGCGCACCAGTGGCGCAATGCGATTGTTGAAGCCTAATCCACAAGCAGCATTAGAACGTGAAATTAAAACATTGCAATATCTTAATCAACAACAGGCGGCGGTTGCCAAGCTGGTGTTGGTGCGTGAGCATTATTTTGTGATTGAAGATGTCGGGCAGTCGGTCAAACGTTATATTTATGACCGAAATATCGCCCCTGAATTTAAACAACGTTTATTGCACGATGCTGCGTTGGCGTTGGCAAATCTACATCAAAAAAAACTCTATCACGGCAGACCGGCTATTCGTGATATGGGCTGGTTGGAAGACGGCGTGCGTTTTATCGATTTTGAATCGAAAGTGTTCAGCCATAATTTAAATAAACAACAGGCGCGTGATTTGCTGTTTTATATTCATAGTCTTTATGTCAGTGAAGAGGTTTCCGATCAGGAAATTGAGCAAAGCATTGCGGTTTATCGCCAAAACGGCGGCGAGCAGCAGTGGCAATACACTTGTTGCTTGGTGCAGAAATACCGTTGGCTCTATTATCTGTTATTGCCGTTTACGCCAATTGCGAGAACGGATTTAATCGCCTTAATGAAACTGTTTAAATTTTTCTTGTATTATCAAAAGGATAAAAATAGACAATGAAAGTTTATCAGGTGCATTTGAAACAACGGCAACAGACATTGTTGCACGATAATCAAATCTCTTTATTGGAAAATCTGGAACAGCATCAGATTGTGCACGAATATCAATGCCGCTCCGGTTATTGCGGTGCTTGTCGAGCGAAGATGCTGCAAGGTTCGGTGCGTTATCGCCAACCGCCATTGGCTTTTTTGCAACCGGATGAAATTCTGCTCTGTTGTTGTCAGTTGGAACAGGATATTGTGTTGGATTTATAGCGGATTGCCGCTTTCAGCAAAAATTCCTCTTCATTTCGTGTAAAAAATTTATCGCATAAAATCACATAAAAAGTGCATAAAAATGGGGCGTTATCATCTGCGCCCCATTGTTTTACATTATTGCAATATCGACTGAATTAGAATTCGTAACCCATACCGGCACCGACACCATATTTACCGTTGGAGTCACTGGTTCCGGAAAGTTTCAAAATCACATTGCCTTTTTCATTGGTATGCGATACCCCGATTGCCACCGCAGATTCACCGCCGTAGCTGCCGCCGGCAACTGCCACCATTGATTTACCGCTGTGCATTGCGTGCGGTAAATTACCGACTGCAATCGCTGCTGCGGTACCGGCATCGGAATGTTTTTCCATTTTTTTCTTCACACGGTTAAGTTGGCTCACATTGACCGCATCGTGAGGTTGTACGCCGTCTGCAACGTTGCTGATACGGTTGCCGCCGTTATCCAAACCACGAGAAGTTAAAGAGACCGGCGCTTGGTTGTTGCTGTTTACGCTGATGCCGCCGGCATTGACAGTGGTGTGTTGGCTGCCGTTGTTGATGCTAACACTTTCGGCACTGACTTTAGTCGATTGTTTGCCGTTATTAACAGTCACACTTTCGGCGTCCATTTTGGTGGATTTGCCGTTCTCGCCTTTGCTTAAGGTGACGCTTTCGGTGGTAATATCTTTGGCTAATCTTAATTTCAAGCCATCATCCGCTTTTTCTACGCCGATATTAGCGTTGTGAGATAAACCGGTTGCACCGCCTGTAATGTTTACAGTATCACCGCTTTTCACTTGAGTCGCTTCACCGACATCACCTTTCACGTTAAAATCAGTGCCGCCACCGCTATTGGTTGCGGAGATAACAAAGGTGTTATCTGCTCCCTCTTTTTTCTTGATAGAAACATTATCACCGGCTTCATATTTAGCAGCAGAGATTTTGTTGTTGTCATCAATAGTAATATTTTCTCCGGCTGTGTAGGTAGTATCTTTTGCCGAAATTTTGCCGTCTTTGTCTATCGTGATATTGTTACCCGCAGTGTATTTCGTATCAGTAGCAGAAATGTTACCGTTATCGATGGTGACATTATCACCTGCTGTGTAGGTAGTGTCTTTTGCAGAAATAGTGACATGTGTTACACCATCTTTTTCTTCGGTCTTAACAGTCACATTATCGCCTGCTTCAAAAGCATACGTAGCCGCATTACCTGTATTCGTATTGGTAGCTGTCACGGTTATCGTGCCATAGTCAGGTTTTGTCAAATCATCCTGTTTAGTAATGGTTACCCCATCACCAGCCTTAATGCCGTTAAAGAGTGCCCCTCGTAATTGGCGCAGGTTAACCGCATCCGTATCATGCGTCCCATCGGCTACATATTGAACTTGACGGATATACGTAGCCGTTTGTACCCCTTGCTTATTATAAAGCTTACTACCAAACGATACGGGGCCACGCAAAATATCGTTGTCTGTACCGGTTTTGCCATTACCGTTTACACTAAGCTTTACTCCACTATACGGTGCCTTTTCAACTTCAACAACATCTTCGGGCAAGGACTCTGATTCCATTCCCAGTGCTACGCCATAATCGGACGAAGCTATTGACCAAGCACCAAGTGCTACACCTTCCTTAGCTGCTACTTGTGCCCAATAGCCGACCGCAACCGCATCTTTAGCCAACGCCTTCGACTCACGGCCTAATGCTACAGCTTGCTTAGCTTTTGCCTGCGAAAGTAATCCACCGGCCAATGCAGCCTCTTCCGTTGCTTCCGCCCCCGGACCGACAGCTGTCGCATAATTCGCTGTTGCTTTAGATATATACCCTATTGCTACCGGTGCCATAATATTATTTTGTGTCATCGCATACTTCCAACCGAAATTCGACATAACGATATTAGCCGTATGCTCTCCACCGGCACCACCACCGGATTGTTCAATCAATTTTTCATAGCTAGCAATACCGACAGAATCAAACCACCATTTGTACTCGTTGAATAAAATAGGATCTACTTTATCCATCCGTTGGTATTCTGTTTGCGAAGCATCATAGGCACCAAATTTATTAGGAAAATGTTTTTGTAAGTATTCCGCATAATGAAAGGACCCCGGTGTATACAGCGAATCGGCAAATGCCGTCGCTGCCTCCAAAGAATTGGCAGCAACCGCTCTCGAACCTAACGCAATAGACAATTCTCCCATGGCCACAGAATCAAGCCCCATTGCAATACTTTGTGCATTGGCTAAATTATTCTTACCAACTGTAATTGCCGCCGATGTCATCCCGGCCTGTTCTCGTTCCGTAGGTACTGTTCTGTTAAATACTCCAATACCTACACTACCATTACCGTACACTCTGTTCTGATAACCCATCCCCATACTTACTCCATTGCCAGGACTAAGCACTGTATTATCATTCCCAAAAGCATACGCCTGACCGGCATAGTCATTATTAATCCCATAAATAATCCCGCTATTACTTTGCGTACTAATATTCTTGTTTCTCTCACCTATCTGAGGTTCTTCAATCGTACCTGCCCGTACAGACACCGCCCCTATTTTGATCCCCTCACTACCGGAGTGTAACGTCGTGCCCCCAAAGAAAGAAGTAAACCAAGTCTTTTCTTCATCAGTTAATCCATCCGTGTTACCGCTTTCCACAACTTTCTTTAATACCGCCGCTTGGTCAACAGCCGCATTTGCCGTTAAGGGCAAAAGACTAATACCCCCCCCAAGAGAATTCCTGTTAAAACAATAAGTTGCGAACGTTTACGATAATAAGCGGCAACCTGATTTAATTTCATTTTTAGCTCCTTATTTTCAACGAATTTAATAAATAGACACTTCATTTGACATCATAAAACTACACCGCTTTCTTGTTAAATTTTTAATTAAAGATCTGTTAACTAAATCACAAATTTTCCTTAAATTTACATTTAAGCTTTTGCAAAAAGTGAAGAAATTTACTGCTAAAACGAAATAGCATTTGTCAGCGTTTTTTTATTTTGCTATATTTCGCTTCGAAATTTAAAAGGAGCGATTCAAAACATAATGGCTACTAAAAGAAACACTAAACAACGCCGTCACGCCATTCTTAAATGCCTTGAAGAGCAAGGCGAAGTGACAGTTGAACAGCTTGTCAATCAATTTGAAACATCAGAAGTTACGATTCGTAAGGATCTGTCCGCATTGGAACAAAACGGCTTATTACTGCGCCGTTATGGCGGTGCGGTGTTAATGCCTGCCGACGTGTTGGCGGAAGAGGAGATTGAAGCGCTTTCACCGCAGAAAGTGGCTATTGCCAAAATTGCCGCTGCCCAAATTCGTGATCACAACCGCATTATTATCGACACCGGTAGCACCACTTCCGCATTAATCAGCCAACTGAATAAAAAAACAGGCTTGGTGGTGATGACCAATTCGTTAAGCGTTGCCGCTGAATTGCGCCAGTTGGAGAATGAACCGACTTTATTAATGACCGGCGGCACTTGGGATGCCTCGTCCGATTCATTTCAGGGCAAAGTGGCGGAACAGGTGCTTCGTTCCTATGATTTCGACCAATTATTTATCGGTGCGGACGGCATTGATTTGCAGCGTGGTACGACAACCTTTAATGAATTGGTCGGTTTGAGCCGTGTTATGGCGGAGGTTTCACGTGAAGTGATTGTGATGGTGGAATCGCAAAAAATCGGACGCAAAATGCCAAATCTGGAACTGACTTGGCAACAGATTAACTGTTTGATCACCGATGATCATATTGATGCGGCGGTTAAACAACAGATTGAAAATCTTGGTGTAGACGTGCTTATTGCCGCTACAAACTAACTTATTGAAAAAGGAAAAAATTATGTGTGGAATTGTTGGTGCAGTCGCACAACGTGATGTTGCAGAAATTTTAATTCAGGGCTTACACCGTTTAGAGTATCGTGGTTACGATTCCGCCGGTGTGGCAGTGGTGGATGCTAACCATAACTTACAACGTGTTCGCCGAGTCGGTAAAGTGAAAGCGTTGGATGAAGCGGTGGAAAAACAGCCGTTAATCGGTGGTACAGGGATTGCACATACACGTTGGGCAACGCACGGTGAACCGTCTGAAACCAATGCGCATCCGCATATGTCGGGCGATATTGCGGTGGTGCATAACGGTATTATCGAAAATTATCAAGAGCTTAAAGCAGAATTACAACAACGTGGCTATCAATTTGTTTCACAAACCGACACCGAAGTGATTGCGCATTTGGTGCATTGGGAATTTGATCACTGCCACGATTTGTTAAAAGCGGTGCAACAAGCGGTAACGCAATTAACCGGTGCTTATGGTATGGTGGTGATGCACCGCCAACAGCCGGAACATTTAATTGCCGCCCGTTCCGGCAGCCCATTGGTTATCGGTTATGGTGTCGGTGAAAACTTCCTTGCTTCCGACCAGTTGGCACTGTTAAACGTAACTCGCCGTTTCAGTTTCTTGGAAGAGGGCGATGTGGCGGAAATTACGCGCCGCAGCGTCACTATTTATAACCGTTTAGGCGAAAAAGTGGAACGTCCGATTTCAGAATCAAATTTAGAACAGGATGCAGCGGATAAAGGGCAATTCCGTCACTTTATGCAGAAAGAGATTTTTGAACAGCCGACCGCAATTATTAATACGTTGGAAGGTCGTATTGCGCACGACAGCGTGATTGTCGAAAGTATCGGCAGCAAAGCCAAATCTATTTTGGAAAATGTCAAACACGTGCAAATTGTGGCGTGCGGTACTTCCTACAATTCAGGAATGGTCGCGCGTTACTGGTTTGAAGCATTGGCAGGCGTGAGCTGTGATGTGGAAATTGCTTCCGAATTCCGTTATCGCAAATTTGTTACACGTCCGAACAGCCTGTTATTAACGCTTTCTCAATCCGGTGAAACCGCTGATACTTTGGCAGCATTACGTTTGGCAAAAGAGAAAGGTTATATGGCGGCGATGACCATTTGTAATGTTGCCGGTTCATCGTTGGTGCGTGAGTCCGATTTAGCGTTTATGACACGAGCCGGTGTGGAAATCGGTGTGGCTTCAACCAAAGCCTTTACCACACAATTGGTGTCAATGTTGATGTTGGTGGTGGCGATTGGTAAATTGAACGGCAGCATTTCACCGGAAAAAGAGAAAGAGATTGTGCAAGCGTTGCACACTGTGCCGACCGACATTGAAAAAGCGTTGGTGTTCGATAAACAGATCGAAAAATTGGCAGAAGATTTTGCAGAAAAACACAATGCATTGTTCTTAGGGCGTGGTGAATTTTATCCAATCGCAATGGAAGCGGCATTGAAATTAAAAGAAATTTCTTATATTCACGCAGAAGCCTATGCCGCCGGTGAATTGAAACACGGGCCGTTGGCATTGATTGATGCCGATATGCCGGTGATTGTGGTGGCACCGAATAATGATTTGTTGGAAAAAGTGAAATCTAACATTGAAGAAGTGCGTGCCAGAGGAGGTCAATTATATGTGTTTGCTGATGCGGAAGCCGGTTTCCAAGACAGTGATAATATGAAAATTATTACAATGCCGAAAGTGAATGAAATCACCGCACCGATTTATTACACCGTACCGATGCAGTTGCTCTCCTATTATGTGGCGATTATTAAAGGTACGGATGTTGACCAACCTAGAAACTTAGCGAAAGCGGTAACGGTTGAATAATTCAACTGTGATTAAATCGCAATAAAAATGGTAAAGGGTGTTTGCGCTTTACCATTTTTTTTTAATCTTGTTTTTTAACCTTGCAATTTTGCACTTGGCAACGTGGTCTGATAATAGACGGTTTTTATTGCACTTGATTTAATTGCACTTTCGCTTTTTTACGGATAACGAAGTGATACAGCAACAGTGCTACAATCGCCACGATTGCATTCAACCAATACATTCCGCTGAAACCGTAATGATCAGCGATAAAACTTAATAATACGGCGCCGATACCAATGCCGATATCGAAAAAGAAAAAGTAGGTGGAGGTTGCCGAGCCGGCACGATGCATTGGTGCGGACTCGACGCTTAAGGTTTGAAATGCCGGTGCGATTGCGCCGTAACCTAAGCCTAAAATCGGGGCGGTCAGCAGAATGGAGAAAGTTGAATCTGCGTATGCCAACATAATAATGCCAACAATAAAGAACAGATAACCGGGATAAATCAGATAGGCTGAACCATAAAAATCATAAACTCTGCCGACAATAGGACGAGTAATGACGATAACGGCGGCGAAAATCACGAAAAAGTAACTTGCCATAGTGCCGATGCCCAGTTGCGTCATCATAATTGGAATAAACACCAGAATGCCGGAATAGATAAAACTGACAAACAAGCCCATCACTGCCCACGGCAACGCTTGTCGCTCAATAAAACGTTCAATGCTCCACTTTTTATGTTGCACTTGTGGCGGTGGCGCGGAAAGGGATGCCGGCAGCGGTTTACGATTGGCAGCATAAAAGCCGATTAAACCGATTATGGCTAAAAACAGAAACAGCGCTTGAGCGCCGGCAACATCAAGAATGAGTAAACCGCAAAAAGGCCCGACTACCATTGCGATATTGACGAACATTGCGAAATAGCCAATGCCTTCCCCTTTTCTCTGTTTAGGCAAAATCAACACCGAAACGGTTGCGACAGCAGTGGTACCTATAGCGAAAAGCACGCCCTGAAAAAAGCGATAAACAAAGAGATATTCAATGGACGGCGAAAAATTGAAGAGTGCCGTAATCACAAAAAACAGCCCGGTGGTGAAAAAGAGCATTTTTTTCTTGTTTAAACGGTCAATTAATTCACCGGCGAATGGGCGCGAGAGAATACAGCCGATTTGGAAGCAGGTCATTGTCATTCCGGCATCAAATGCGGAACCGTGAAATACGGTAGCGATCACGATCGGCAAGGCTGCCACCATAATATATTGCACCACGTAAAAGACACTGCTACTGATACCGTAACCGATAAATTCGGGTGTCCATAATGGCACATTTGTTTTTTTCATTCGCAATCCTTAATGATGAAAAGCACCAAAAATTAAAAACATTGAAACCAATAACGATCGAATAGCGAGGTTGTCACTATGCAATCGTTGCAATCGTTTTTTGTGTCAATCGTTTAGATAAGTCATATCGGCGAGCAGAGAATGGAGAAAATACTCGCCGATAGGTAGATTAAAGATTATTCAAGTCGAGAACATCGGTCATATCGAACAGACCTTTGTCGTGATTAGCCAACCATTTGGCAGCACGCACCGCACCGTTGGCGAAAGTCATCCGGCTGGAGGCTTTGTGTGCAATTTCAACACGTTCACCTTCATCGGCAAACCAAACGGTATGTTCACCGACAACATCACCGGCACGAATAGTGGCAAAACCGATTTGATCCTGCTTACGTTCGCCGGTAATGCCTTCACGAGCATAAACAGCGTGATCTTTTAAGTTTTTCCCCATTGCTTTGGCAATGTGTTCACCCATTGATAATGCCGTGCCGGAAGGTGCGTCCACTTTATGGCGGTGGTGGGCTTCGATAATTTCGATATCGCAATAATCGCCCATCACTTTGGCTGCTTTTTCCAACAGTTTGAACATAAGGTTTACGCCGACACTGTAATTTGAAGCAAAGACAATGCCGATTTTTTCGGCAGCTTGTTTAATAGCCTGTTTCCCCTGTTCATCAAAACCAGTAGTGCCAATAACCATTTTTTTATTATTGGCACTACAGAAGGCTAAATGCGCCAATGTGCCTTCCGGACGAGTGAAATCGATTAAAAGATCAAAATTATCTGCCTGCTGTGCCAAATTATCGGAAACGGCAATGCCGTTATGTCCGATACCGGCAAGCTCGCCGGCATCGCTGCCGACCAAGCTTGAACCTTCTCTTTCAAATGCGGCAGTGAGCTGCACTCCGTCCGCTTTGCTGATGGCTTGAATTAGTTGGCGCCCCATACGACCGCCGGCGCCGACAACGGCAATTCTTAAACTCATAAACTCCTCAATTAATTGTTGGTTAAATAGATATGTACTGTGATCTCCTCACGATCGTGATATAGATGTTTCGCGTGAAGTTTGTAATCCAAGCCTTCATCCAGCAATTTTTGCTCAATCAGGAAGATACACTTTTGTACTTCTTCGTAGCGTTTTTTCATCGGTAATTTGAGGTTAAAAATGGTTTCACTGCACCAGCCTCTGGTTAGCCATTTAGCAATAAGCTCGGCAATACGAATCGGTTGTTCGACCATATCGCAAACCAACCAGTCAATATGGTGATCGACAGGCGGTTCAAATTTGAAGCCGTCTTCGGAGCAGTGTTCAACACGACCGCTTTCCATTAAGCTTTCATCAATTTTACCGTGATCAACCGCGTAGACGAAAAGCCCACGGCGCACAAGCTGATAGGTCCAACCGCCCGGGCAAGCGCCTAAATCAACCGCATAATGATGTTCGGTTAAACGTGCAGATTGCTCTTTCGGTGTGAGGAATGTTTTAATCGCTTCTTCCAGTTTTAAGGTAGAGCGACTCGGTGCGGAACGTGGCGAACGCAAGCGTTTAATTCCCATAAAATCCGGAGAGTGGTTGTTGTTGTAAGAGTAACCGAGATAGCAATTTTCGGCATCGGTAAAGAAAAGATGAAGCGTAATGTTTTCCCAACGTTTGGCAGTGTCGATATTGAAATAGCCTAACGTTTTCATTTTTTGGCGCAACGGCACCGTAAATTTGCGGCAGAACGTGAGCAGTTCTTTGGCTTTATTGGTATCCGCAGTTTCCACCCAAAGATCAGTAAATTGTTCCAACTTCAATGAAGATTCTTTCAACGTTTTGATAATTGGTGTGATTCGATCGGAATTCTCCGCGAAATTCATCTTCTGAACAACCGCGAACCATTGACGACAGAAAATCAACGAATGGAACGG
>JACXXQ010000490.1_pt1 | contig 20222 bp, 18 predicted proteins | sample 8621361 | NCBI WGS metagenome assembly JACXXQ01 (sample SAMN15503820, study PRJNA645414) | gut metagenome | isolation source: feces | host: Bos taurus | place: USA | collected 2016 | reverse complement strand
ATCTTCGGTGGTGACGGCTGGGCTTACGACATCGGTTTCGGCGGTCTGGATCACGTTCTGGCTTCCGGTGAGGATGTCAACGTGATGGTATTCGACACCGAGGTTTACTCCAACACCGGCGGACAGGCTTCCAAGGCCAGCCAGATCGGTCAGGTTGCTCAGTTCGCAGCCGCCGGTAAGGCCATCGGCAAGAAGAGCCTGAGCGAGATCGCCATGAGCTACGGCTACGTTTACGTTGCTCAGATCGCTATGGGCGCCGACATGAACCAGACCATCAAGGCTCTGACCGAGGCCGAGAGCTACCATGGTCCTTCTCTGGTGATCGGCTACGCTCCCTGCGAGATGCACGGTGTTAAGGGCGGTATGACCAACTGCCAGGCCGAGATGAAGAAGGCTGTGGCTGCTGGATACTGGAACATGTTCCGCTTCGATCCTCGCAAGAAGGCCGAAGGCAAGAACCCCTTCACTCTGGACTCCAAGCCCGCTACCGCGGATTACAAGGAGTTCATCTCCAACGAGACCCGTTACAGCCGCCTGAAGCTGGCCTTCCCCGAGCGTGCTGAAGAGCTGTTCGATCTGGCCGACAAGAAGGCTAAGGAGCGCTACGCTTACCTGCAGAAGCTGGTTAAGCTGTACTCCACCGAGGAGTAATTCTCCCCGCAAGGGTCACGGCATGATCTGCTGAACCTCGCGCCCCCGCACTGTGCGCACAGTGCGGGGGCGCTTTTTTGCCTGTTTCCCATCTTTTTACAAAAGAATTTTTGCCTTTTGGCCCGGTTTCGGCTATAATAAAGATAGGAAAAGATAACGGCTTTTTGAGCAAAGCGTTTGAGCAAAGCGTGTTGTGAAAAAAGCCGTTTTTGTTTTATCCGGTGTTCGGAGCGGATCGAAACATCTCTCTGTACCGGTTTAAAGGAGGAACTCAGTGTGACGGAAAAACGCAAGGAATTCTTGATGGATGTGCTTTTTGAAACGGTGGGCAGTATTCTGTTCGGCGTGGGTGTGTATACCTTTGCGGCGAAGGGCGGGTTCGCTCCCGGCGGGCTTTCGGGTCTGGCGCTGATCATCAACTTTCTTACCGGGCTGCCCATTGGTACCATGACCCTGGTACTGAATATCCCCATCATCCTGTGCACCTTCCGGATTCTGGGCAGGCGTTTCTTTTTGAAAAGCCTGCGTACCATGATCATCAGTACCATCATTATCGACGGCATCCTGCCTCATTTTCCTGTTTATGACAGCAACCGGCTTCTGGCGGCGGTGTTCAGCGGCATTCTGATGGGCGCGGGCCTCGCCATCATCTATATGCGCAACTCCTCTACCGGCGGCGCCGACTTTTTGATTCACGCGGCCAAGCGTAAGGCTCCCCATTTCAGCTTCGGCCAGATCAGTATGATCATGGATGCGGTTATCATCTTTCTGGGCGTGCCCGCCTTCGGTGACATTGACTCGGCGCTGTACGGTATGATCTCGGTGTTTGCGCTTACCATTGTGATGGATAAGATCATGTACGGCGCCGGCAGCGGCAAGCTGGCCATGATCATCACCGATTATGGCCGGGAGGTGGCGAGAGAGATCGACCGGGCAGTGGAGCGCGGCGCCACGCTGGTGGATGTGACCGGCAGCTACTCCGGAGCCAAAAAGGATATGGTTCTGTGCGCCTGCTCCAATAACGAGGTGTTCAAGGTGCGCCAGGCGGCCCATCGGGTGGACCCCCGGGCCATGGTGATGATCTGTGAGGCAAACGAGGTCTTTGGTGAAGGTTTCCATGCCCTGGAGGAAAAGCACTGACCGGAAAGCGGCAGTGTTCCCGGTAAATCCGTGCTTTGCGGACTGCTTTTTTCGCGATTTTATGTGGAAAGAAGCAGTCCGCTTTTTTGTGCAAAAAAAATCGCCGCCATGCGCGAAAATGCGCGAAATATCCATTCCATAAGACCGGAAACAGGATTTTCATCAAAGAATAAACATAGTTTTCCCCATGAGTTATACGGGGAGTTTTTCAATTGCATGTTGAAAAGTATGTTGAAAGTGTTTAAAACCCCGTGAAAATCGGGAAGTTTTCAACAAATCGGGTGGAAAACACCGTTAAGTTCAACGTTTCGTTGAATGGAGCGGTGAGAAATGTTGGGATCTCGGTGGAAAACGTTGAAAACTTTTCAACGCGCACCGAAACAACAAAAACAAATCATTCGCTGCAAAAGGCTTTTCAAATGGATTATTTTCTGGTAAAGTAAACGAAACTGAGCAAAAAGGAGCGTGCTGCGCGATGAACTGGCTTTATAAACTGGAGCGGCGGTTTGGCCGTTTCGGGATCCCGAATCTGATGTTATATGTGGCGGCCGGTCAGGCCATTGTCTGGCTGGTGGTCATGTTTGCATACTATCCGCTGTATTTCCTTCTGGATCTGAACCGGACCGGACTGTTTGCCGGGCAGGTGTGGCGGCTGGTAAGCTTTGTGTTCCTTCCCCCGCTGACCACCAGCCCCATCTATGTGGTACTGGAAATTTATCTGCTGTACTGGCTGGGTTCCGCACTGGAACGAACCTGGGGCAGCTTCAAATTCACCGTCTATTTTCTGCTGGGTATGATCGGCGCCTGGCTGGGCTGCCTGATCACCGGTTCGGCCGGAAATACGGCGCTGTATTATTCCCTCTTCTTCGCCTTTGCCTATCTTTATCCCGAAACCCAGCTGCTGCTGTTCTTTGTGCTGCCGGTCAAGGTGAAATGGCTGGGGTGGATCTCCGCGGCATTGTACCTGTTCCAGTGGATCACCGCGCCTCTTGGCCAGAAGCTGGCCATGCTGGCGGGCCTTCTGGGCTTCTGGGTGTTCTTCGGCAAGGGCGGCATCGGGCGGATTCGCCAGAAGATCACCGACTACCGCCGCCGCAAGGCCTGGCAGAACCAGTGGCGGCAATAAAAGCGGTAAAAACTGAGGCTGCTTTTGTGGTAATTTGAAAAACGTCGTGCTATAATTAGAAAAACAGGCCCATGTTTTATGCGCCGGGTGGAATCGCTGCCCAAACTGCGCGGGCCTGCCGAAAGGGGAACTGCTGTTATGAAAATGATCACTGCCATTGTAAATAAAGAGGACTCCAAGAACGTATGTAACGAGCTCATCAAGGCGGGCTTCTCCGTTACCCGTTTGTCCACCACCGGCGGATTTCTGATGGCTGGCAATATGACCCTGATGATCGGTACCGACGACGAAAAGGTGGACGAGTGCATCGGCCTGATCTCCAAGTGCTGCAAGCAGCGCACCGAGGTTGTGCCCAGCACCGCCAGCTATGGCATCGGCGTGGCCACTGCGTATCCGCTGCAGGTCACCGTGGGCGGCGCCACCGTCTTTGTGACCAACGTGGAGCGCTTCGAAAAGCTGTGATGCTGGATGCGTTTCGGGGCAATCAGGCCCTGAAAGAAAGTTTGCAGGCCGCCCTGCGCGCAGGGCGGCTTTCTCATAGTATTTTGCTGTGCGGCGAGGCGGGCTGCGGTGCGGGATTTGCTGCCCGCTGCCTTGCTGCCGATTACCTCTACCCGGAGGGCGGTGCTCAGGCGGATGCCGTGCTGGAAGGCCGGGCCGCCGAGTGCATCGAGGTGCGGGGCGAAGGTGCTTCCGGCGAGATCCGCATCGATGCGGTGCGTCAGGTGCGCCGCAAGGTGTTCGAAACCGCGCTGTCTGCCAACGGGCGGGCGGTGATTTTTTACGGCGCGCAGAAGATGAACGCCTCCAGTGCCAACGCGCTGCTGAAGGTGCTGGAGGAACCCCCGGAGGGGGTGCTGTTTGTGCTCACCGCCACCAGTGCGGCGGCAGTGCTGCCCACCATCCGCAGCCGGTGCGCCATCTATCCCATCGCCCCGGTCACCCGGCAGGAATGTGTGAGCTGGCTGCAAGAGAACTGCCTGGACTGTAAGGATCCGGAGCTGCTGGCTGCCGTGTACGATGGCCACATCGGACGGGCTGCGGCTGCCGCCCGGGAGCCCCAGGCGGCCCAGAGCTTCGAGACTGCCTGCCAGCTGGCTCAGGCAGTGGCGAAGGGCGACCGTTACCGGTTGATGCAGCTCCTGGCCGGATACGAAAAGGACAAACCTGCCGCTGCCCGCTTGCTGGCAGATCTGGCCAGCGTAGCCGCCGCCGAGCTGGCGGGGGCCGGGCGCTTTGGCATGAGCGCCCACCAGGCAGCCCGCACTGCCAGTCAGTGCGGGGAAGCGCTTCAGAATATGAACCGCAACCTGAATCAGAAGCTGCTGCTCACCCTGCTGGCGGCGCGCATCGCCCGGTGAGTTCTTCCCTACCCTTTTGAACCTTTTGCCCAAACCAAAGCCGCCGGCAAAAGACGTGACACCATCCGCCCGGCGCGGCAGGGCAAAGTGAGAAACCGACTATGAAAAAAGTGATCTCCGTTCGTTTTAAAGCAGGCGGAAAGGCCTACTATTTTGACCCGGCGGATCTGGATGTAAAGACCGGCGACCATGTGATCGTGGAAACTGCCCGCGGCATTGAGTGCGGCGAGGTGGTGGCCGGCCCCAAGGATATTCCGGACAGCCAGGTGGTGCGGGAGCTGAAAACCGTCAAGCGCATGGCCGACGCGGTGGACATCCGCCGTATGGAGAAAAACCGGGCCGACGAAAAAACCGCCTTCGAGATCTGCACCCAGCGCATCGCCGCCCACAAGCTGGAGATGAAGCTGGTGGAAGCCGAGTACAATCTGGATCGCACCAAAATCGTATTTTATTTCACTGCGGACGGCCGCATTGATTTCCGGGATCTGGTCAAGGATCTGGCGGGCGTGTTCCACACCCGCATCGAGCTGCGCCAGATCGGCGTGCGTGACGAGAGCAAGATGCTGGGCGGTCTGGGCATCTGCGGCCAGCCGTTCTGCTGCAGCCGCTTTCTGAAGGATTTCCAGCCGGTGAGCATCAAGATGGCCAAGGAGCAGGGCCTGAGTCTGAATCCCACCAAGATCAGCGGCAGCTGCGGCCGGCTCATGTGCTGCCTGGCCTATGAGCAGAAGGCCTACGAATACCTGAACAGCATCACCCCAATGAACGGCAGCGTGGTGCGCACCCCGGAATTTGAGGGTGTTGTGGTGGAGGCAAACCCGGTGAGCGGCATGCTGAAGGTGCGGCCGCTGAACGAGTCGCTGGCGCCCAAGTATTTCCGGCGCAGCGAATGCGTCTATCTGCGGGGCGGAAAACGGGCTCCCAAGGCGCCGGATCCGGAGCAGGACTGAGTCTGAAAATCCAGGGCAACCACTTGAAGTTTTGTAAATTTATGCTACAATAAACCCAAGAAAGAGTTCGCTCTTTCAGGGCCGCGCTGCATTCTCTGCACGGATGGGGCGCACCGCGCCTGAGGAAAAAGTGCAGAGATAAAGGAGAGATGAAACATGGCTTACTCTATCAACGATTCTTGCGTTTCTTGCGGCACCTGTGCCGGCGAGTGCCCTGTCAGCGCTATCAGCGAGGGCGACGGCAAGTACGTGATCGACGCTGACAGCTGCATTTCCTGCGGCACCTGCGCCGGCGCTTGCCCTGTTGGTGCGATCGAAGAGGGCTAATCTGCTCTTTTTGCACTGGCAAAGAACAAAAAGTGGCGTGGCTTTTTGGCCCGCCGCTTTTTTGTTGCGGGCCATGTTTTTAAAAAGCAGGGGAAAACCGCCGGCTTCATGTGTCGAACCGGCGTACACTCCCCTTATTTTTGTTTCAGGGAGCGTTTTTCTATGGCACATTCCGCCGAAACTTTGTATAATGGGACCAAGGTGTTTATCAGCGAAAATCATCGCTTCGGAACGGACGCCATGCTGCTGTCCGGCTTTTGCCAGCCCCGGCGGGCAGAACGGGCGGTGGATCTTTGCAGCGGCTGCGGCATCGTGGCGCTGCGCTGGCACGATCTGGGCCACCGGGGGGAATGCCTGTCGGTGGAGCTGGATGCCGAGGGCACCGATCTGCTGGAGCAGGCGGTGGCGGAGCAGCCGGAATGCGGCCATATCCGCCCGCTGAACCGGGATCTGAACGAGCTGAAGGCGGATGGCGGCTATCATCTGGTGGCGGCCAATCCTCCCTATTTCACCGGGGGCTATGTGAGCCCGGAGGCTGCCCGCGCCACGGCCCGTCATGAGGGTGGTTGTACGCTGGAGCAGGTGGCAGCCGCGGCGGCACGCCTTCTGCGGGATGGCGGGCGCTTTGCGCTGTGCAACCGGCCGGAGCATCTGGCCCGCACCTGCTGCATCCTCAGTGCCGCAGGGCTGGAGCCAAAGCGGCTGGTGTTTGCCAAGCAGACCCCGAAGGATGCACCCTGGCTGTTCCTGCTGGAAGCACAGAAAAACCGAAAACCCGGCCTTCGTTTTGAGCCGGATATCTATATGGCGGACGAAACCGGCCGCCCCAGCCTGCAGCTGCAGGCCATCTACCGGCAGGGCATGTGATCACATCGCCGCCGGATGCAACCCAAGGAGGAGCCAGTTATGGCCGGAACACTGTATATTGTGGCAACGCCCATCGGAAATCTGAATGATATGACCCCTCGGGCGGCCGCTACCTTCGGCAGCGTGGATTTTGTTGCCGCCGAGGATACCCGCGTTACCCTGAAGCTGCTGAATCATCTGGGGCTGAAAAAGCCGCTGGTGAGCTATTATGAGCACAACAGCAAGGAAAAGGGCCGGTACATTCTGGATCGCATTGCCGCGGGCGAAAGCTGCGCCTTGTGCAGCGATGCGGGCATGCCTGCCATTTCGGACCCGGGCGAGGAGATCGTGCGGGACGCGCTGACCCAGGGCATCCCGGTGGTGCCGGTCCCGGCGGCTTCCGCCTGTGTCACAGCGCTGGCGGTTTCCGGTCAGGATACCAGCCGCTTTGTGTTTGAGGGCTTTCTGCCGGTGGCGGCAAAGCCCCGCAAGCAGCGGCTGGAAAGCCTTGCGGGCGAGACGCGCACCATGATTTTTTACGAAGCGCCCCACAAGCTGCGGAGCACGCTGGAGGATCTGGAAAAGACCTTTGGCGGGCAGCGGAGCATTACCCTGACCCGGGAGCTGACCAAGCTGCATGAGGAGATCCGCAAGACCACGCTGGAGGAGGCCTGCGCCTACTATCAGGAGAATGCGCCCCGGGGTGAGTATGTGCTGGTGGTGGCAGGCGGTGAGGCCGAGACCACGCCGCAGGAGCAAATTACGCTGGAACAGGCCGCGCAGGCAGCGCGCAGACTGATGAAAGAAGGCATGCCCCCCAGCGCGGCGGCCAAAAAAGCAGCTCAGGGCACGGCCTTTTCCAAAAGCCAGGTCTATCGCCTGCTGATCAAGGAGGATGAGGAATGAAGGAGATTCTGATTTTATCCGACAGCCATGGCTGTTATCCGCTGGTACAGAAAGCGGTGGAGGCGCAGCCCCACGCCAGCGGAATCATTTTTCTGGGCGACGGGTTAAAGGATATTGAGCGCCTGCAGATGGAGGGCCGTACGCTTCCGGTGTATGCGGTGCGGGGAAACTGTGATTTCTCTTCGCTTTACCCGGCGGAGGCACTGGAGGTATTTGAACACAACCTGATCTTCTTCTGCCATGGGCATCATTACGGGGTCAAGTATACGCTGGATGATTTTGCCCGGGCGGTGAAGGATCGGGGCGCGGCCATCGGTTTGTTCGGCCATACGCATCTGCCCACGCTGGAAGAGCGGGACGGCGTGACCCTGTTCAATCCGGGCAGCATTGGCGCACCCCGGTTTGGCGGGCCCAGCTACGGTCTGCTGCAGCTGTATGAAAACGGAGAAGTTAAACTTCAGCACAAGGAACTGATTATATGGTAACCGCTCCTCTCTTTGTTTCCCAGGCGGACAGCACCAACAGCTGGTGCCGCCGAAAGCTGGAGCAGCTGCCGGATGGCTTCGCGGTGTATACCACCTGTCAGACTGCCGGACGTGGCCGCCGCGGCCGGGCCTGGGCCAATGCGCCGGGCCAGGGGCTGTATTATACGGTGGTGTGCAAACGACCGATGGCAGACCCGGCGGCGCTTCCGCTTGCAGCCAGTCTGACTGCAATGAATGCGCTGGAAGAACAGGTGGGAATACGCTGCCAGGTAAAATGGCCCAACGATCTGATCTGGCAGGGCAAAAAGCTGGGTGGCATTCTGTGCGAAGCGGCCCAGGGGGCGATTCTCTGTGGCATCGGGATCAACCTGATGCAGGATGAGGCATATTTTGCCCAGAATGGCCTTGCGCACGGTGTTTCGGCGGTGCAGATTCCGGGATTCAGGATGAATGAGAACACCCCTGAGGTGCTGGCACAGGCGCTGAGCGAGGTGTTTGCCGATGGGATGGAACTGTTTTACCGACAGGGCTTTGCGGCAATCCGGCGGGAATATCTGGCCCGATGCGCCAATCTTGGCCGGCATGTGAACTTTGACGGCGGAGAAGGCCGGGCGGTGGATGTGGACGAAGCGGGCCGGCTGGTGGTAAAGACCGAAGTGGGCACCCAGGCGGTGTTCACCGGCGAGGTGACCGTGCAGGGCATCTACGGCGCAGAATAAAGGAAAAAGACAGCCCATGGATGGGCAGCAGGAAAACGTGCTGCCCATCCATGGGCTGTCTTGTTTTTGATATGAGGTTTGTATTTGTCGGCCTGAGGGGCGGAAAAGGCAGCTGGAGGTGTTCGCTGAGGAAAACCGGGTGCGAACCAGCAAACGTGTGCGATTCCGCTGCCGGTCGGGCAGGCAAAAAGGGTGCTGGCGGTACTTGCTGAGGAAAACCGGGTGCGAACCAGCAAACGTGTGCGATTCCGCCACCGGTCGGGCAGGCAAAAAGGGTGCAGGCGGTACTTGCTGAGGAAAACCGGGTGCGAACCAGCAAACGTGTGCGATTCCACTGCCGGTCGGGTAGGCAAAAAAATGCCCCTCCGTGCTTGCGGACCACGGAGGGGTGTAAGGGGTATCGCTTTGGTGTGAGGAGGAATCATGTACAGAACATCGGTTGCGGCTCCGCTGTTCTGTGATTCTTAGTATACCCACAAGTTGCGGAAGAAGTTTTAAAGCACTATGAACATTTTGTAAATTGCGGCACAGCCAAAATTTGGGCAGAAAAAGAAAAGCCGGCACGCAACTGCGCACCGGCTGAAGGAGCTGCTGAACTTACTTTACGCTGAGCGCGGCGGCCACCGGCTCCACCTCGACCTTTTTGTCCTCTTCAAAATGAACGGACTTTAAATAGGTGGAGAACTGCTCGATGGTGTAATGCCCGCAGGACCGGGGCAGCGCCAGCTGGGTCTTTTTGCCGGTGAATACAACCACGGTCTCCACTGGAACATTCTTGATCTTTGCCTCAAACAGCGCCTGGCGCACAGCGCGGGCGCTCTGTTCGGCACGCTTCAGGGGGTTGGCAAATACCCGGCGCTGGCCGTTCATCTCCTGTACCCACTCGGAATCAGAAGCCTGACCGTAAATGGTTCCGCCGTATCCCAGGCATTTCACACCCAGAACACCGAACCAACCTACCAGCAATGCGTCCAGATCTGCGCTGATCTTGTCGTTGCCGATCTGTACCGGCTCCACCACACGGAATTCATTGGTGGCTGCATACCGACGCAGCTGCCGCAGCACCGCCTCGGCGTTTTCGTGCTCATCGTCCGGAATGGGGCCGGCCTTGGCCGCTTTTTCGGTTTTGCGCGCGGGGCTCAGCAGATATACGGCAACGCCGAAAATCACCACTACCACCAACACCGCGGCGATCTGAATGATCAGTTCAGGGGTCATGATCGAAACACTCCTTTTTCATGGCACGGTTCGCCGCGCCTAATGTTTCTATTGTAGCAAAGCCGCGCCCCAATTGCAACGGCCCCCGTCCCCGGCGGATGTCTGCGCAATAACCGGAAAAACAAAAGAACCTGCAAGCTTTTCAGCTTGCAGGTTCTGATGGTGCGCTGGAAGGGATTTGGCAGGGCTTTCCCTGCGGGAAACCCCTGCGGCGCTTGAAGCATAGCTTCTGCGCGCAGCCCGGCTAAAAACCTGCCACCGGCAGGTTTTCTTCACGCCGTGCACCCTTTCGGGTTCGAATCCCCGGAAAGCGGCAGAAAAACAAAAGAACCTGCAAGCTTTTCAGCTTGCAGGTTCTGATGGTGCGCTGGAAGGGATTCGAACCCCTGACCTTCTGATTCGTAGTCAGACACTCTATCCAACTGAGCTACCAGCGCATCTCGTTTGCAACCGTCTTATGTGGTGCAAGAAATATATTATCAGATTCCTTTTCGATTGTCAACGCTTTTTTTGAAATTTTTTTGCGGGGTCTCAATTTGGGCCCTTTTGCTCTGCCCTTTCCTCTCTGTTTTCGGATCAACGGCCTCCTTATATCAGATCAAGAAAGCGGCCCCGGCTAAAGCTGCTTCGAAAGTTTTTATGAAAGCGGGAGGGCTGAGAAAGAAAGGAATGTGGGTTTTCATCCTTTTTTCACATTTTTGCCCGTTCCGCGCGGCAGGAACTGTCGTCAGCAAGCAAACACCTCGCTTTTTGTGCAGAATGAAAAAATATGTACTTCACATGAATACAAATTCTACTCTTATGCTACTATAATAAAGACAAAAAGATATGCAGTGGCTGGGAAAATGGCCTTGGAATGGGAAAAGAAGGCCTGATTTTCAAAGAAATACAGCGAAAATTTGAAAAAGAGCGTTGACAAATTTAGTAGAATAAAGTAGTATATATTTTGTATCTGTGTACGCGCAGTCCCCGAGATCATCGAACAAACAACACGGCGTTCTCAGCAAACGCACAGCCAAAAGGCTGTGTGCCGGGGGCGCTTGTTTTTGAGAGACGGTCAGTTCTGCGCGTATTTTGATTCGAGCGTTTACCCGCAGCGCGCGGGCAAAGGTTAAAGATGATAAGGAGTGAAAGAGATGGTAAAATACGCCATCAAGCGCATCGCCATGGGTCTTCTGAGCCTGTTCATCGTGGCGACCCTCACCTTTTTCCTCATGCAGGCCGTTCCCGGCGGTCCCTTCATGTCGGAAAAAGCCATCAGCGCCCAGGCTATGGCCGCGCTGGAAGCAAAATACGGTCTTGACCAGCCGGTCATGGTGCAGTACAAGAATTACCTGGTCAACGCCCTGCACGGCGACTTCGGTCCCAGCCTGAAGCAGCGCGGCCGTGACGTGAGCGACATCATCGCCACCAAGTTCCCGGTCTCTGCCCGTCTGGGCGGCGCCGCTGTGGTGGCTGCTCTGGTTGTCGGCATCCCCATGGGCTGTCTGGCTGCCTATCACCGCGGCAAGTGGGCCGATAACCTGATCATTTTCTTTGCCACCTGCGGCATCGCGGTACCCAGCTTCGTTACCAGCTCGGTGCTGATCTATACGTTTGGCTCAAAGCTCAAGCTATTGCCAACCATCGGCCTGGATTCGTCGGCGTCGTACATCATGCCGGTGACCGCTCTGGCCTTCTATCCCACCGCCTACATCGCCCGCCTGATGCGTTCCAGCCTGCTGGATGTTATGGGCCAGGATTACATGCGTACCGCACGCGCCAAGGGTGTTTCCGGCTTCAAGACCCTGTTCAAGCACGCTCTGCGCAACGCCATCCTGCCTGTTATCACCTATGTGGGTCCCATGCTGGCCGGCCTGCTGGTTGGTTCCTTTGTTGTGGAAAAGATCTTCACCATTCCCGGTCTGGGCCGTGAGTTCGTTTCCGCCATCACCAACCGCGACTACATGATGATCATGGGCACCACCATCTTCCTGGCGGCTCTGGTCATCGCCATCAACGTGGTTGTCGATATTCTGTACAAGATCATCGACCCGCGCATCAAGCTGAAGTAAGGAGGATACAGAAAAATGGATATGCAAAAGAATCCTTTGAGCTTTCAGCTGGACCTGAAGCCGGAAGATTTTCTGCCCGCCTCCAAGGATGAGCAGGAAAGCCTGGTGGTCATGCGCGAAAGCGTGAGCTTCTGGAAGGACGGACTGCGCCGTTTCCGCAAAAACAAGATCGCCATGGTAAGCCTGGTGGTCATCCTTATCATCATGTTCTGCGCCTTCATCGTGCCCATGTTCTACCCCTACAGCTATGAGCAGCAGGTGCGCGGCAGTGAGAACCTGGCTCCCATGGAGTATTCCGCCCAGGAGCTGGAGCGCATCGCCGCCGGTGAGAGCGTGTTCCCCCACATTGCAGGCACCGACAAGCTGGGCCGTGACTACGCCATCCGTCTGATGATCGGCGCCCGGATCAGCCTGCTGGTTGGTATCGTGGCCAGTGCCATGATCCTGGTTATCGGCTCCATCTATGGTTCCATCTCCGCCTTCTTCGGCGGCTGGGTGGATATGATCATGATGCGTATCACCGATATCATCTACACCATCCCCGATATTCTGCTGATTATTCTGCTGGGCTTCGCCCTGAAAGCGCCTCTGGAGAGTCTGGCTGCGATGCCCGGCTTCGGCTGGCTGCAGACCCTGGGCCCCAACCTGGTCAGCATCTTCATCGTGTTTGCGCTGCTGTACTGGGTCAGCATGGCCCGTATCGTGCGCAGCCAGATCCTGACCCTGAAGGAAGCGGAGTACGTCACCGCTGCCCGGGCTCTGGGTGCCTCCAACGGCCGCATCATCAAAAAGCACCTGCTCACCAACTGCATTGGTACCCTGATCGTTACCACCACCCTGCAGATCCCCTCGTCCATCTTCACCGAGAGCTTCATGAGCTTTTTGGGCATGGGCGTTGCGGTTCCCCTGCCCAGCCTGGGCAGCCTGGCCACCGATGCGCTGAAGGGCATGAACACCTATCCTCATCTGCTGTTCCTGCCTGCTGCCATCATCAGCATCATCATCCTGAGCTTCAACCTGCTGGGCGACGGCCTGCGTGACGCCTTCGACCCGAAACTGAAAAACTAACGAAAGGAGAAGCGAACCATGAGTGATCTTTTGCTTGATATCAAAAACGAACGCCTCTCCTTCTTCACCCCCGCGGGTGAGGTAAAGGCACTGAACAACGTGTCTTTCTCCATGAAGCAGGGCGAGGTTCTGGGCATCGTGGGCGAGTCCGGTTCCGGTAAGTCCGTTACTGCCTACTCCCTGATGGGTCTGACCGCTTATCCCGGCAAGCTGATCGGCGGTGAGCTGCGCTTCAACGGCCACGAAGTGGAAAAGATGACCGAGAAGGATTTCCGCAAAATGCGCGGTGAAGAGATCTCCATCATCTTCCAGGATCCCATGACCAGCCTGAACCCGGTGTACACCATCGGCAATCAGATTGTGGAAATGGTGCGCCTGCACACCAACAAAAACAAGAAGGAAGCCTATGCCCGCGCCAAGGAGCTGCTGGAGCTGGTGGGCATCAACGAGCCCGAACGCCGTCTGAAGCAGTATCCGCACGAGCTGTCCGGCGGTATGCGTCAGCGCGTGATGATCGCTATCGCTCTGGCCTGTGAGCCCAAGCTGCTGATCGCCGACGAGCCCACCACCGCGCTGGACGTGACCATCCAGGCCCAGATTCTGGAACTGATGATGGAGCTGCGCAAAAAGCTGGGCATGAGCATCATCATGATCACCCACGACCTGGGCGTCGTGGCCAGCATGTGCGAGAAGATCGCCGTTATGTACGCCGGTAAGATCGTGGAATACGGTACCACCGACGAGATCTTCTACAATCCCAAGCACGAGTACACCAAGGGCCTGATCAACTCCATTCCCAAGCTGAACCAGAAGGAGAAGGAGCGTCTGGTGCCCATCGAAGGCAGCCCTGTGGACCTGCTGAATCCTCCGGCCGGCTGCCCCTTCGCGCCCCGCTGCAAGAGCTGCATGAAGATCTGCCTGCGTCAGATGCCTCCGCGCACCGACCTGAGCGATACCCATTACACTCAGTGCTGGCTGCTGCAGAAGGCCGAGTTTGAAGCCAAAGGAGGGAAAGCCGAATGAGCGAGCAGAAAAAACTGGTTGAGGTTCAGCACCTCCAGCAGTACTTCAATGCCGGCGGCTTCGGTAAAAAGCGCCGTTATGTCCAGGCTGTGGACGATGTGAGCTTCTTCATCAACAAGGGCGAGACCCTGGGTCTGGTAGGTGAGTCCGGCTGCGGCAAGACCACCACCGGCCGTACCCTGCTGCGCCTGTATGAGCCCACCGATGGCCGTATCATCTATGACGGCAACGTGATCTACGATTCCGGCAAGCTGCCCGATTCTGAAAAGAAGATCGCGGTGGACATGCTGCCCTATCGCCGCAAGATGCAGATCGTGTTCCAGGATCCCTATGCTTCTCTGGACCCCCGTATGACCATCGGCGATATCGTGGGCGAAGCCATTGACATCCACAAGCTGGCTGCCAACGACAAGGATCGCCACGACCGCATCATCAGCATGCTGCAGCGTGTTGGCCTGAACTCTGAGCATGCCAACCGCTACCCGCACGAGTTCTCCGGCGGTCAGCGTCAGCGCGTGGGTATCGCCCGCGCTCTGGCGGTGAACCCTGAGTTCATCGTGTGTGACGAGCCTGTTTCTGCGCTGGACGTGTCCATCCAGGCTCAGGTTGTCAACATGTTCGAGGATCTGCAGAGCGAGATGGGTCTGACCTATCTGTTCATTGCCCACGATCTGAGCATCGTGAAGCACATTTCCAACCGCATCGGCGTTATGTATCTGGGCAAGCTGGTGGAGCTGGCCGACAGCTACGAGCTCACCTTCCACAGCGTGCATCCCTATACCCGCAGCCTGATTTCTGCCATTCCCATTGCGGATCCCAAGGCCGCACGGGAATCCAAGCGTATCGTGCTGGAGGGCGATGTGCCCAGCCCGCTGAATCCCCCTTCCGGCTGCCGTTTCCGCACCCGCTGCCCCTATGCGGATGAGCAGTGCGCCTGCGAGGTGCCCGAGTTCAGGGAGGTTTCCTCCGGCCACTGGGCTGCCTGCCACCACCTGGATCGGGTGAAATAAGTGCATTTCAAGAATCCCCACTGCATTTGCAGTGGGGATTCTTTTTTGTATCCGCGCTTATTGCGGCAAAAAAGTTACAAATGATTTTGCAAAAACCGGGAGTTTTTGTCCAAACAGGGAGAAACTGTCGTGCAATTGCTGCAAAAAGATGTGGCAATCCTGTGAAAAAATCATAAAAAAAGACAAAATTCTTACAAAGACAAAAATACACTTGCACTTTTTTGGGCTAAAGTGCTAGAATGTTACCAAGCCAATCGCAGCGGACACAATTGTTCGCGGTGAAAAAACACTTCGCTCCGGCCCTTGCGGGGCAGAGCGGAAAAGGGTAAAACCAAATTCAGGAGGAAAGCAACCATGAAAAAGATGTTAGCTCTCGTGCTGGCTGCCGTGATGGCGTTCAGCATGGCTGCCTGCGGCGGCGGCTCCGGCTCCACTGCAACCAGCGGCGCTACCAGCACCGATTCCACCGCGGCCAGCGGTTCTGCCACTGCCGCTACCGGCGTTACCGTTCAGGTAGGTCCCAACCCCGAGACTCTGGACCCCGCGCTGAACAGCGCCATTGACGGTGCCAACATGCTGATCACCGCTTTCGAGGGCCTGCTGATTGTGGACGAGAACAACCAGGTTCAGCCCGGCCAGGCCGAGAGCTATGAGGTCAGCGAGGATGGCCTGACCTGGACCTTCCACCTGCGTGAGGGCCTGAAGTGGTCTGACGGCACCGATCTGGATGCCAACGACTTCGTGTATACTTACAAGCGCGTTGCGGATCCCAACACCGCTGCTCCCTATTCCGCCACTGCCGTGGGCATGATCGCCGGCTATGAAGAAGCCATGAACGGCAATCCCGACGCTCTGCAGGTTGAAGCTCCCGATGCTCTGACCTTCGTGGTACACCTGAGCTACCCCTGCACCTACTTCGATAAGCTGGCTGCCTTCGCTACCCTGAGCCCCGTGCAGCAGGAGACCATCGAAGCCAATGGCGATTCCTGGGCTACCGCTCCCGAGACCTACGTCTCCAATGGCCCCTACTACATGACTGAGTGGACCGTTGGTCAGCAGATCGTGTTCAGCAAGAACCCCTACTACAAGGGCGGCTGGGACACCAGCAAGATCGTTTCCGAGACCATCACCTTCCTGCTGATGGAAGACTCCACCGCTGCTTACACTGCCTATACCACCGGCCAGGCCCAGCTGATCAAGGACGTTCCCACTGAGGAAATCCCCAGCCTGACCAAAGCCGAGGATGACGGCGACTTCTATGTTGATCCCATCATGGGCACCTACTACCTGAGCATGAACGATCAGGTCGAGCCCTTCAACGATGTGAATGTGCGTAAGGCTCTGAGCCTGGCCATCGACCGTGAGTATGTTGCCAACACCCTGATGCAGGGCACCTACTCCCCCGCTTACAAGCTGACCGGCCCTGGCATCACCGATGCTGACGGCAGCTCCTACATGGATAATTCCGATTACGATGTGATCCCCACCGATTACGAGGAAGCCAAGAAGCAGGCTCAGGAGGCTCTGGCTGAGGCCGGTTACCCGAACGGCGAAGGCTTCCCCACCATCACCTACTCCACCAACGATTCCGGCTACCACAAGGCCGTGGCTGAGTACCTGCAGCAGTGCTACAAGGATGTTCTGGGCATCAACCTGGAGGTTGAGGTTGTAGAATGGTCCTCCTTCACCCCGCAGCGTCGTGCTGGTGACTACCAGATGGCCCGTAACGGCTGGGTATTCGACTACAACGATCCCTCCAGCATGCTGGAGCTGTTCATGACCGGCAACGGCAACAACGATGGTAAGTACTCCAACGCCGAATATGACGAGATGATGGAGAACACCAAGATCGCCGATAAGGACGAGCGTTTTGCCAACCTGCACGCCGCTGAGAAGATCGCCATGGAAGATTACGCAATGATCCCCCTGGCCTTCTACAATGACTTCTGGCTGCAGAGCTCTTCCCTGAAGGGCAGCTGGCACAGCCCCTACGGCTACTGGTACCTGCAGTACGCCTACGTTGAGTAAGGCTGTATGAGCTTCGGCTCTTCCAGAGAGCAAAGTTTCTCTGTTCAACACACAGAAGAAAAAGACCCCGGATGCTTCCGGGGTCTTTTTCTGTTGTGAAGCAGGATTGTAGCCTTTGTCCATTTGGACAAAGCTTTGTGAAAGGTGCATAAGTCAGAACATGTTCTGAAACATAGAGAATACAGGTTGACGAACAAAAGAAACAAAAAAGTTACAAACCGCACATACCCATTGCACTTTTTTGGGGTAAAGGCTACAATCCGAATAAACACCCAAGAAATTTGAATATTTATTCAAACATTCAATGGGGAAAGGCTGCTGCCCGCATCTGGAATCTGCGGGAAAAACAGCAGCCGCGCAGCCGGAAAACGAGCTTACCGCGGAGCGCGTAACCGGCCGCAGGAGAAACTTTGCAAACTGCTTGAGGAGGAATACCAATTATGAAAAAAGCCTTGTCTCTGGTGCTGGCTGCCGTGATGGCATTCAGCCTGGTGGCTTGCGGCGGCAGCAGCTCTTCCACTGCCAGCGCCGGCAACGCCGGCTCCGCTTCCGGAAGCGCCACCGCCAGCAATGTGACCGTACAGATCGGCCCCAACCCCGAATCCATCGACCCGGCGCTGAACAGCACCATCGATGGCGGCAATATGCTGATCACTGCCTTTGAGGGCCTGCTGATCGTGGACGAGAACAATCAGGTTCAGCCCGGTCAGGCCGAGAGCTGGGAGGTCAGTGAGGACGGTCTGACCTGGACCTTCCACCTGCGCGAGGGTCTGAAGTGGTCCGACGGCACGAATCTGGACGCCACCGATTTTGTGTATACTTATAAGCGTGTTGCCGATCCCGACACCGCTGCTCCCTACTCGCAGACCGCCGTGGGCATGATCGCCGGTTACGACGAAGCCATGGCCGGCAATCCGGATGCCCTGCAGGTGGAAGCACCTGATGCCAACACCTTCATCGTGCACCTGAGCTACCCCTGCACCTACTTCGACAAGCTGGCTGCCTTCGCTACCCTGAGCCCCGTGCAGCAGGAGACCATCGAGGCCAACGGCGACGCCTGGGCCACCTCTCCCGAGACCTACATCTCCAATGGCCCCTACTACATGACTGAGTGGACCGTGGGCCAGCAGATCGTGTTCAGCAAGAACCCCTACTACAACGGCGTCTTGGACAGCGATAAGATCGTGACCGATACCATCACCTTCCTGCTGATGGAAGACTCCACCGCTGCCTACACCGATTACACCACCGGTCAGGCCCAGCTGATCAAGGATGTTCCCACCGAGGAAATCCCCAGCCTGACCAAGGCCGAGGATGGCGGCGAGTTCTATGTGGATCCGGTTATGGGCACCTACTATCTGACCATGAACGACTCCATCGAGCCCTTCAACGACGTGAATGTGCGTAAGGCTCTGAGCCTGGCCATCGATCGTGACTACATTGCCAATACGCTGATGCAGGGTACCTACTCCCCCGCTTACAAGCTGACCGGCCCCGGCATCACCGATGCGGACGGCAGCGCCTACATGGACAAGTCCAGCGGCGAGTGGATTCCTGAGGATTACGAGACCGCCAAGGCCATGGCTCAGCAGGCTCTGGCTGATGCCGGCTACCCGAACGGTGAGGGCTTCCCCACCATCACCTATTCCACCAACGATGCAGGTTACCACAAGGCTGTGGCCGAGTACCTGCAGCAGTGCTACAAGGAAGTTCTGGGCATCAACCTGGAGATCGAGATCGTGGAATGGTCCTCCTTCACTCCGATGCGCCGTGCTGGTGACTACGAGATGGCCCGTAACGGCTGGTCCTTCGACTACAACGATCCTTCCAGCATGCTGGAGCTGTTCATGACCGGAAATGCCAACAACGACGGTCAGTACTCCAACCCCGAGTTCGATGCGATGATGGAAAATACCAAGATCGCCGACAAGGAGCAGCGTTTTGCCAACCTGCACGCTGCTGAGGAGATTGTCATGGCGGATTACTCCATGATCCCCGTGGCCTACTACAACGACTTCTGGCTGCAGAGCCCGGATCTGCAGGGCACCTGGCACAGCCCCTACGGCTACTGGTACCTGCAGTACGCCTACATCGGTGAGCCCGCTGAGGACACCACTGCCGAGAGCGAGAGCGTAGCCGACAGCACCGCTGCTGAGAGCGTCGCTTCCGAGGCCGCTTCTTCCGAAGCTGCCGAGAGCGCCGTGAGCGAGACTGCCGAGAGCGCTGCTTCCACGGAAGCTGCTGCCAGCGAGGGTGCCGAAAGCGCCTCTGCCAGCGCCGCCTGATTGGGCACGGAATACAAACACCAAAAAGAGCCCCGCGTTAGATGGGTGCTCGTAAGACAGTAATTCTAAAAAATTACTATTTTACGGCATCTGTCTGACAGGGTTGGAAACAACAACGAAAAGAACGATGTCGAGTCGCATGACCGGCATCGTTCTTTTTTGCAACAAAATATTAGAATTACGGAGGTATTTACTAAGAAACACCTGATATCTTGTGAATTTAACCTTGATACTGCTTGTGTAGAGCTTTGCTTTTCAGACGGCAGCATGGTTTCTATCGACACTATCGCTGTGGAAAATGAGGTAGTGAATAATATGTATCAACAGTCGGAACTCGACTATCTGATCTATAATGACCCTGCTGCATATGCTGATTTAATCCTTAACGGCGATCCTGCTGTCTACCTCAAGACAGTTACGGAATACCAAAACCTTGATTGATTTTTGGTGACGAACAAGAGCTGCCCTGCCATTCAGTGGGGCAGCTCTTGTTTTGGCAAAAATGCGTTCATGAAAAGTTATGCTTTACTTTGGTGAATTGGGAAACTAATCTTGAAAAATATGGTGCCTTCTTGTATAATGATGTGTGTACACACACCGATTTACCGGAAAGGATGAAACCGATGGCCGATACGCATATTAAATATAACGATCACTCGATCAACTCCGCATTTAAGAACCACTACATTGTTCCCGACTATCAACGAGAGTATGTTTGGAAAGACGAACAGGTAGAGCAGCTGTTGGCAGACTTACTGGATGCCTACAATACCGATAGTCAAAAGGCTTATTTCCTTGGCACTATTGTAACTTACGACTCTGGCAGCCAGTTTGAGTTGATTGACGGACAGCAGCGCCTTACCACATTTTTTATTCTGTTGTGTGCAATCAAAAAAATCTACATGGATCATGGTGAACAAACCAGTGTTATTGAAAATTTAATTGTGGTTATCCCTTTTAGTAAGCCATAGTGGAGCAGGCCACGGCGTGAATCAGCCGCTGAGTCAGCAGGCGGCCAAAAGCGC
>JACXXQ010000488.1_pt1 | contig 20347 bp, 14 predicted proteins | sample 8621361 | NCBI WGS metagenome assembly JACXXQ01 (sample SAMN15503820, study PRJNA645414) | gut metagenome | isolation source: feces | host: Bos taurus | place: USA | collected 2016 | reverse complement strand
TATAGGTTTGGCTGCTCCACTTTATAAAAGTGTTCCGGCTTCTCAGTTTCAGCCAAACGGAGACAATGCTATGAAAGTAACAGTAACCCCGTTGCCTCGTTACGCTCGTTTGGAACTTTCTGGTATCAGCCGTGCTGCAACAGGAACTGAAGCTGACGATGTTAAAGATATTTTTAAAGAAGCAACACTTGCAGGTATGTATTTGACTGGTGTATATACATATGAAAGCAAATCAACAACAGCCCATGCTACAAGTGGATTGGATGCTGTTCAGAGTAAGCCTGCAACTGGTTACGATGCTGCAACTTGGAGTGTATTGGGAGGTTCGTTCGTTACTACTGGTGCTAAGTGGCCAGCAGATGCAACTCCTGCAAAAGCTTATGCATATAATATCTTTGAGGGTATGCCTTCATTAGTATTTGTATTAAGTGATGTTACTTTGGAAGATGATGCTATAATTGCTAATTGGGATAAAAGTTCACCAATCTATGCAAAAGTAGGCAAATTTACAACCACAGCTTCTGATGATGCAAATGCAGGTATTAGCAATGGTGTCATTACAACTTTTAAAGCTGGATATATCTATCGTATTACCAGCATTGCTATTCCCGATTATGTTTGGGGTACAAACCCGGAAGAAGGTGGCTCAGAAATAACTTTAACTGCAACTGTAGAAGTTCAGCCTTGGAATCTTGTTGATGGTTCTGCAAGCTGGGGAAACTAATATTTATTGACACATAAGTCAGTTCGGCCGGGATTTTATCCGGCCGGACTTTTCCAAAAGTATAAAACATACAGAATATAAAAGTTAAATATATGATCAAACACTTACAGATAATCATGCTGCTTCTGGTTGCTCTCGTCCTTCCAACCAGCTGCATAAAGGAAGATATGGCCGACTGCGACAATGTAACCATTTACTTCCAGTATCTCGCCGACGGTGATAAGGACGTATTATACCAGTATATGAGCAAGGTAGACCTGTATGTTTTTGATTCAAATGGACATATACTGGGAGTCGGCTCATATAATCAGGACGAATTAACTAAGTTCGAAGCTGTACCGTCGTTTAAACTTCGTCCGGGACAGCGTTATAAAGTGGTGGCTGTAGGTAATGCTTATGACCACACAGAGGTGGTAAACTATGCTACTGAAACAGACTTTGCAAATATCTATCTTCAAGATCCGGCATGGAGTGATCCTAATGTGCCGGTAACGAATCACGACTACAATTATCTGGGTGAAAAGGAATTTGTAATGCCTGATCATGAAGGTGTGATGTATCGTGATACAGTAACTCTTTACAGTTCACATGTGAAGGTGGACGTGGAAATTCATGGACTTCCGGCTCCGGATGCTTCACGTCAGGATGCAGGAGTTCCTTACCAGCTGAGTTTCGAGAATTCGAATGCTCAGGTTTCTTTTGAAAATGAAATCAATTTAGACGAAAAAGGTACTATTTATCCCGATTTGGTTTATGATAGTGAAAACCAATGTTATCGTACACAGGACTTAGCTTTATTCCGTATGGACGCTGATGGAGAACTGAGTTCTGATTGTTGCGAACATATATTGGTCTTGACTGATAAGAATACGGGGCAGGAACTTATTCGTGGAAATATATATAATTATCTGGTGCGTAATGCAGATGCCATTGATGTTACCAAGCAGGAAGCAGAACTTCCCATTGCTATTGAGTTTAATGGAGTGAATGCTGAGATCAAACTTCCTGATTGGGTGATTGTAGATGGTAAACCTGAATGGAATTAACCTTAAGGAGGAATGCTTATGAAGAATTTAAGAAAATATTTAGGTTTGATTTTATTTCTGTTCCTGGCAGGAATAATGAATTCTTGTATGAAAGATGATTTATCTAAGGCTGATTTAGAGGATACTGCAACAGTTACACTGCATATAAATGATTCACGCAGTGGGGGAACTTCGCCGGTAGAGGCTGACGAGGGGATAAAGACGCTACGCGTGATTGTGCTGGATGCCGGCAATAAGGTAGAATTTAATTATAAGCAGAGCTTCGGAAATGAAACGGATCCGCTGACCGAAAAAACGGTTACTTTTCTGGGGATGACTACCGGAGCTAAGAAATTTTATGTGGTGGCAAACGAGGAGAGCCTCGGTTTGATGGAGGATGGCTATCCTGCAAAGGGTACTACAGTAAACAATCCGGATGATTTACTTAAAAGGGTGATAACCGATGCCGGACGAAGCTATTTCCCGAAACTGAAAAATGAAACAGCAAGCCTGCCTATAACGGGATATGAAGAGGTTGATATTACTACTGAAACAGAAAATATTACCATAGAAACTTATCATGCTGTGGCGAAAATTGTGTTTAAAGTAAAAAACACGTCGTCGGAGGACATTACCCTGACTGGGTTCAGGTTGGGAGAATCTTTTGCCGACCAGACTTATCTGTTTCCGTTGGCAATCGGGCAATTGACAGGTGTGAATTATGCTATGTTTGCCAGAGATGTTGCTGGTACATTTGCTAGTGGTGCTGCTGAAGCTACCGAGTATTTTACCTGCTATCTGTATGAAACACCCGAAGATAAGAAGACCGATTTTAAGGTAACATTGTCTGCGAATAACCCGGATCTGGAATTACCGGAGGCAACGATCAACCTGAATGAGGCAACGGATTACGTGGTGAAACGGAATACGGTGATTAATATTGTGGCGACTATCAGTAAAGAAGCTACTGTGACTACCCCTGTTAATGTCACGTTGAATTGGCAGGTGAGTCCCTGGAATCCGGTAACGAATGATGTACCCAGTTTTAATTGAAAGGAGGAATGACTATGAGAAAGATGAAACTGATATATGTGTGGCTGTTGGGGCTTGTGACAGTGCTGACCGCCTGTGCAGACGAAGAAATTGTGAAAACTTACAATATCAAGGAGGGTGTGCCGGTAACGGTAAACCTGAAGTTTAATGTGGCCGCGAGTGCTGTGGAGTCGCGTTCGGCTCAGGATGCTACGGTAGAGCAGACGGTACAGCGACTGTTTGTCATCGCTTTCAAGCGAAACGGGGAGGTATCGGGCAAAACTTATCTGGAATCGGTCAATATTACGGGTTCTGGTACTGTGACCTTGGATATGTATTCGGGCACGGGACAACAGATTTTTGCCGTTGCAAACCCAAACTCCGGAGTGGGAACGCTGAGCTATGAACAGTTGGATGATGTAACGAATCTGGATGACTTCAAGGCTTTGCATTCTCAGTTACGCACGGATAAAGGTGAAACGGTGAGTCTGAGTGTGGAGCGTATGGCTTTTCTGATGTGCGGACAGTTGGAGGACATAGCGGTAGATACACAGGGAAATCTAGTAAATGCTGCCAATAATACAATTAATCTGGAGCGGGTGGATGCTCGTATCACCTTTAATGTAGCGGTAGATGGTAGTGAGAAAGGATATACCAACATGACGTTCACTCCCAAATATTATCGGGTGGAGAATATCCCGCAGGGAACTTACCTCGTTCCTCGTGAGAACGATTATGCGGAGACGATGACAACCGGATATGCTTCGATGCAGGCTGCCGGAAAGGAATATTATTTTGACGAGGCCAAGCGTGAGAACGATGATCGTCCGTATTTTGAGTTCTATCTGCTGGAGAACCGTCGCCAGCCGGCAAGGAGCATAACTAGCGAAGAGAAAAATGCTTCTTATAAGGAGGTACAGAACCTGTATGCCTTGCGCGAAAAGAGAGAATCGGATACTGGGAAGCCTGTTGACGGAACAAAGCCGGGGCAGAAATATGTGCCGGGCGACTTTATCTTTGCTCCGGCAAACGCGACGTATGTCACGATACGGGGTACGCTTTCTTTTCAACATGGTACGGATTTTTATCATGCCGATGTGACGTATACCGTGCATCTGGGTAGTACGGGAAGTGATCCTGATAACGAAACACTGGTGAATAACTATGATGTCTGCCGCAATACGCACTATACGTATAATGTGACTATTACGGGAGTAGAATCGATGCGGGTTGAGGTTGTGAGCGATAAAGAAACACGTCCCGGAGTAGAAGGAGATGTAATTAAGGCAGGTGGTGAGGTGGTAGATCTTGACTCTCACTACGGACGTGCGAAATTCTCATTGAAGAGAGAGGATATAAAGGCGGGTTTGTCGTGGGCTATCAGTACTCCGTTCCAGCGCGGACTGAAGGTGTTCGTCCGTAGTAACTATACAGAGGATGAAAGCGAGGACGGTACTGTGGTAAGTGATGTTGCACGTTTGTCCTCTAATCAGGTGGAAAATCTGAAGACGGATCTTTCGCTGAACGATTACCGCTGGGTACAGTTTGCCATTAATCAGGAGTGTGTTTTGAAAGAGACTAGAAAACCTGTTCCTCCTTCAGCTTTTGCCAAATATCCGGGATATGCGGCTTATTCCTCGACAAACTTGAGTGAACAGGCTCCGGCGTTTGGAGGTGAAGGGTATCATTATGATGGCTCTACAGTTATTTATAGTCAGGATGTGGTGCTTTACGACGTGAACCAGTTGCTGAACCATCTGTTTATTGAGGCGTATAAGAGCGATTCACAGTTGTTCCTGGATGCTGATGGAAATGTTTCACAGGCTGAGGATGCGACAGTTACCATTACTGCCTATATCGATGAATATGTGTATAAGTATAATCCTAACGATGTGTATTATGAGATACCTACAGCGCTTAATGATGAAGATCCGGATTTGACTTTATGGAAAGACTTTGTAAACGCAGAAAACCGTATGCTGCATATTTGTGTGAAAGGCGCACAGTATAGTCCGGATGGAAATACTTCGTGGGCTGAGAGTGTGATTACCTTCTCGCAGCGGCCTATCTATACTTTCTACGATCCGGACAGCGATGTAAAGACGGCATGGGGTACGGAGTTTAAGAATGAATCGGAAGATGCGAATCTTCCGGCTACCAGTACTGCTCTTAATGGTATTACTTGGAATAAAGGCAACAATACCTTTGACGATGGACGTAAGAATACGCTGGAAGTGCTTGGTCAGCTTACTAATTTGAAGTGGACAGATGTACTTTATCTGAATGAAGCGGATTACGGACATCTTAAAGATAAGTATAAATGTGTATGGTTCGCCTGCCTGGGGCGTAACCGTGACCTGAATGGGGACAATATCGTAGATCTTGACGAAATCCGCTGGTATCTGGCTTCGGTAGACCAGCTGACGGATATCTTTATTGCTGAAGCTGCCGTGCCCAATGCGAAGCTGTATTCCCAAAATGCGACATCTGCGAGTGTGCCGCTGGAGCATGTCATCAGCAGTACGTATCATACGGGGAGTGCCCCGTGGATTATTTGGGCAGAAGAAGGAGCTTCCCGAGGGGTGTATGGAAGTAGTGGTGACACTCCTTCTGCCCCACATACGTACCGTTGCTTGCGTAACCTGGGGTTGTCATTGAGCAATATAGACAGTCAGGTGAAAGACTATGTAGAATCTTCGGATGAATCGACGAGAAGTGTCAGTGTAGGTGGTGAAATTGTAACATATACGGAGAAGCTCATCGATTTGTCCCGTCTGGAACCGAATACACTGCGTGCTGCACTGACCGGTGGTATTTTGCCGCAAAACAAGGAACGCGATGACAACAACCGTCCTTATCGGAAATTTGCGGTGCTGGTGAGTGCGGAAGGTGGTTCTTATACCAATTCGAGTGGACTGTATCCTCAGAAAACTAGTACTTATCTTTCGTGGAACGATTTATACAATGATGAGAAAATTGGTAATCCTTGCCCGAACGGGTATCGTGCACCGAACTTGCGTGAACTGATGCTGATGTATACTACTTATCCGGATTTGTTTAAGGATAAATTTACACCTTATACTAGTTATAAATATTCATATTATTTATGTAAGACCGGATTTAGCTTTGATGGATGGACTGGTTATACAGACGACAGACCTGGGTTTATTTATGTATATGACCATGATAATGATTATGGAAACCTGAAGTTGCTTCAAGGCCGGGAATCGAATAATGGCGGTAAAGTCCGTTGTGTGCGTGATGTAGTAGACTAAGTTCAAATATGAATTTTGTATCTATTAACTTCAAAGGGAAGTGGTTGATAAGTATATTATGTAGTATATTAATTGTAATGTCTTGTCAACATAGTGCTCGACAGAATCCGAGACTCTCGGATTCTGTTGAGGAAAGCTCACATGGCTCCTTCCCTTTCCCCGAAATCCCTGCCATGCTCACGCAGCCGGAGGAGCGGAAAGCTTACTTGCTGGAGCATTACTGGGATCGGTTCAGCTTTGCAGACACGGCGCTGGTCAACAACCGGGAGGTGACGGAACAGGGCTTTGTCAACCAGATTTCCCTGCTGGCCGACGGGGCGACGCCTGAGAAGGTGATTCGGGAAAGCCTGAAGAACTGGTGTTCGCGGTTCATGCCGGAAGCGCAGGCACGACAGGTGATGATGCAGCTGGCCGACGATTATCTGTACAATCCCAATTCACCGTTCTACAACGAGGGGTTGTATGGAGTGTATCTGGAGACGATGCTGGAGGTGTTGCCCGAAGAAGATGCCCGGAGATCGTCGTTCGACTTCAAGCTGAGGCTGCTGCGGCGTAACAAGGTGGGGGATAAGGCGACAGACTTTTCCTATTACTTGCCGGACGGACAGAAGAAATCGCTGGCAGCAACCTCTGTCAGGGGGAACCGCCTGCTGCTGGTGTTCTATGATCCGGAATGCGAGTCGTGCCATGAGGTACTTCGCGAGATGACGGCTGATGCATCACTGGCCGGAGCTGTGAAGGCGGGACGCGTAACAGTGCTGGCCGTATATACTGAAGGCAATCAGGAAGCCTGGCGAAAGGGACTGGCTGATATGCCGGAAGGATGGATCATCGGAACCGACCGTCAGAAGGTGAAGGAAGAGGCTCTGTATGACCTGAAAGCGATGCCGTCGCTTTATCTGCTGGACGGACAAAAGCGGTTATTGCTGAAGGATGCACCGCTGAGTCAGATCCGTGAAGTGCTGGGCCTTGCCGTGAAGTGAGAGAGTTCAAGTTTTATGAAGAAATATTCGCTGTGAAGCGAATTCCTGCCCTTCGCTTAGCGTAGCGGAGGGGTGCTTATTTTTTTACAATAAACATTTTTTGGTTGAGAACCACACTGCTTCCTGCAGTGTGGTTTTTTCTTGCTAAAAATGTTTCGGGCTTTTCATTAAAACGTTTCGGCGTCTGACTGCAAAGCCCGAAGTCTTTTTTGAAAAGCCGGGCACGTTTTTTCAATGGTCGGAAGCCTTTGGGCGGAGATGAAAGAGGGAACTTTGATTTCTCAGAATAAGGTTATAAATTTGTAGGAATTTAAGAACATAAGATAGGATTGGAAAAGAGTCTGAACGAGGATGAATGCGGAACAGCGAGAGTATATCGGAATAATCAATCAGTCGGCTGAGGATGTGATTCTCATCAAGAAGACCGGCTGGGAGGAAGTGAACTTGCCGGGACATGTACACGGAAAATGTCAGATTATTTATACGTTGGCAGGAACGTTGCATGTGGAGATCGGTTCGGAGAGTTATTTTGTTCCGGAAAAGCATATTGCGTGGATTCCTCAGGGGGCGGAGCATAAGCTGTCGAGCAACAGCCGTCAGGTTTCGATGGTAATTTTTTATGTCAGTCTGAGACCGGAAGGAAAGGATGACCCGAAGGGGGAGTTTGCCATCTATACGGCCAACCGGCTGATCGGGGAGAACCTGAAGTTTATTGCTTCGAAGGGGAAGATGATTGAGAAGCAGGAACAGCCGGACTTATATCATTTTGCACTGGGCTTTTTCAATCTGCTTCCGCAGATGTCTCCGGGAAAGGAGTTGCTGCTCAAGTCGCTGGTGATTCCGGACGATTCCAGGCTTTATCCTATCCTGAGATATCTTACGGATCATGTGCAGGAGGAACTGCGGATGGACGAGGTTGCACTGCGGTATAACCTGTCGACGCGTAATCTCAGCCGTCTGTTTCAGGAGTCGAACATCCATTTCAGCAGCTATGTGAACCGCCTGCGGATTATGCGGGCCATTGAACTGATGACGGATGGGGGAAGGACGATGCAGGAGATAGCCTATGCCGTGGGCTTTAATAATCCGAATCATTTCAACCGTGTGTTCCGGCAGGTGACGGGACAGTCGCCCAAGAATTACCTGCGGAGCTGTCAGGAAGACGAAACCGTGTGATGGGTCACTTCTTGAGCAACAGGCGCAGGGCAAACCACGCATGGCGCGCAAGGGTGGACAGATAGCCGTAGTGACGGCACATGATGCGGAACCGTTCGTGAAGGGAAGCGCGGTGATTGCGGGTGGTCATGCCTTCGTTCAGGTAGTCGATCAGGGTGAGATGGGTATTGTGAAGCGTATGGCTTTTTTTCATGATGCGGATGCACCAGTCGAAATCGGCAGAGAACCGGTAGCGCAGATCGTAGGGTTCGGCCAGTTCCCGGCGGGGGAAAAAGGCCTGGTGGCACACGAGCATTCCGTCCTTGAAGCTTTTCCAGTTCAGGTCTTCGGGAGCGGATAGGCGCCGCATGCGGAGGAAATGTCCTTCTTCGTCTACAATGGCCGTTTCGCCGTAGAGTACATCGGGAAGCTCGGTTCCGGTGATGGAGTGTACCATCAGTTGCAGGGTATCGTCTTCGTGAAGTTCATCGCCGGCATTGAGGAAACAGAGATAGTCGCCCGTAGCCAGGCGGATTCCCTTGTTCATGGCATCATACAGGCCTTTGTCCGGTTCGCTGACCAGGGTATGGATGTGTTCGCGGTAACGGTTGATGATGTCCAGAGTGTGGTCTTTGGAACCTCCGTCTACAATGATGTATTCCACATTCCGGTAGGTCTGGGTAATGACACTTTGGATGGTGTCTTCCAGCACGGCACCGGCGTTGTACGTCACGGTGATGATGGAGAACTTGGGATGAACGTGGTTATGCATTGCTTCCGGTTATCTGATTATAAATCTTGATGTATTGTTGGGCTACGGTTGTTTCGGAATAGGTATTCAGAGCCTTCCGGTTGGCTTCGGCACTGAGGGTTTCGTAGTCTCCTTCTGTGAGGGCCCAGCGGATGCCGTTGGCCAGATCTTCAGCCGATTTGTATCGGGCGACATAGCCGTTGTGCAGGTGGTCGATCATCTGCGGAATACCGCCTACATTGAATCCTACGCAGGGAATACCGCAGGCCATGGCTTCCACGATGGTGTTCGGCAGGTTGTCCTGCAGGGAAGGAGTCACGTAAAGGTCGACTGCGTTGTAAATGTCCACCAGTTCCTTTTCGTTGCTCACATAATTCATGTTGTAGATAGGGAAGGGGAACAGGGATGCACACTGTTCGGAACGGCTTCCCAGTACGACAACTCCCAGCTGGCGGCTGAATTCGGGTTCTTTTTGTGCCAGCAGCTGACAGGCTTCGATGAGGTAGGCGATTCCTTTTCGTTCGTCGGTGATCTTCATGGAGCCGAACAGCAGCAGTTTCTTGTCGGCAGGCAGATGAAGGCGTTCACGGGCAGTTGCCTTGGGGCGCGGACGGAACAGATTGGTGTTGATGGCATTGGGAATATTGGTAATGGTGTGTCCCGTGAGCAGGGAACTTTCGCGTGCCATCGCTTCCAGCCACCGGCTGCAGGCCACAAACGTAATATGTGAGTGTGCGAAGAGTTTCTGTTTCTTATGGAATACGCGTGCGGACAGGTCTTTCCGGTGCGGGTGAAGCAATTGCTCGCATTGCTGGCACTGGGTTTTGTATTTGTCGCAGTTGCCTGCATAGTGACAGATGCCGGTAAAGGGCCACATGTCATGCAGCGTCCATACGACAGGTTTGCCTGATTCCAGAATCTTGCGTATATCTGTCAGTGAGAGCATACCCTGGTTGATCCAGTGCAGATGAATCACGTCAGCCTGCCGGAATTCGGGAAGGGAAGTGATATCCGTCCCGGTGTTGGCAATGTCAACGGCAAAGAGATTGTGTTTGCTGAAGCGGTTGGCTGTCAGGATCACGAGGCGTTCCCAGAGGAACTGCCAGATTCTCCACCATGATTTCTTGAGCGAAACGACAGTGACGCGTTCGGTTTGCTTGTTGCGGACCAGCATTTTAGCCTTGATACCGTTGTTTCTCAATGCGTCCATCAGTCGGCTGGCCGCAATGGCCGCCCCGCCGATTCGTTCTGCTGTATTGATGATAAGTACTCTCATGTTCGGAATCTCTGTTTGATGTCTGCAAAGTTAGGTCTTTTTTTCAACATTCTGCAATTCGCCGGTGGATTTCCTCAATCTTGTTACGGTAGAGTTCGTAGAGTTTCCGGCCGTTCTTCTGGCTCTGTTCTGTTGTGAAACTGTTATTCCATAAGCGCATGCCTCCTACGCTCAGTGAACGGAAGCCGGCATCGTACCATCCCACCTGCAGACCGTTGAGCCAGGCACGGGCACAGAGTTCGTAGTCGTCAAACTGGAAGGGGGCAAAACTGAAATCGATGTGGTGAAGGTGCTGGCGAAACAGTTCCTTGTGAATCCACATCGGAGCCCGGTTGACAGAGGTTACGAAACTGAAGTCCCCTTGCTGCATGGAAGGGCCGCCGTGTGCATAGCGGTCTGCATCTTCGAATGCAATGTCAAGTCCGTTTTTGCCTCCCAGAATGACCATTCGGGGGTGTTGGCGGAAAAGATCGACTGCGCGTTCAATCCAGGCTGTTCCGTCGAAATCGTCATCATCCTGCAGCAGGGCAATGTAGCGTCCGTTGGCGAAACGGATGGATTTGTCGTACGTGATGTTCTCGTAAAGATCGTTGCTTCGGATCAGAAACTCATTGGCTCCTGTCAGGGCAGCGGCGAGTCTTTGGGTGTGTTCCAGGTCGGAACCGTCGTCAATGACAATGATTTCCAGACCGGGATACTGCCGTAGTTTGGGAAGTATGTGGCAAATCTGTAAACTCTTGTTATGTGATTGGATGATGACACTCACTTCGGTTTCTGCGTGATAGCCTTTGGCGGCCCATTGAGCATAGCTTTTCTTGTTCTGGGTTACGCCTGAACGTTTCTGGAAGCTGAGTTTTATTTTTTCGAGTAGCAGTTTCATAAGCAGGGATTAATGACATTTGTTTCTCCCGAGCCATTTGTTGACCCGGTTTACGATGGCTTGTCCGATGATGCGGAAGTTGCCGTAGCGCAGGTTGAGGAAGAGTTCTTCAAACGAGCGGCCGATCTTGATCCACGGGTGTCTCCATCCCATGATGTGGTACACGCTTTCCTTATAGGCCGTATGTTCGATGACATAACGCGGATGCTTGAGCGGGAATTCCAGCTCATAGCGTTTCATGGTGAAGATGCGCCGGTAGCCGCGGGGCAGGGTGCGGAGCGAGCCTCCGAAATGTACGGAGTCTGCGGTTGCTCCCAGATTATTGATCAGGTTGCGTGTCGGAACGATGCTCAGTCCGGAGTTGAACAGGATGGAAGCATGGAAAATGGTTTCGTAGTAGGCTTTCCCGTGTTCCCGGTGACGTTGGCACATGTAGATGAAATCGTTCCGGTATTTCCGTTCCCGGATGAGGTTCTTCAGTTGCTGCATGTTGAACGTGTCGTCGAGGAAGGTGTAATGTTCGTCCCACTGGTCGACAACCCGTTTCCAGCTGGCCCATCCCCAGATGGAGAAGGTTGTGGCGAAGAAGTAGTCATAGGGAACATCGGGGGTAATTTCTTCGTTGTTGAATCCGGCAATCATGCTGATGCGGGTATCGTTCTCGTAACGGTCCAGCATTTCTTTGCAGAAGCGGAAGAAACTGACTGACGGGACATCGTCGTCTTCCAGCACAATGCATTTGTCTGCGTGCGAGAAAGCCCATTTTTGGGAAATATATTCCGAAGGATCGCAGCCGTAGTTCTTTTTCTGGTAGAGCTGGTGAACTTCGCATTCCCAGTCAATGTCGGCTACTACCTGCCGGCAGGCTTCAATGCCTGGCAGGTCTTTCTCTTCGCGCGGGCCGTCCTGATAGAGGAAAAGACGCGACGGGCGTGCCTTTTTGACTTGTTCGAACACCTGCGCCAGCTGTCTGGGGCGGTTGAAGAACAGAATAAGAACGGCTACATCTACAAGTGCTGATTTCATAACGGCTGTATGTTTAGGGTTGTTGTTCCCGGATCAGTTCCGGATGGAGGTAAATGGCATGAATCTTCCGCTTGTTTTCCGGCGGGACATCCATGTAGTTTCTGTACAGATCCTTCAGATAGGCATCCGGATTGCAGGGAGCACTGAAGCGCTTGCCTTCAAATTCGATTTCTCCGAGCGGGAACACGGAGTCTTTGCGGTGCATGATGCCGTATCCGTTGTTGATCAGGACATTCGACAGGTAGGTGTCTTTGGGATAAATGGCCGAAAGTATGCACCATATTGCGCGGAACAGATGATATTTCGCACCGAACCAGAAGAACTCGACGAAAGAGCGCAGGGAATAATAATGCGCTTTATGCAGAATGGAGTAGCTGGTAGAGATACCTTTGCTCAGTTTCTTTACCCATTTTTTCGGCAGACTGGGATAATCGATGAACGGAAAGATGTCGATATACAGCCCTTTCTGATAATTTGCCTGAAGGTTGTCTCCGCTTTCCAGATACAGTGAATTCAGATCGCGGATCTTATAGATGGGATCTGTATGTTCGGGATCGCTTTCCGGAGTCTGCATGAAGAGTCCCGGCCGCAGTTCCGAAGGGGCTACGGCGATGAAGCGTTTCAGATCTTCCTTGCGCATGGCAATGTCAATGTCATCGTCCCAGGGGATGAATCCTCCGTGGCGCATGGCTCCCAGCAGGCTGCCTCCGTCAAGCCAGTAAGGAATGTTGTGCTTGCGGCAGATGCGGTCTGTCTCTTCCAGAATGGAGAGTTGCTTCAGCTGGCAGGTTCTCAGGTTCTGCTTCAGGTAGCGGTCGAAATAGGAATTTCTCATAACGTGTGGTCTCGTTTGACGTCAATGACTTGTCCGGTATAGTCGGATGCCAGGGTCAGCAGGGTTGCTTCGGCCACTTGCCGGGCTGAAAGCAGGGTATTTTCCGGCTCAATTCCGAAATTATGTACGCGCATCGGTGTTTTGGTGCGTTCGGGGTTGATACAGTTGATGCGGATGCCGAAACTGTCCCATTCCTGTGCGATGGCCTGTACGAAGTTGACAATGGCTGCTTTGGTAGAAGAATAAATGCTGTAGAAAGCTCTTCCCCGTGTATAGGAACTGGAGGTGAAGAAGATCAGCTTGCCCTTGCTTTCTTTCAGATAAGGGAAGGCTTCCAAAGCCACATTCACGGTTCCCATGTAATTGGTCTGTACGGCCCGGGTAATGGTTTCGTAGTCAGTCGTGATCAGCGGTTCTTTGTTGAGAATGCCTGCTGTATTGACTACGAAGTCAATCCGTTTTTCCTGTTCAAAGACGCTGCGCAGGGCTTCGGCCACTTCCTGACGGTTTCCTACATCCACCCGGTTAAGGCTGCGTGAGAAGCGGTAAACCTTGGCTCCTTTCTGTTCCAGCAGATCGGCGGTTTCTGCTCCGATTCCGTAGCTTCCTCCGAAAAGGACAGCTACTTTTCCCTGGAAGTTTTCTCTGCTGCCGTCTTCGTGATTCAGTTCACTTTTGCGCAGCTGGAAGAATTTGTCGAGCAGGTAAGTGTCTTCCTTGTAGGTCAGTTTCATATTGCTTTCTTCACCCAGTACCACATAAATGGGAACTTCAGGCAAGTATTTCCGGACAACACCGCAGTCGTCCGTCACCTTGAAGTTCGGGTCTTTCAATGCGATTTCGTAAGCTTTCCGGATTGTTTCCAGATCGAATGCCTGCGGGGTCTGGCCGCGTCTCAGCCGGGAACGGTCCGGGATCTGGCAGATGAAGTCACCTTCCACTTCAATAATGGTATCGGCCGACGGAAGGGCTACGTCGATGGCCTGATAGGTATCCAGTGCCGTCACCACATCGTTGATGATACGCTGGCTGACCAGAGGGCGTACGGCGTCGTGGAAGATCAGATTGCATTCCGTTCCGGCATACGATTCGATGGCTGACAGACTGGAATGATAGCGTTCCTTTCCTCCCTGCAGAATCTTCTTGACTTTTTTCCAGCCGTTGCGGATGGTCATGTTCTCAAATTCAGCAATGTAGAAAGGGTTGGAAACGATGGCGATTTCGTCAATGTGGCTGTTGCGCTCAAAGGCTTCCACGGTATGTTCGACCACCATCTTGCCGGCTACTTTGAAGAATTGTTTCGGTGTGGAGAGTCCCAGACGGCTTCCTACTCCTCCGGCTAATATGACTGCTATGTTTTTTTTCATCTTTCCGTACATGTAGTTTTCTAGTTTACAAAGATAATACAAAGAAACGAAAGGACATGCACTTTGGGAGCAGGAATGTGGAAACCGCCGGGCTTCCGCCGGAAAGCCCGGGATTATAGCCGGAAGTAGGTGTTGCCGTAGGCACGGATCATGGGATAGAAGAAGGCACGTACCCAGCTGATCAGGCCTTTCTGCCGGGGATTGTAGTAAATGGTCTGTTTATGCAGCATGCAGGTCAGGCAGAGCCGGAACAGGCTGACCGGATCTTTTCGGGTCAGAAGTCGGCTCAGGCGGTGACTCAGGGCCAGACGGGGCTGTCCGGCTGTTTTCCGGCAGATATATCCGTAAAAGAACTGCCAGGTTTCCAGCCGTTGTTGCCGGCGGTAATCCCTGAAGCCATAGATGTAGGGTTCCCAGGTAGGATTCTGCCGGATGTGTGCTCCGTATTTCCGGTTGAACTGATGAATGGCCGATCCTTCGTGCGGACGGTGCCAGTTGAGCGGCTGGTCTACGCAGGTCAGTCCGTGATTCAGATGTGCATTGACGGCAATCCACCAGTCATACAGGATGTGTCCGTCCCATTCCTGAAAGATTCTCCGGATAAAATCTTTGCGGATCAGCATGCTGTGTCCCGGTGTACTGTCATAAAACAGCAGATATTCCAGCTGACAGGAAGGATGAGTAACCTTCATGTTCCGGTCGGAGCGGTAAACTGTACCGGTGTGGTAGGCGGAAACGCACAGGTCGTTGTCGCCGATGGCTTCCATCTGTGTGGCGATTTTTTCTTCATACCAGATATCATCCTGGTCGGCAATGGCGATATAATCTCCTTCCGCCTTGGATAAGGCATCCTGAAAATTGCGGTTGAATCCCAGGTTGGAAATATTGGCATGAAAGCGGATGAAGGGATATTGCCGGGCATATTCGCGGACGATGTCGGCTGTATGGTCAGTGGAGCAGTCGTCCTGAATGATCAGTTCATGGATGGGGTAGGTCTGTGCCAGAATAGAGTCCAGCTGCTCACGGAGAAACTGTTCTCCGTTATAGGTACACATGACGATGGATACGGTTTTCATGAAGCGGATGTTTTTTTGCGTTTGAGGAGATAATTCAGGCTTTCCTTAAAAGTTACGGAACCGCTCACCCACATGATCAGTCCGTAAAGGGAAGCCGCCAGTATGATTTTGACCGGGAACAGCAGCCAGAGGCTGGTGATAAAAGAAGTTGCGAGCCCGGTCACTGCCATAACAAAACCTGCTATAAGACCGAATGACAGAACATCCCTGGCTGCGGCCAGGAAGCTGAGACGGATCTCACGCCATACCAGCCAGTGCCATATCAGCAGCCAGGCTGTATTGATGCAGACATATACGAGGATCATCTGCCGGATGCCGTAGGGATAAAGCAGATACATGACGATGAGCTGGGTTGTTCCCTGTACGACTGTATTCCACAGGTAAATGTTTGATTTTCCTTTGCTGATAAGCAGGTTGGTATAAAGGTTTGTGACGGGAATAAATGCACCGCCGACAGCCAGCATCTGCAGGATGCGGGCACTGGGTAACCATTTGCTGCCGATAGTCAGGGTAATCATTTCCGGGGCGACCAGCGAGAGGCCCAGCATGGTCGGGAAAGAAATGAATGCTGTGAAACGGAGCATCTTGCGGAATACGTGGCACTGCCGTTCGCTGTCGTCGGAAACTTCACGCAGGACGGGCAGGGCTACGCTGCTGACCATACCCGTGATGAGAGAGTGTCCCATGAGATTCCATTTGTTGGCCTGATTGAACTGTCCTACTTCCCGTTCGGAATAATATCGTCCCAGGATGATGGAAAACAGATTGTTGTTGATATGGTTGAAAATGTTGGTCAGAAGCAGTTTGCTGCTGAAACCCACCATGCTCCGGAGGGGCTTGAAGCTGACGGGGAGAGTCGGTCTCCAGGGGGAAAAATGCAGGTAGCAGAGATTGATCACACTGACATAGACGATACTTTGGGTAGCGATACCCCAGTATGAATAGCCCAGCAAGGCCATGGTAACTCCCACGCAGCCTGAAACAATCAGAGCGATGATGCACGAGAGGGCTTTCTGTTTGACCATCAGGTTGCGGAACAGGTATGCACTGTGGGGAATGCCGAGACTGGCAATGAAGAATCCCAGAAAAGAATAGCGGGCCAGTGGTATCAGTGCTTCGTTGTGATAGAAGTCGGCAATCAGGGGAGCGCAGCCTGCCAGAATAAGATAGAGGCACAGGCTTAGTCCGCTGCAGAACCAGAAGACGGCGTTGTAGTCTTCATGGCGTGCTTCCTGCTTGTTGGCGAGGGCGGCTGTGAAACCGCTTTCCTGCAGAGAACCCGCAATGAGTGAGAAAATACTCAGCATGCCTACCATTCCGTAGTCGCTGTCGTTCAGGATGCGTGCGGTGATGATGCCGAAAATCAGATTCAGCACCTGCATGGCTCCGTTGTTGATACCTCCCCAGAGCAGTCCTTTGGCCGTTTTTTCTTTGAGTGAGTGTTCGGGCATTCGTTTGGATCTAAAAACAGCTTACAGATGGAGCAAGTCCCGGATACGGAAATACTTGCGTCCATCTGTAAGGAGTAAAGTATGGTTAAATTCCGGAGAAGGAGTTTATTTGACTTCGCTTCCCGGTTTGACTTCTTTCAGAACGGAAGTTACAGCCAGTGATCCGTCGAAGTTTTCGGCGCTCAGGATCATACCTTCGCTGACCAGGCCGTTCTTGAACTGGCGGGGTGCCAGGTTGGCGATGAACAGCACCTGTTTGCCGATCAGTTCTTCCGGACGATAATGCTGGGCAATACCGCTTACAATGGTACGGTTTTCCAGGCCGTCGGCAATCTTGAACTTCAGCAGTTTCTTCATCTTGGGAACGACTTCACATTCCAGTACGGTTCCTACACGGATATCCAGTTTCTCAAAGTCTTCAAAAGGAATGACCGGCTTGATGGGATTAGCCTTGTAATTGGCTTCCTCATTGGCTTTCTTGGTAGCCAGCAGCTTGTCCACCTGAGCCTGGATGGTGTCGTCCTCGATCTTTTCGAACAGCAGTTCTGCCTTGTTCAGCTCATGACCGGCTTCCAGCAGGTCTGTACGTCCCAGCTGTTCCCATTCGAAAGATTGCATGTTCAGCATTTTGCGGAGTTTTTCGCTGCTGAACGGCAGGAAGGGTTCGAAGGCGATGGCCAGGTTGGCTACCAGCTGAAGTGCGATGTTCAGGATGGTTGCTACGCGTCCCATGTCTGTCTTGGCCAGTTTCCACGGTTCGGTGTCAGCAAGGTATTTGTTTCCGATACGTGCCAGGTTCATGGCTTCTTTCTGTGCATCGCGGAACTTGAATACGTCCAGAAGTTTTTCCACCTCAGCCTTTACATCTGCAAATTCTTTCAGCGTTTCCTTGTCGTAGTCTGTCAGTTCACCGCAGGCAGGCACTTTGCCGTCAAAATATTTGTGGGTCAGTACCAGAGCACGGTTCACAAAGTTACCGTAAACGGCTACCAGTTCGTTGTTGTTGCGTGCCTGGAAATCTTTCCATGTAAAGTCGTTGTCTTTGGTTTCCGGAGCGTTGGCAGTCAGTACGTAACGCAGTACATCCTGTTTGCCGGGGAAGTCCTGAAGGTATTCATGCAACCATACAGCCCAGTTGCGTGAAGTAGAAATCTTGTCACCTTCCAGGTTCAGGAATTCGTTGCTCGGCACATTGTCCGGCAGGATGTAACTTCCTTCTGCTTTCAGCATGGCGGGGAATACAATGCAATGGAATACGATGTTGTCTTTTCCGATGAAGTGGATCAGGCGTGTTTCGGGATCTTTCCACCATTTTTCCCAGGAGTCGGGCAGGAGTTCCTTGGTATTTGAGATATAGCCGATCGGAGCATCGAACCATACATACAGAACTTTTCCGTCAGCACCTTCTACCGGGACAGGAATACCCCAGTCAAGGTCACGGCTTACGGCGCGGGGCTGCAGACCCATATCCAGCCAGCTCTTGCACTGTCCGTATACATTCGGACGCCATTCCTTGTGTTCTTCCAGAATCCACTGGCGGAGCCAGCCTTCGTGCTTGTCAAGCGGCAGATACCAGTGCTTGGTTTCCTTCATAACCGGTTTGCTTCCGCTGATGGCACTTTTTGGATTGATCAGTTCGGTAGGAGACAGAGTGCTTCCGCACTTTTCGCACTGGTCACCATAGGCACCCTGAGCATGGCAACGGGGACATTCTCCGGTGATATACCGGTCGGCCAGGAACGTATGTGCTTCTTCATCGTAATATTGCATGGAAGTTTTTTCGATGAATTCTCCCTTGTCGTACAGTTTGCGGAAGAAATCGGAAGCTGTCTTGTGATGAATCTCCGAAGTGGTACGTCCATAGACGTCGAAGGAGATACCGAATTCCTTGAATGAGTCGCGGATCAGTGTATGGTAACGGTCTACTACATCTTGTGGAGTAATGCCTTCTTTCTTGGCACGGATGGTGATGGGTACTCCGTGTTCATCAGAACCTCCGATGAACAGGACTTCTTCTTTCTTCAGACGCAGGTAGCGCACGTAGATGTCGGCTGGGACATATACGCCTGCCAAGTGACCGATGTGTACAGGTCCGTTGGCGTATGGCAGCGCTGAAGTGACGGTTGTTCGTTTGAATTTCTTGTCCATATTGATTTTTTCTTTACATGTCTGAAAATAATATGGCAAAGATACAGCTTTTCCGGAATTTTTCCCAATTCTTTTCAGATTTGCCTGTTACCTTTGGCATTATATTTCAGGACCGGGTGCGGAAACCGGCAGGTCCTTTTCTTAAAAATGAATTTAAAAAGGAGCCAAGATTATGAATTTGAAGATGTTTTTCGCTATGTTGACTCTGGGAGTGTCTGCATGGATGTTACAAAGTTGTGATGACGATGATGACCTGAGTGTTGTACCTGTCGAATTGACCGCTTCGCTTTCCGAGAAGTATCCTCAGGCTACCCGTGTGGAATGGGAAACCGAGAGGGGGTATTATGTAGCCGATTTTTATGAAAACGGTTGGGAAAGAACGGCCTGGTTCTCTCCTGAAGGTATCTGGCAACTGACAGAAACAGAAATACGTTTTACTGATTTGCCTGATGCGGTGCAGACGGCTTTCAGAGCCAGCACGTATGCCACATGGGAAATAGAGGATGTGGATATGGTGGAACGTCCTGATATGGAAGTGGTGTATGTCATCGAAGTGGAACAGTATGACCAGGAAGTGGATTTGTTCTATACAGCCGATGGCATATTGGTGAAGGATGATACCGGCACGGATGGAGGAAACCAGGGTGGTTCCGACTATTTGCCGTCTGTTACGGTGGACGATTTTCAGGCTTTCCTGGATGAACGTTATCCGGGGGCCCGCATTATAGAAGTAGACCGTGAAGCGAACGGTTATGAAGTGGATATCGTACACGACGGACGGGGAAAGGAAGTGATATTCGACCTTGACGGGAACTGGCTGCTGACTTCTTGGGATGTGTCTTGGAATGAAGTACCGGAAAATGTGAAAACGGTTGCTCAGGCACAATACCCTGGTTATCGAATGGATGACGCCGATTTTGTGGAGACTCCTACCGCATCTTATTACCTGATAGAGATGGAACAGGGTGAAAGGGAGATCAAGGTGAAGGTGGCTGCCGACGGAACTGTATTGTAAGATTCTGTGAAATGATAGTATTCAGCCCATAAAGAGTTTGTCAAGCTCTTTTATGGGCTGAATCATTTTTTATAACTTCAATACAACGGGTGTGTATTATCCTCGTCCAGTCAGATTTATAGCCCGATGGCAATGCAATGTTAGGGTTATTCTAAAGGAGGACAAGACATGAAAAAGATACTGCTTTTGTTGGTAGGTATGTTTGCTTATATCCAGTTGGTTGACGCACAGACAGTGTGCCGCAGGAAAGAACTGGCAAATAACAAAGTGTTGGTTACTACAGAGGCCGATACGACTAGGCTCACAAAAAGCAATAGCGGCTGTAACT
>JACXXQ010000482.1_pt1 | contig 20683 bp, 20 predicted proteins | sample 8621361 | NCBI WGS metagenome assembly JACXXQ01 (sample SAMN15503820, study PRJNA645414) | gut metagenome | isolation source: feces | host: Bos taurus | place: USA | collected 2016 | reverse complement strand
CGGGAATAACCTGTTAATGTAAGGTGACACTGGATTTATCCGTGACACTGATATCCGACAGCGGATCTTCGGGATTGACAGACAGACTGCTTTACGGGAAGATGGGAAAGTGAATATTGTGATATTTGCTTTAAAAAAACATGCTATGTTTACATCACCTTCTTTGAGATTTACGGAGATGAGATCGGAATAAGATTCGGTATCTGATTAGTTGAATTGAATTTTGAGATCAGAATGAAAGAAAATATTTGGATAATTGAGATACTGAATGCAATGTTTGTCTATATTTGTGTATTAATATAATTAAATCTCTATGGACACAATTATTCCTTTTGCACTTTTGTGCTTCACGTCATTCTTCACTTTGACGAATCCGTTGGGTACAATGCCCGTATTCCTGACTATGACTAAAGGTTTGGATGAATCAGAACGGCAGCATATCATAAAACGTGCTACCATTATTTCATTTATTATTTTGATCTCTTTTACTTTCTGTGGACAGTTTTTATTTAAATTCTTTGGAATTTCAACTAATGGTTTTCGTATCGCAGCAGGTATCATTATATTAAAAATTGGATATGATATGCTTCAGGCACGTTATACGAATACGAAATTGAAGGATGAAGAAATCAAGACCTATGCTAATGATATTTCCATCACTCCATTGTCAATACCGATGCTGTGTGGTCCCGGAGCAATAGCTAATGGAATTATCTTGATGGATGATGCTCATACCTGGGAATTAAAGATAACCTTGGTAGTGGTTATTGCAATAGTCTATTTGCTAACCTATATAATTTTACGCCTGTCTACCCGTTTGGTTTCTGTCATAGGTGAAACTGGTAACAATGTGATGATGCGTCTGATGGGACTTATCCTGATGGTTATTGCGGTTGAATGCTTTGTTGGGGGAATGAAGCCTATCTTGATTGATATAATTCAGAGCAGCCATTTGGTTCCATAGATGTATCTCTAATAGATTTGTTTAGTAATTCCCGGAATAGCAAGATATATGATACAAAGGAAGGCTGTACAATAACCCTGGTTATTTGTTACAGCCTTCCTTATTATTAGAATGTCTTAAAATAAAAATCAGAGAATTGATGTGCGTTTGACATAATCAATGATCTCATCGATGTAGCCGAAAGCCATTCCTACTACCGTGTCTGCAGCACCATAATATACAGCAACACGTTTCCCGTCTTGTAGTGCGGCACAAGGGAATACCACGTTCGGTACATCTCCCTGCAATTCATAAGGTGCAGCCGGTGCTAACAGATAGTCACGGGTACGGTATAGAACCTTTGCTGGATTCTCTTTGTCCAGAATTGCTGCCCCCATGGAGTAACGGAAACCGTTGCAGGTTGTAATCACTCCATGATAAAACATTAACCATCCGGCTTCTGTCAGGAAAGGAACAGAACCGGCTCCGATCTTTGTACATTGCCATGCACTTTCCGGGAAAGGCGTTACTTTCATTACACAACGATGCTCTCCCCAATATTTCATATCCGGGCTGTAGCTGATGTAGATATCTCCAAACGGAGTATGTCCGTTGTCACTTGGGCGACTTAACATGGCATATTTTCCGTTGATTTTCTGAGGAAATAAAACTCCGTTCCGGTTGAAAGGCAGGAATGCGTTTTCGCATTGGAAGAATTCCTTGAAGTCGAAGGTATAGCCGATACCAATGGTAGGTCCATGATAACCATTACACCAGGTGATCCAGTAACGGTCTTCTATCCAGGTTACACGTGGATCATATTTATATTCAGATTCAATCATATCCGTATTGCCGGCTTTACACTGAATCGGTTCATGATTGATTTCCCAGTGAATACCGTCTTTGCTGAATCCGGCAAAGATATTCATCTGTACCGCTTTATTATCACAACGGAACACACCGGCAAAACCATCTTTGAAAGGAACGACAGCACTGTTGAAAATACTGTTGGAAGAAGGAATATGATAACGTCCGATTACCGGATTCTGAGAGTATCGCCACATCACATCCGTACATCCTGCCGGACGTTCTTCCCAAGGCATGTTTATTTTTTCAGTCATATCATAAAGTTTTTTAGTGATTAATAGAATCTTCTTTAAGTGATTATTCCTTTTCTCCTTCTATTAAAGTACCGTCCTGATTATACTTGAATGGGACAAAGTAAGTGATTAAGAAGGCAGGTATCGTAGCAATCAGTACAAAGATAAAGAACGGTTCATAGCCGCTGGGCTTATTAAACCATTCCTCAAACAATTCGCATACCCATCCGCTGAGCATTCCCGGAATCATCACTCCCAGGTTCATGATGCCAGAAGCAAAAGCGTAGTGCGCCATCTGATGTTTTCCGGGGGCAATTTGTTGCATCATAAATAAGGTAAGTCCGACAAATCCGAAGCCATATCCGAAATATTCAAAGATGATACCGCTGCAGATAAGCAAACCATTGGTCGGTTGGAAGATGGCAAATAAAGTATAGACCAGAAATGGAAGATTGAAGATGCCGCATAATGTGAAAAGCGTTTTTTTCAATCCCCGGGATGAAATATAATATCCGGCCAGTAAAGAACCTAACACAAAAGCTGCCGCACCATAGCTGCCATAATATAGCCCGATCTCTTTTTCGCTTAGTCCCAGACCTCCCATTTCCCGTTCGGTCTTGAGGAACAGCGGAACGATTTTCATGACAAAACCTTCAGCAAAGCGGTAGAGAATGATGAAGCAGATGTAATAGACAATATGTCTTTTCCGGAAAAAGTCGATTAAAACTTCTCCCAGTTCTACCATGACCTGCTTTCCCGTCCGATGTACCTCAGCTGCGGCCCGCTTTCCTCCTGACGGAAGCATAAAGATATGATAAATACCTAATAAAACCATTACAGCACTCAGAATGGCCATAATGATCATCCAGGCATGTTGGTTTGCATCATATAGACTGCTTCCCTGACTTGTGGATTTTTCGATCAGGATTCCTGCCAGGTAGACCAGTCCTCCTGTTGCAACAATTTTGGCAATGTTATAGAAAGCTCCCTGCCAGCCGATATATTTAGACTGGTCGGCATTGGACAGTTCCCCCATGTATACGCCATCGCATGCGATATCATGGGTAGCACCGCTGAATGCGACAATGGCCAGTAGGGCAATGGTAATGCTGAAAAAGTGAGGAAGATTTAATGCAAAGGCTACAAGTCCAAAAGTGATGCCTGTAATCAGCTGAGTAGCTATGACAAAGAATTTTTTAGTTTTGAACAGCTCCAGGAACGGGCTCCATAGAGGTTTCAGAGTCCAGGGAAGAAGAATCAGAGAAGTCCAGAAAGTAATCAGTTTATCTTCTACTTCTAACCCCTTAAACATAAGTACTGTCACCATATTTAATACGACAAATGGAAGCCCCATAGCAAAATAGGCTGTAGGAACCCAGGTGATCGGATTCCTTTTCTGAGTTTGATGAGTTGATTGTGAGTTATTCATGGTATTAATTTCTTATGCGCCAAAGGTACATATTTAATTGTGAAACTCGGATACTTCCCTGCTAATTATTTCAGAATACCTAAATCTAGGTATTGACTGCTTTTTCTCCAGCCCGTATCTTTGCATTGTAATAATTACAAATTTAAAACAAGATATTAATTTAAAAAGTAGTTTATATGACATCAATTATCAATTCAAGAATTCCCGAGTTTAAAGTACAGGCGTTTCACAATGGCAAGTTTGTTACAGTGTCTAATGAAGATCTGAAAGGCAAGTGGGCTGTGTTCTTCTTTTATCCGGCCGATTTTACATTTGTCTGCCCGACCGAATTAGTTGATATGGCTGAAAAGTACGAGCAGTTCAAGGCAATGGGAGTAGAAGTATATTCTGTCAGCACAGACTCTCATTTTGTGCATAAAGCCTGGCATGATGCTTCCGAAAGTATTCGTAAGATCCAGTATCCGATGCTGGCAGATCCCACCGGGGCTTTGTCACGTGCCTTTGGAGTAATGATCGAAGAAGACGGAATGGCGTATCGGGGAACCTTTGTGGTTAATCCGGAAGGTTTGATCAAACTGGTAGAAATTCAGGATAACAGTATCGGCCGTAATGCAGATGAGCTTTTGCGCAAGGTGGAAGCTGCTCAGTTTGTAGCGGCTCATGATGGTGAGGTATGTCCGGCCAAATGGAAGAAAGGGGCTGAGACTTTGAAACCAAGTATTGATCTGGTCGGAAAAATCTGATTGGAAAGGAGGAAATATGCTGGACGTATCTTTGAAAGAACAGTTGCGAAGCCTGCTGGGACAGCTGGATGCGGATTATGTTTTCGATATTTCTGTCCGTCAGGATCATGAGTCGTATGCAGAGCTGATCGAACTTCTGGAAGAGACAGCCTCTTGCTCTTCCCGCCTTTCCTGTCGTGTAAGGGAAGGCAGCGGACTGGAGTTCCGTTTGCTGAAGAATGGTGCGGATACGGGTATCTGCTTCCGGGCAGTTCCGAATGGGCATGAATTCAGTTCTTTGCTGCTGGCTGTTCTGAATGCAGACGGAAAAGGAAAGAATCTTCCGGATGCGGCAATTGCCCGTCGTATTGAGGCTTTGCAGGGACCACTCGAAATAACAACTTACATGTCACTGACGTGTACCAATTGTCCGGATGTTGTGCAGGCTTTGAATGTCATGGCACTGTTCAATCCGCAGATCACCCATGTGGCTGTAGACGGAGCTTTGTTTCAGGAAGAGACTCAGCGCTTCAAGATTCAGGCGGTTCCGGCAGTCTTTGTTGGTGGAGAACTGTTGCACGTCGGACGCAGTACGCTGGGAGAATTGCTGGACAAACTGGAAGCCAAGGCTGGAACGCGTGCCCAGGAAGTAACTCCGAGTGAACATCATTTTGATATTCTGGTTGCCGGAGGCGGACCGGCCGGAACTGCTGCAGCTGTCTATTCGGCCCGTAAAGGATTGAAGGTGGCGATAGTGGCAGGAAGAATCGGCGGACAAGTCAATGAAACTGTTGGCATTGAAAATCTGATTTCTGTTCCTTATACTACAGGACAAGCCCTGGCCGGTGATTTGAGAAAGCATTTGGATGCTTATCAGATTGCTGTTTTCGACAACCGGCAGATTGAATCATTCATGTTGGAAGGTCAGGAAAAGGTCTTGCGGGTGAAGGGAGGCGAAATATTCCGTGCGCCGGCTTTGATTGTTGCAACCGGTGCATCCTGGCGTAAACTGGGCATACCCGGTGAAGCCGAGTATACCGGTCGTGGTGTTGCTTTCTGTCCACATTGTGACGGACCTTTCTATAAAGGAAAACATGTGGCCGTTATTGGCGGAGGCAATTCCGGTGTAGAAGCCGCTATTGATCTGGCAGGAATCTGTTCGAAGGTTACTGTGCTGGAGTTTCTCGATACACTGAAGGCAGATACCGTTCTTCAGGAAAAACTCCGTTCTTTGAGTAATGTGGAGGTATTCACCAGCCGTCAGAGCCTGGAAGTGATGGGTGACGGAGAAAAGGTGACAGCCTTGCGAGTGAAAGACCGGGAAAGCGGAGCTGAAGAAGAGCTTTCACTGGATGGGATTTTTGTGCAGATTGGCCTGACTCCAAACAGTCATCTGTTTAAAGAAGTGCTGGAAACAAACCGTCCGGGAGAAATCGTGACCGACAAGAATGGCCGTACTTCTGTTCCGGGTATTTATGCGGCAGGAGATGTTTCCGATGTGGCTTACAAACAGATTATTATCTCCATGGGAGAAGGTGCCAAGGCAGCCTTGTCTGCATTCGAAGACCGTATGCGCGGTGTTCTTTAGCCTGAAACAATACTTTCCTTTTTGGCAGGAGCATGTGAATCGTCGTTCAGACAGATCCATGCTCCTGTTTGCTGATATCTCTTTTTTGATTCTTAATGGTTGTTAAATTTTGAAATACCTCTTGTTATTTCAAAAACAATACTTACATTTGCGGTGTACTATTAAACTAATACACTAAATAACTATAAACAGTCACAACATGAACACGTCAATGATAAAGATCGAAGGGTTAACCTTCAAGTATGGAAAGAGAGCTTCCGTCTTCCAGGACTTCTCCCTGGAGATGGAAGCCGGAAAGGTAATCGGCCTTTTGGGCAAGAACGGTACAGGAAAATCTACCCTGTTGTATCTGCTGAGCGGACTGTTACGCCCTCAGGCCGGACACCTTTATTTCAGAGGGGCAGATGTACAGAAACGCTTACCCCAGTCTCTGGCCGATATGTATCTGGTGCCGGAAGAATTCACACTGCCTAATCTCAGTCTGAATCAGTTTGTCAGGCTGAACGCTTCCTTTTATCCTCGCTTCAGCCGGGAGATTCTGCGGAACTGTCTGGAAGATTTCGGTCTGAATGAAGACATTCATCTGGGAGAGTTGTCCATGGGGCAGAAGAAAAAAGCCTATATGTGTTTTGCACTGGCAGCTAACACTTCGCTGCTGCTGATGGATGAGCCGACCAACGGACTGGATATTCCGTCCAAGAGCCAGTTCCGGAAAGTCCTGGCATCGGGAATGAGTGAAGAAAAGTCTGTCGTGATTTCTACTCATCAGGTAAGAGACATTGACCGCCTGCTGGACCATGTGATCGTGATCGACGGCAGTCAGGTATTGCTTGACGAGTCTGTGGTCCGTATTACCGACAAGCTGTTTTTTGCCGAACAGGGAATGAGTGATCCGACGGACGATGCTCTTTATGTGCAGCCTTCGGTTCACGGAAACAGCGTCATCCTGCCGAATCGTTATGGAGAAGAAAGCCCGTTGAACCTGGAACTGTTGTTTAACGCCCTGCTGACAGAGAGTGAGAAAATACAAAAGATATTTACTGAATAAAAACACGCAAGATAATGACTACGAATTTTAATTTCACACGCTTCACGAATCTGTTGAAGCTCGATATAGCTGAAAACTGGAAAAACTCCCTTTTGGGTTTGTTGGGTATTTATGCCGCTTTCCTCATCCCTATGCTGGGATGGTTGTGGAATCCTTCCGCATACAGCTTTCATCAGTTCTGCAACAATATGCTGGGAGTCGTTCTTCTGGTAACCAGTTTTTTCTTCATATTTTATGCTTCCCGCATCATGATCTGCATGAACAGCAAGGAGAAGCGTATCTCATACCTGCTGCTTCCGGCCACGATGTTTGAAAAATTTCTTTCCCGCTTCGTGATTGTTACAGTATTTCTTTCGATTCAGGTATTTGTTGCCCTGCTGGCACTGGAATTGTCACGCTATCTGTTGCAGCCGCTCTTCCGGCTTCCTGCCGAGTTCAGTCAATCGATGTTGGCAGAAATGGCCGAGATGATGACCTTTGCGGGGCGTGCTTCTGTCAATAATGAATGTGTCTATTATAACACAACCCTGATGCAATTGCTTGGATTCATTTTCCTCTTGTGGAATCATTCCCTGTTCATTCTTGGCGGAAGCCGCTGGTACAAGCATCCGTTCCTGAAGACTCTGGGAGTAATCATTGCATTCAATCTGATAGGCGGAGTGATATTTGCCAGACTGGTTGAAACGGGAATGATGGAACGCTTTTTCCAGTGGATGAGTGAAAACTTCGAAGAAACTCCGGCAACGACCAACGGACTGATGACAGCAGGCTGTCTGATTTTCGCTTCACTGACAATTTTCAACTGGTGGCTGTCTTACTGGCTTTTCACCCGTTCACAGGTTATACGACGTAAATGGCTGGGAGTATGAAGTTCAAGGAAAGCAAATCTATTTATTTACAGATAGCCGACCGGATCATGGATGAGATACTCCGGATGGTATATCCCGAAGAAGGGCGTGTCCCTTCTGTTCGGGAATATGCCGCAATGGTAGAGGTCAATGCCAATACGGTTGTTCGTTCCTATGATTATCTGCAGGGACAGGAAATCATTTACAACAAGCGTGGAATCGGTTATTTTGTGAGCCCGGGAGCCCGTGAGCGGATCATTCAGCTCCGTCGTCAGTCTTTCCTGCAGGACGAACTGCCCGACATGTTCCGGCAGATTCATCTGCTGGGTATTCCGCTGGAGGAGATTGCAGCCATGTATGAAACCTATCTGAGCGAAAACGGAGAGAACTCTTGATGTAGGTCAATCCTTTCACCGCCGGAAAAGCAGTAACTTTGCAGCCGGAAATGAGGAAAGGATCGTGGAACAGGCTATTCAACAAACCAATATTCGCAAGGGACTGACCGGACTGGTGATTCCCATCTTTATCGAAACATTATTGATCATGATGCTGGGGGCGGTAGATACCGTCATGCTGAGCCAGTATTCAGACGAAAGCGTTGCTGCCGTAGGGGTAGTGAACCAGATTGTGATGTTCGCATTCCTGGTGTTCGAGGTCATTAATATCGGAACTTCGGTTCTGTGTTCCCAGTATCTGGGAGCCGGCCTGCGTCAGAAGATGGTTCAGGTAGTCGGCGTTTCCCTTTGCCTGAATCTGGCGGTCGGTCTGCTGGTCAGTGCCATTCTGCATTTCGGTGCGGAAACTTTGCTTGGCTGGATGGGATTGCGTCCCGAACTGTTGAAATACGGAGTCGGCTATATGCAGATTGTGGGAGCCTTTGCCTTTTTCCAGGCACTTTCACTGACAGTTTCCGCTTCCCTGCGGAGTGCCAACAAGGCTATTTATCCGATGCTGGTCACGGTGTTGGTCAATGTGATGAACATCATCGGCAATTACACCCTGATTTTCGGTAAGTTCGGTTTGCCTGCCCTCGGTGCGGAAGGAGCGGCGATTTCTACTTCCATTGCACGCGGAGTCAGTATGGTAGTGCTCTTTGTGATTCTTTTCCGCAAGCACATCCCCAGTTTCCCGGTACGTTATTTCCGGCCTTTCCCGTGGAAGGAACTGAAGAATCTGCTGAAAGTGGGACTTCCTTCAGCGGGCGAGAACATGTCGTACAGCTTCTCGCAGGTGGTGATTACTTATCTGATCAATATGCTTGGCAACAATGCGCTTGCCACACGCACCTATACAGTGAATATCGTGATGTTCGTTTATTTGTTCGCCATAGCCATGGCACAGGGAGGCGCCATCACTATCGGCCATCTGGTAGGCCAGCGTAAAGTACGTGCTGCCTATCTGCTCGGCAAATATGTGATGCGCCTTTCCATTCTGGTTTCACTGATTCTTTCGTGTATATGGGCCGCCTTAGGGCATACCATCTTCAGTCTGCTGACCGATAATCCGGAAATTATCCGCATGGGTGTTACCGTGATGATTGTCGATGTTGTGGTCGAGATCGGACGTGCCGTCAACATTTATGCGACCAATGCCTTGCGTTCAGCCGGGGATGTAAACTATCCGTTCTATGTCGGTCTGGTAGTACAGTGGACCGTATCAGTCGGTTTCAGTTATCTGTTCGGCATTCACTGGGGATGGGGACTGGTCGGCATGTGGTGTGCCTTCCTGCTTGATGAGAACATCCGTGCGTTCATCTTCGTCAAACGCTGGGGCAGCATGAAGTGGGCCAGGAAAGCTTTCTGCTGAGCCGTACTTATACACTGGCCTTGAGTGCCCGGATAACGGCAGCACTGAATCCGGCCATCTCCAGTTCGTTTACTCCCTTGATCGTAATACCTCCCGGAGTCGTCACTTTTTCAATTTCCAGTGCCGGATGCGTCTGTTCGTTGGAAAGCAGCAGCTGGGCGGCTCCTTCCAGAGTCTGAGCCAGCATCTTCATGGCATCCTGAGGCTTGATACCCATTTCCACTCCAGCCTGCATGGCTGCCTGTACATATTTCAATACATAAGCAATGCCGCAGGAAGTCAGTGAGGTGGCCGCTGCAAATAATTTTTCTTCGATAAGCATCGAACGTCCCATTTCGTTGAACAGGTTCATGATTGAACAGACTTGTGCTTCCGATGCGTTGCGGGCGGCTACCAGAGTCATGCTGGCCCGTTCAGAAATAGCTGTATTGGGAATGATGCGGAAGATGGTCATTTCCGGGTCCACGAAGTGAGCCAGATCTTCGAACGTCAGTCCGGCAGCAACTGAAACCAGGATCTGCGGCTGCCGGAGGCGCAAAGGCTTCAGCACCTCTTCCACTTTCCAGGGTTTTACGGCAATGATGACAATATCTGCATCCGCTGCAGCTTCCTTGTTGCTCTGTGTAGTATGAATGCCGGGATATTCAGCTTTCAGTCTCTCCAGTTTTTCTGTTCCGGGATTGGATACAAAGATATCTTCTGTATTCACCTGATGTCCATGTGCCAGGCCACGGGCAATGGCACCACCCATGTTACCTGCTCCGATAATTGCAACTTTCATGTTTTCTTGTTGATTTAGAGTTTATACGCAAACATAAGTAAAATTTTCCGGTTTCTGAAGAGGAGCCGGCGCCTGTTTTATGAATTTTGTGATGGCCGGGGCTGAAAAAAACGTTTCGGCGTATTCACTCAAACAATGAGACGTTTTGATGAATACGCCGAAACGTTTTTTAAAAAGCCCGAAGCCTTTTTTTCAGGTGCTCCGGCAATATACCTTCGATGCCCTTGCAACGTGCGGTCGTTGGGGCTCAAACGTGCAGTCGTTGGAGTTCGATCGTGCGGTCGTTGAAGCCTGATCGTGCGGTCAATACCTTCGCATTGTACGCATGATTTATACGAGGCGGTGCAGGCGTTCCAGGAAGTCTGAAGCTTCGTCCATGCTCAGGCAGAGCGGCGGAAGCAGACGGATGACATTGGTTCCGCTGACACCTGTAAATACTTTCTGTTCGAAAAGCAGTTTGCTGCGGAGTTCCTTGATCGGTTCTTCAAATTCCAGACCGATCATCAGACCTTCTCCACGGACTTCCTTGATTCCCTTGAATCCTTTCAGTTCATCAAGCAGGAAACTTCCCACGCGGGCTGCATTTTCCACCAGATGTTCTTCCTTCATAACGTCGAGAACGGCGATGGCAGCGGCACAGGCCAGGTGGTTTCCGCCGAAGGTTGTTCCCAGTTGTCCGTAAACCGGAGCAAACTTCGGACTGATCAGGACACCTGCCATCGGGAATCCGTTACCGATACCTTTGGCTACAGTGATGAGATCAGGACGGATGCCGCAGTGCTGGTGGGCGAAGAATTTTCCGCTTCGGCCGTAACCGGACTGGATTTCGTCAAGAATCAGGACGGTTCCTGTTTCGTCGCATGCCTGGCGAAGTGTCTGCATGAATGCCGGAGTGGGAACCTGAATGCCGCCTACTCCCTGGATACCTTCGATGATGACGGCACATACGTCACCTTTGGCCAGTTCGGCCTTCATGGCTTCCGTGTCGTTCAGCGGAAGGTAAGTGACATGTCCGTTGTCATTGATCGGTGCAATGATTTTCGGATTGTTGGTCACTTCCACTGCCAGTGAAGTACGTCCGTGGAAAGCCTTGGCAAAGGAGATTACGCGCGTACGTCCGTTGTGGAAAGAAGCCAGCTTCAGTGCATTTTCGTTGGCTTCAGCGCCTGAGTTGATGAGGAACAGCTGGTAGTCGTCATAACCTGAAAGAGCACCCAGACGGTCGGCTACTTCCTGCTGCAGCTTGTTGATGACAGAATTGGAATAAAATCCCAGGGCAGCTACCTGCTTGCTGATGGTTTCCACATAATGCGGATGAGCATGTCCGATGGAGATCACGGCATGGCCGCCGTAGAGATCCAGATATTCCTGTCCCTTGTCGTCCCATACGTGACAGCCTTTTCCTTTGACAATGTTGATGTCGAAAAGGGGATATACGTCGAATAGTTTCATAATCGTTCTTGATTTAGAATGCGCTGGGTTTCAGCTTCAGTCCCACGGTTTCTTCGAGGTTGAACATCAGGTTCATGTTGTGAACCGCCTGACCGCTTGCTCCTTTCAGCAGGTTGTCGATGCAGGAAATGATGAGCAGCTTGTCACCGTGCTTTTCCAGATGAATCAGACACTTGTTGGTGTTGACTACCTGTTTCAGGTCGATGTTCTTTTCTACGATGTGAGTGAAGGAATCCTCTGCGTAATAATCCTTATATATTTTTACGAGTTCATCCAGTTCCACTTTAGTCTTGACAACGAGAGTTGCAAAGATACCTCTTGCGAAGTCGCCGCGGTAGGGGATGAAATCAATTTCCGCGTCGAAGCTGTTCTGCAACTGGCGGAGTGACTGCTTGATTTCAGGTACGTGCTGATGTTCAAAAGCCTTGTAGACACTCATGTTGTTGTTACGCCAGCTGAAGTGACTGGTGGCTCCCGGCTTTACGCCTGCGCCGGTACTTCCCGTAATGGCATTCACCATCACGTCATCGTTCAGCATCAGGTGTTTGGCCAGCGGAAGCAGGCCGAGCTGGATACAGGTTGCGAAACATCCCGGGTTGGCCACGTGTTTGCTGTGGCAGATCGTCCGGCGGTTCAGTTCGGGCAAGCCGTACACGAAGTCATGGCTGTCGTCCTTGATGCGGTAGTCCATCGAAAGGTCGATGATCTTCAGGTCCTCAGGAACGTTGTGACTTTCCATGAACTTGCGGGTATCGCCGTGTGCCGTACAGAAGAACAGCACGTCGATCGTGTCCAGCGGAAGCTCGTCGGTGAAGACGAGATCCGTTTCTCCATACAGGCCTTCGTGTACGTCTGTAATCTTGTTTCCGGCGTTGCTGGAGCTGTTGATGAACTTGATTTCTACATCGGGATGATTGATGAGCAGGCGAATCAGTTCGCCTGCCGTATATCCTGCGCCTCCTATAATACCTGCTTTGATCATACGTTCTCCTCGTCTTTGTGGTTTGCGTAATAAGCGCGGAGCGGAGTAGAGAGAACCTTGATGAAGCCTTTGGCATCTTCGGCTGTCCATCCTTTCTGCATTTCACCGTATTCACCGAACTTGTTCTTGACCAGATCGTCCTTGGATTCAACTCCTACTGTTGAGAAGCAGTACGGACGCAGTTCGAGGATTGCAGTTCCGTTGACGTTGCGCTGTGATTCCTGCAGCATGGCTTCGATATCGCGCATGACGGGTTCCAGATACTGGCTTTCGTGGAGGAACATGCCGTACCAGTTAGCCACCTGGTCTTTCCAGTACTGCTGCCATTTGCTCAGGGTATATTTTTCGAGGAACTTGTGTGCTCCGATAATCAGCATGGGAGCAGCTGCTTCGAAACCGACACGGCCTTTGATACCGATGATGGTGTCGCCCACGTGCATGTCACGTCCGATACCGTATGCAGCTCCGATTTCCTCTACCTTCTGAATAGCCTTGATCTTGTCGTCGAACACTTCGCCATTGACAGCATACAGTTCACCTTTCTTGAATTCCAGTTTCAGCTGTTCGCTGCCTGTCTTGGTTACCTGTTTCAGATAGGCACTTTCAGGCAATCCCTGTGCAGAATCCAGGATTTCACCTCCACAGATGGAAGTACCCCAGATACCTACGTTATAAGAATATTTCAGTTTGGTGAAGTCGGCTTCGAATCCGTGTTCCTTCAGGTAATTGATTTCATAGTCACGGCTCAGTGCCATGTCGCGGGTAAGTGTGATGATTTCCACTCCGGGAGCCATAACCAGGAAAGTCATGTCGAAACGCACCTGGTCATTTCCTGCACCGGTTGAACCGTGTGCAATGGCGTGAGCGCCGATTTCATTGGCGTAACGTGCAATGGCGAGTGCCTGGAAGATACGTTCTGAGCTGACGGAAATAGGATAGGTTCCGTTGCGCAGTACGTTACCGAAAATCATGTATTTCAAGCTCTTGGCATAGTATTCCTGTGTTACGTCGAGGGTAACATACTTCACTGCACCCAGCTTGTATGCGTTTTCCTCGTTTTGTTTCAGCTGTTCGGGGCTGAAACCGCCTGTGTTGGCACAGGCTGCATATACTTCATAACCTTTTTCTTTAGCCAGATACATGACGGTGAACGATGTATCCAGTCCGCCGCTGAATGCGACGACTACTTTTTTCTTTTCTTCCATAAGGCTTTATTTTATTTCAGTTATTTTTCATGAAGGGGATTAAAAATTAGTAACCTTGTCGTCTGTGTGCAGAGCCGGATCATAAAGCATGGCGGTGCAGATACAGAATTTGCGTTTCTTGGCCATCAGGATTTCGTGGTTGATACAGCCTTCGCATCCTTTCCAGAACGATTCATCATCGGTCAGTTCGTTGAAAGTCACGGGGACATATCCCAGTTCCGTATTCATTTTCATCACGGCAGCTCCTGAAGTAAGACTGAAGATCTTAGCTTTCGGCCAGCGCAGGCGTGCCAGGGTGAACGAAGCATGTTTGATGCGCTTTGCCAGTCCCTGTCCCTGATACTTGGGATGGACAATCAGTCCCGAGGTGGCTACATACTCTTTGTTTCCCCATGATTCGATGTAAGTGAATCCGGCGAATTCGTCTCCGCACAGGGCGATGATAGCCTTTCCTTCTTTCATTTTTGTGGCCACATATTCGTGTGTACGTTCGGCAATACCGGTTCCGCGTTTCTTGGCGGCTTCTCTGATGGTGTCCAGAATCGTGTCAACATAAACCTCGTGTGAGGCGTCGGCTACCATGACCTCTATTTGTTTAGTAGTATCCATTTTTTTCTGTATCTATGTATTATTATATTAATGGTTGATATTCGGAATGACATGCTCCAGCGCATGTTTGACACTGGTGCGCGAACATCCTTCGCGGAGCACCAGCATGATGGTGTCGTCTCCGGCTATCGTCCCGATGATCTCGTGAAAGTTGCTGCTGTCGATGTCGTAGGCCAGGCTGCTTGCGTATCCGGGGCTCGTCTTGATGACGGCAATGTTGGCGGAGAATTCGATAGAGAGGAATCCATTGTGACGAAGCATCTCGGTTGCACTTTGCGGATCGGTCATGCGCTTGTACATCGTATTGTTGGGAAGCACGTATACATAGTTGCCGTTCATACTGGCGGCTTTGGCTACCTTCAGTTGCTTCAGGTCACGTGAAAGCGTAGCCTGTGTCAGTTGAAAACCTTCCCGGGCCAGTTCCTGCAGAAGCTCTTCCTGGCTTCCGATCTCTTTGCTTGAGATGATCATTTTGATGGAATCAAGTCTGCTATTCTTATTCTTCATTGTATAATTATTCTTATTTGGCTGCAAAAGTACGCAATATTTTGGAATATAGATACAGAAAACGGGAAAATTTTATGCATATATGCAAGTTTTTTCATCCTGCTGCATTTCTTTTCGTATCTTTGCAGGCAACAGACAATCAGGAAACAAGAAATATAGAATAATGGATATAACTTTATTGACGGAAGACAAGGATCCGATGGGATCGGCTGTTTATGATTATTTCAAGCAGGGGAAGGCTGCACGTCTGCGTGTGTTTTCTTCTCAGTTCGAGGAAGATGAGATTCCGGTGAAAGACCTGTTTCGCTCTTATGAAGAGATGCCTTTGCTGGAGCAGAAGGCTTTGCAGCTGGCAGAAGGAAAAATTCTGGATGTGGGAGCGGGAAGCGGTTGCCATACGCTGGCTCTCCGGAAGATGGGCAAGGAGGCACTGGCGATTGACATTTCGCCCTGGTCGGTGAAGGTGATGGAAGCCCGTGGACTGACAGCCCGTCAGGTAAACCTGTTTGATGAGCGTTTTACGGAGCGTTTTGATACGATCCTGATGCTGATGAATGGTTCCGGAATTATCGGACGCCTGGAACGTATGGGAGATTTCTTCCGCCGTATCCGGCAGCTGCTCAATCCGGGCGGGCAGATTCTGATGGATTCAAGTGATCTGCGTTACCTGTTTGAGGATGAGGACGGCAGTTATCTGGTTAATCTGGCAGGCAACTATTACGGAGAAATAGACTTCCGTATGCAGTATAAACAGGTGAAAGGGGACAGTTTTGACTGGCTTTATGTAGATTTCGATACCTTGTCAGCCTATGCTGCCCAGTGCGGTTTCCGGGCAGAATGTATTCAGGAAGGCGGTCATTACGATTATCTGGCTCGTCTGACCGTAACCGATGAGGCTCTTTAACTCTTGTATGGTGAAATCAGGGTTTCAGGAATAATTGGAAAGTTTTTTACCTGTTTTTCGCTCAATTGAAGAAACTTTGTTAATTTTGAAGCAACTAAATGATAAAACTATGGATGAACAGATCAAACAAATAGCAGAACGCGTGCGAGGGTTGCGCGATGCATTGGGCCTGGGTATAGATGAAATGGCAGAAAGCTGCGGACTGGCTTCTGCACAATATGCTGCCATTGAGTCGGGAGAATGTGACCTGTCAGTCAGTTCCCTGCAAAAGATAGCCCGCCATTTTGATGTCCCTCTGGATGTGCTGATGTTCGGTGAAGAACCGAAGATGAATGCCTACTTTCTGACTCGTCGGGGAGCAGGTGTATCCGTGGAACGTACCAAAGCCTATAAATATGAATCGCTGGCTTCCGGTTTCCGCAACCGGATTGCAGATCCGTTTATTGTGACCGTAGAACCGAAGCCGGAAGAAACTCCTGTCTATTTCAATACACATGCAGGGCAGGAATTTAATCTGGTGATTGAAGGACGTCTGCTGCTGAACATCAACGGAAAGGAACTGATCCTGAATCCGGGTGACAGCCTGTACTTCAATTCGGCACTTCCTCACGGAATGAAAGCACTCGATGGGAAGACAGTGCGCTTCCTGGCTGTAGTAATGCAATAATTTAGAAGTTGAGTATGTTAGAAAGATTTATTGAACAGACACATTTTACCTCTCAGGAGGATTTTATAAAGAATCTCCGGATTAAAGTTCCCGAGAACTTCAATTTCGGATATGATGTAGTGGATGCATGGGCTGCGGAAGAGCCGGAGCGGAAAGCTTTATTATGGACGAACGACAAGGGAGAGCATATCCAGTTTACCTTTGCCGATCTGAAGAAATATACGGACATGACCGCTTCCTGGTTCCAGAGTCTGGGAATCGGACGGGGCGACAAGGTCATGCTGATCCTGAAGCGCCGCTATGAATTCTGGTTTTCCATCATTGCCCTTCATAAGTTGGGGGCCGTTGTAATTCCTGCTACTCACCTGCTGACCAAGAAGGATATCGTTTATCGCTGCAATGCGGCTACCATCAAGATGATTGTTGCTGCGGGTGAAGAAGTGATTACCCGTCACATCATTGATGCCATGCCGGAATCTCCCAGCGTTGAGAAACTGGTTAGCGTGGGCCCCGAATATCCGGAAGGATTTGAAGATTTCCATCAGGGAATTGAGCAGGCTGCTCCGTTTGTGCGTCCGCAGCAGGTCAATACAAATGACGATATCTCGCTGATGTACTTCACTTCGGGTACGACCGGTGAACCTAAGATGGTGGCTCATGACTTTACATATCCGCTGGGACATATCGTGACCGGCAGTTTCTGGCATAATCTGCATCCCAACAGTCTGCACCTTACCATTGCAGATACCGGCTGGGGTAAGGCTGTATGGGGAAAACTGTACGGACAGATGATTGCCGGAGCCAATATATTTGTTTATGATCACGAGAAGTTTACACCGGCAGACATTCTTCAGAAGATACACGACTATCATATTACCTCACTTTGTGCTCCTCCTACCATTTATCGTTTCCTGATCCGTGAGGACCTGACAAAATATGATCTGTCATCACTGGAATATTGTACGACGGCCGGTGAAGCCTTGAACTATTCAGTCTATGAGACTTTCAAGCGGATTACCGGTATCCGGCTGATGGAAGGATTCGGACAGACTGAAACAACCCTGACTCTGGCTACTTTCCCCTGGATGGAACCGAAACCGGGAAGTATGGGTGTTCCCAATCCGCAGTATGATATTGATCTGCTGACTCCGGACGGACGTTCTGCAGAAGATGGAGAACAGGGACAGATTGTGATCCATACAGACAAGGGAAAACCGCTTGGTCTGTTCAAGGAATATTATCGCGCTCCCGAACTGACCCGTGAGGCCTGGCACGACGGAATCTATTATACCGGTGATGTGGCCTGGCGTGATGAGGATGGTTACTACTGGTTTGTGGGACGTGCAGATGATGTGATCAAGAGTTCTGGTTACCGCATCGGCCCGTTTGAGGTGGAAAGTGCACTGATGACTCATCCGGCTGTAGTGGAATGTGCCATTACAGGTGTACCTGATGAAATTCGTGGTCAGGTAGTCAAGGCAACCATTGTGCTGGCTAAGGATTATCGGGCCAAGGCAGGACCCGAGCTGATCAAGGAGTTGCAGGATCACGTGAAGCGTGTAACTGCTCCTTATAAGTATCCTCGTGTGATCGAATTTGTGGATGAATTGCCGAAAACAATCAGTGGAAAGATCCGTCGGGTAGAGATCCGTCAAAAGGATAGAGGCTGAGATTTTTCGGATTCGGATATAAACTTGCTGCGGCCAGATACGGGCAAGTGAGAAGAACCGGTGGTGCAAAAAAGCTTGCATCACCGGTTCTTTTATATGTCTATCCAGCTGAAACTGCCGGAAGCGGGCATAAAAAAAGGCTGTCCCGAAAGACAGCCTTTCTATTGAGTTTAAGATTGTGCGGATGATTATTTTTCAGCAGCCCATTCTTTTGCACCCTGTTCTTTCAGCTTGGCAGTAGCTTCTTTAGCTGCTTTTTCTGCTTCTGCTTCATCTTCAGGACTTGCGAAAGCGTGCTTGAATCCTTTAACGTCGTTCCAGTGACCGCGAGTAAAGTCGGGGAACTGAACAGCTGCACAGTTGTTGTCCATAGACAAAGCACCCAGTTCAGCCAGACAGCACCATTCAGCGAGGTCATAAACGTCCATATCCAAAGGCAGACCGTTCTGCAGACAGTAAACCAGACGGCTGTCCATGATGAAGTCCATACCACCGTGACCACCTACTTCTTTTGCCATTTCACCATATTTCTTCAAGATCGGGTGCTGGTATTTTTCAACCAGAGCTTTCATTTCAGCGTCAGGCATGAAACCGTGTGAGCTCAGGTTGTCTACTTTAGGCTGAACGCCTGAAGCCTTCATCTGAGCAGCATCAACTGCATATCCTTCTACCGGATACTTGTTGGCAAAACCTTTAGTACCAGTCAGCTGATACAGACGGTTGTAAGGCTGCGGGTTCATAACGTTGTGCTGGATTTCAATTACTTTACCGTTAGCAGTGCGGATCAGAGTTGTTGTATGATCACCGTTACGGAAGTTTTCACATTTTTCACCACTTGCTTTTTCTACCAGGTCCTTACCGTGAACAGATTTGGTATCCATAGCAACCAATGTAGTCATGCGGTCACCACGGTGAATGTCCAGAGCCTGTGCAACAGGGCCAAGGCCGTGAGTAGCGTAAACGTCACCACGATGTTCCATGTTGTAGCGCAGACGCCATCCCAGTTTGTCTTCTTTACCGTTCTTCCAGTAGTAAGGCCAGAAGTCATCCAGGTTGTGGATGTAAGCACCCTGAGCGCGGAGAACTTCACCGAATACTCCGTTCTGAGCCATGTTCAGTGTGTTCATTTCAAACCAGTCATAGCAGCAGTTTTCCAGAATCATACAGTGTTTACGAGTCTTTTCAGACAGGTCGATCAGTTCCCAGCACTGTTTCAGATCCATTGCTGACGGAACTTCGATAGCTGCATGCTTACCGTTTTCCAAAGCACATTTGGCAACAGGGAAGTGGTGATCCCAGTCAGTTGCGATATATACCAGGTCAATGTCTTCACGCTGGCAAAGTTCTTTGTAACCTTCAGCTCCTGAGTAGATAGCAGCTTTCGGCAGGCTGGCAGCCTTCAGATATTTCTGGCAATTTTCAGCACGTTCCTGTTCGTAGTCGCAAAGAGCAACGATTTGTACGCCCGGAATGTGAGTGAAGCGTTCTACGGCACCCGGACCACGCATTCCCAGACCTACAAAGCCTACACGTACGACTTTCAGTTTCGGTGCAGTCAGACCGATGGCAGATTCCTGTCCAGCCGGACGTTCCGGAGTGTCAACTACGATAGTTCCCTGTTCCCAGTGGTAGGGAGTTCCGTAAGCGGATACTAATTGTTCTTGCTTGGGTTGGGGGCTACATGCTAAAGCTAACAAAGTGCAAGCTCCCAGGATCAATTGATTGAGTTTTCTCATAGGTGTTGTTTTTTTAATTTAGATTATTTTCTGCAAAGGTATAAATTTAAATTGATTCAATCAGTCTTATTAAAAAGATAATTCAAGAAATGTTGTAATATTGATTTATTCTTAATTTCTGAGGTCTTCAGAAAGGAATGGTTGGTGTGGGAGATCTCTTACCTTATATAAAAGATATATAGAGGGAACATGAATGAGAAAAGCCGGTTGAAACAGATGAAAGATATGGCTTTTGAGGGGAGAAAACAGGTGTTATGAGGAGAAAAAGCAGAAAAAAGTGATTTTTTTTGAAAAAAAACGGGAAAACATTTGTCAGGTTAAAAACTTTGCGTACCTTTGCAACCGCAAACGAGAAACAACGGTTGCAAAAACAAGTTGGTGCCATAGCTCAGTTGGTAGAGCAAAGGACTGAAAATCCTTGTGTCCCCGGTTCGATTCCTGGTGGCACCACACAAACAATCGGAATGTAGCGCAGTTGGTAGCGCACTACGTTCGGGACGTAGGGGTCGGGCGTTCGAGTCGCCTCATTCCGACAGAAAGCGACAAGCAGTGAAAATTGCTTGTCGCTTTTGTTTGTATGCTCGGCATGAGTATTAGCTAACGGGTGCAAGTCGGGGATCAATGTAAAAACGGATCAACGTAAAAATCTGAGGGATTCTCATCTTACGCATAAATTTTCGACAGCC
>JACXXQ010000480.1_pt1 | contig 20749 bp, 16 predicted proteins | sample 8621361 | NCBI WGS metagenome assembly JACXXQ01 (sample SAMN15503820, study PRJNA645414) | gut metagenome | isolation source: feces | host: Bos taurus | place: USA | collected 2016 | reverse complement strand
TTTTTATCCACCCCCAGTTGAACTGGGGGATTTTATCATGCCTATTCGGCGCCATTCAATAACAACGGCGGGCCCGAATAAACCGGGCCCGCCGTTGTTTTAGGGACGGGTGATTATTAAGCACTTACGACTGATCCTTCTGATCCGAAAGTATTTCGACGGATAAACGCCGCCGCCCTGGGGAGAATACAAAGCCGCCGCCAACGCAAAGAGAAGCGTTGGCGGCGGCCAGCTTTATTTTTGGGAAGTCAGCCTTCCGTCTGCTTTACCATCTGGTCAAGGCGGGCCATCATAGCGGCCACTTCGGCCCGGGTGGCAACGCCCTGGGGGTCCATGATGCCGTCGCCCTTGCCGCTGAGCAGACCCACGGCGTTGGCCCAGGACATGGCCTCCTGGGCATAAGCGCTGATCTGGTCCGCATCCACAAAGCCGCTCAGGTCGGCCCGCTCCGGGGTCTCCAGGCCAAGATACTGGGCATAGCGCATCATAATGACCGCCAGTTGCTCCCGCTGCACGTCCTCGTCAGGGCCGAATTTGTCCTGGCCGAAGCCGGAGATGATCTGGTTCCGAGATGCCCAGCAGGTGGCCTTGGCATAATAAGCGCCCTCCTCCACGTCGGAGAACACGCAGCCCTCAAACACGGGCTTGCCGCACATGCCGTGGAGAATGGTCACGATCATCCCCCGGGAGGTGTTGGCATAGGGGGAGAAGGTGGTGGCGGAGGTGCCCGCCATCAGGCCGTTCTGATAGACATACTTCACCGCATCCACGAACCAGGCGCCCTGGGGCACGTCCTCAAAGGGCTGGCCCTCCGCCGCCTGGATGATCTTCACGAAGGAGCCGCTGACCCGGGCCCCGCCGGTGGGCATGACAAAGGTATACTTGCCGCCGCCGATATCCGTCAGGGTCAGATTGTCGCCGTTCTTTCCGGTAGCGGTGAGCTTGTCCAGGCGATAGCCCGCATCGGGGGTGACCGTCACAGTGACCAGCTTGCCCTTGGCCGCCGTCTTGGGCGTGACGGTGATGGTCCCGTTGGGGGCCTGGCTCACGCCGGCGTCAAAGCCCTTGGAGGTGCCGGAGGAGGAACCGCCGCCGCCCCCGCCGGAGGAGCCGCCGCCCTTATAACTGATCCTATAGTTCTGGCTGGCGCGCTTCACGGTGTTGGTGTCGCTCTTGTTGGTACGGAACTCGGCAGCCAAGGTGTGGGTGCCGCTGCCCTTCTTGGCCAGCGTCTGGCCCCGGACCGTGATCTTAGTACTGCCGGATTCAGCGTCATAGTCGGTCCCCTGGACCAGCTCCTCGCCGTCCAGGAAGAACTTCACGAACTCTACCAGCTCGCCGTTAGACCGGAAAATCTGATCTGCCGTGATATGCGTGCCCGCATTATCTGTAACTTCGATCACATCGGGCACCCGGTCCAACAGCTGATAGCCCTCATCGGTGGCTGCGTCCACGTTGGCATCGGTGTTGTCCAGGATGGTAATGGTAAAGGTCTTGGAATCGCTGAGGGTTTCGTCCTTGGTATAGGCCGCCTTCACGGTGAAGGTATACTCCCCCGCCTTGGTGGGCATGCCATACAGCTTGCCGTTGGGGAACAGGGTCACGCCGTCGGGCAGTGCGCCGCTGGTAACGGAAAAGGCGATGGCGTCAGACGCATCCATGCTGTTGGTCTGAATGACGCTGTTATAGGGGACGTACTTTACACCGTCCACGATGGAGTTAGTTGTGATCTTGATAGGACCGGAGGTACCGGTCAGCTTGATGCGGACCTCTTTCCCGTCCTGTCCGTCGCCATAGCCAATGACCAGCGTACCGGAGATGGGGCCCTGGCTGTCCTCTGTGGGCACCAGGCGGACCTTCGCCACGTTGGACAGTTCGCCATAGGAGACATAGCTTCCACCCGGGGCCTTGTCAGATACGCTGTCGAACGCACCTAAGACCTTGTTAGCGTTTGGCGCGTCATCCCGCACCGTCCAATAGTTATCCAGGGCCACGTTTTCTGCGTTTTCCAGCTTCACATATACGCCGGTCATGTTCGCATCGCCAATATTGGCAAAGAACACGTCGTGGTGATAGTCATACTCAGCGGTGAGGTACACTTCCCGCACCGGCAGGCCGGTCTCCTTGTCCACCCGCTCCGGGTCGTTGGCCGCATTGACAAACAGCTTGGGGCCGCCGGTCTGCTGGGTCAGGAAGGTCACCCAATAGTTTTTCAGGTGGCCCTTGCTCTCGGCGGCGGCGGAATAGTGCACCGGCTTGCCATCGGTAAAGGGAATTGCGGTCTCGTCGCTCTTCTGCTCCGTGCCGCTGGCCTGGTCCAGACCGGCGTACATGGTCACCAGGTCCCCGGTGTAGAAGCGGGGAACAATATTCTCCGCTTTCACCGGGTCGTTCTCACTGTTCAGCAGGAATACAGTCTGATAGCCCTTGTAGTAATAGCTGTCATCGCCATAAGGCATGACCCAATACTTCAGGTTCTCTTTCCCGCTCTCTGTCTGCTTCCCGGCATACAGCATATGGAAATAGGTGTCCTGAGAATCAGGGCGGGGGGCATCGGGCAATTCCGCTGTTGCTTCTCTCGCCTGGACGATCACCTTTACCTGATAGACCTGGCCGTCCTTTGCCAGAGCCGAGAAGACCACGCCGCCGCTGTAATCGGCGGGATAGCCCGGGGAAGAAAACAGCTGAGACTTGATGTCCGGCTGGGCCTTGATCGCTTCCGCTGTTTTAAAATCACCAACAGCGGCCCACTGCACAAACCGCTTTCCATAGGGGTCGGACTGAGCATAATCTTTGTCTGCAGGGTTGTTCATACTCATCCGCAGATAATAGGTCTGGTCAGCAGTGTAGGGGGCTGCTACCGTCTTGGTGCACACCTGCATCTCCAGATCATCATTCCAGCGGGAAGAACTGCCGCCGCCGACATTGTCGTAGCCGCCCTCGTCATTCGCCGCAGCGAACTCGTTGGGCCACATGTCCATCTCGTCCTGATACAGGTACAGGCTCACAGCCTGGGTATAGACCACAGCATCGGCCCGCTTCAGCACCACCGTCACAGTGGGAAGGCCCTGATAATTTTTCTGGTAACTATAATCCGCCAGATGGCCGCCCGTGGTCAAGTCCTGGGCCCAGAGGTCAGTGACCACAGCGGCATTGGCTGCGATGGCCTCCTTCTCAGAGGCATACGCACCCTCGTACACGGTGGCCGTTAAATCGCTGTTCGCATTGAATTTATCCGCCACATTCAGGCTGAGGTAGGCCTTCTCCCCGTCCTTCCAGGCAGAGGGGGCGACACCAATTTCCAGAATGTTCTGCGTTTTATTTCTTTCCCACAAATAAGTGTCGTACACCTGGATGGTACTGCGATTTTCAGAAGCGACCGTGGGAACCAGGATATCTTCCGTCGGTGTGATCGCTGCGGTGACACGATAGCGGACATTGGTACTGTCCAACTGGTCGTTGGTTCCCACGATGATCTCCGCATACTGACAACTGCTGGATGCATAGCTGGGGGACAGGTCAATAGTCCCGGCTTCCCGGCTGACGACGATATAATCGTCGCTGTTATAGCCCTTGGCCCACACCGCAAAATCGCCGGTCGCATTCTGTCCGCTGAGCACTGTGTTGATCTCCACCGCCTTTAGCTCATCGGGCAGCAGACCCTCCAGATTTACATGAAGCACTACTTCTTTCAGGGGCAGCAGGCTCACGGGGTCCACGCTGTAGCCCTCGTTGGTGAATTCCTTCTCCTCCGGGTAGACCACAGCGGTCTTGTTCCCCGCCGTGAAGGTCATTCCGGTGATGGCCGCCGGGTCGGACACACTACTCTCCACCGAGAAGGTATGCCCCCCCACGTCCACCGTGTCCTCCGGGTCCATGAACCACACCTGCTGGGTCTGGCCGTCGTGGGTGAACTGGACCTCATAGGGGAAAAAGGCGTCGGGCTCCAGCTCCAGGGTATAGCTGCCGTCGGGCTGGAACAGGTCATAGGGCTCCTGCCCCTCCTCGACCCGGGCCTGGTCGGTGCCCACGGTGACATCCATGGTCCCCAGGTTAAAGACCACCTCGTCATCTGGCTCCGGTTCGCTCTCCGCCGCCCATGTCGACACGGGCAGCACCGAGAGCAGCATGGCCGCCGTCAGCACCATGGCCAGGCTTTTTCTCCATTTGCTCATTTGGTCTCCTCCTTCAAACTATTTTCTGCAAGGCCGAGCAGCTCTTGCAGGGAATAAATGCGGCTTTCCCGCAGTGTTCCCATCTTGTCGTCAAAGACCAGTTTCCCCTCCGGCGTGATATCGCACAGCCGGGGCAGGTCGGCCAGCACCTGACAGTTTCCGTCCAGCAGCAGGCCGTACCGGTCCCCCTGGGCGGAGATGTACTCCGTGATGATATAGTCCCCAACCTGGGTCACATAGGTGAGATAGGCATCCGGCTCCAGCCGGGTCACCAGTTTCCCCGTCTCCCGGTCATAGACCTCCGGGGTGCCGTGCAGCGGGGAGGTGATCTTGAACCGGTCTGTGAAAAACTCCTCATACTGGTCGCCGCTGGGGACGGGGCCCTGTTCCTCCCCCATCAGGCTGCCGTCGGCGGCGGAATAGCGGCGGACCAGGCCGTCGTTATAGACCACCTCCAGCCAGCTGTCCCCGTTCTCCCGGCGGAACTGCTGGTCATAGACCTGCTGCGCCTCCGGGATGGTCACGTCAGCCAGCACAGAGCCGTCCGCCCTGCAGAGGCGGAAGGCATCATACCGGAAGAGCATCACCGTCTTGCCGTCGGCGCTGAGCCGGGCCTCGTCATGGGCAAAGGCCGGGTCATAGGCGACCAGGGCGGGGTGCTCCTCCCGCTCCATCAGCCGCAGGGCGGGCACATCCCGGCTGGCCGCCAGGGTCCGCCCTCCGGCCAGAGCCAGAAAGTCCCCCCGGTCCCCGCCGTCTGACCGGCCCATCTCCACGGCCTGGTTGTTGAATACCCTCACGCCGTCCTCGGTGGCCACCACGGAGCCATCCGCCCCGTGGACAAATGCATCGATGTCCTTTTCCGTATATGCCAGTTCCGTCTGCGCCCCGGTCTCCGGGTCCAGCCCCACCAGCACATTGTCCTGGGAGACATAGATGCCGCTCTCGTCCGCCTGGACGTGGAAGGGGGTCTGGTCGGCAAAGGCGCCGGTCTGCTCTCCCGCCGCCGTGTCGATGACGGCGCAGACAGAGTCCCCGCCATCCGTGGCCGCAAAGGCAAAATACTTGCCATAGAAGCCGCCCTCAAAGTGGGTGTAGTCCGAGCCGTCAAACAGCTGGATATCCCCGTCCCCTCCGGTGGTATCGAACAGCTCTAGGCCGCCATCTGCAAAGCTGACGGCCAGCAGGCTCCCGTCGCCGTTCAGGGCCAGCAGGGCATCTTCCGGGTCGGCAAAGCCGTCGTTCACCGTCACCGCCTGCTGTCTTCCGTTAAAGTCGATGACAGCCCGCTGACTGCCGTCGGCGGCATACACGATGGCCCGGCTCTCCGCTTTATATACGGCGGCCACGGTGGAGCCGTCGGCGGAGCGGGCAATGGCGGTGGCCGGCTGGCCGGACCAGAGCGCCCGGTCCTCCGCCAGGCTGTAACAGGTCAGCGCCCCCGGCCCGGCGTAAATCAGAGTATCCTCGTCCAGAAACAGGGCGTCGGACAGGGCGGAGTTCTCCGTCTCCAGCTCCGCCAGCTGCGCTCCGGTCTGCGGGTCGTATACGCACACCTTGCCCTGGAGCACCGCCGCCGCCCGGGTCCCCCCCGGGGACAGGGTCGCTTTCAGGGGCTCGCTGGCCAGGGGGATGGACCGGCTGGCCCGGTAACCGTCGGTCAGGTCATAGACCCCCAGGGCCTTGGCCAGGGCCCGCTGGGCCTGGGGGGTATCGTCCGGGTCCAGCAGCCCCCGCTTTTGTGGCAGAGCCTGCAGGGCATATTGGATGGCACCCGTCACGTCCCCCCGCTCCAGTGCGTCGGCGGAGTATCCCGCCAGGGCCAGGGCGTTCTGGGTCCGTTCCATCTGCTTGAGCCCCACAAAGGTCATACCGCCCCCGGCCAGAAAGCACAGGGCCAGCAGTCCCGCTGTGGCCGCCATGCGCCGCTTCCGGCGGCGGGTGCGGGGGTCGTTCTCATGCAGGTGTTCAAAGGCACGGAGCATCTCCGCCGCCGTCTGCCACCGCTTGTCCGGGTCGGGCTCCATGGCCTTTCGCACAATGGCCGCCACTGCAGGGCTGACCTCTTTGGAGGAGATGGCCTCTACCTCCTTGGCATCCTGGGCGGGCCGCCGCCCGGTGAGCAGGTGATACAGGGTAGCCCCGGCGCTGTAGATGTCCGAGCGCACATCCAGCAGCACCGTCCGCCGCCCGGTAGACGAACTGCCTGCGCCGGTGGACACCACGGTGGCCGGGTCCTCCTCCAGGCGGGTGGCGGCCTCGTCCCTCACCCCCTGGGTGGCCCCCAGGCCGGAGTAGTCAATGCCATAGTGCTCCGGCGAGGCATAGCCCCGGCTGAAGCCCACCCGCACTGCACCCTCCTCCCCCAGGGCCAGGGCGATGTTAAAGTCGATGAGCCGGATATCCCCCTGGGGTGTGAGCATCAGGTTCGACGGCTTGATGTCACTGTGGAGGATGCCGCGGGGCGGACGGCTGTGGAGATAGCACAGGGCCTCCAGCAGCTGACAGGCCCACTTGATCACCTGGGCCTGGGAAAAGCGCTCCCCCCGTTTTAAGGGCTTGTCCAGGCTCTCCCCCTCGATGTAATCCATGACGGTGTACACCACGCCGTTCTCCGCCACAAAGTCATAGACCTGGGGGATATAGGTGTGGCTCAGGTTTTTCAGGGCATCCACTTCCCGGCGCAGCACCTCCGGCCGGGTGGTCAGGTCCCGCCGGTCCGCCTTCAGCACCACCAGCTTGCCCAGGCGCAGGTGGCGGCCCAGATAGACCACGCCGCCCCCGCCGGAGCCGATCTGCTGCAATATCTCATAGCTGTCCGCAATGATCTGGGACATTCGTCCTCTCTCCTATCTCCGTCTGCCGATTTGTCCAAGATATCTTAGTATCCGGTCAGTGCCGCCTTTCGCCGTACTCCTCCCCCAGCTTTCGCCGCAGGCGGCGGCCGGACAGAGTAAAGACTACTCCGGCCAGCACGGCGGCCAGCACCGTCAGGGCCATCACGCCGATGCCGCCGTAAAACAGCAGCTGGCTTGCAGAAAGTCCGCTCATGCTCCGTCCCTCCCCGCTTATTCGTTCCAGATGTAGTCGGCCCCGCCGGTACCGAAGGACACCCGGCAGCCGTTTTCCAGCGCCTGGGGCACGTTGGGGATCAGTTTCTGGCCGTTGACAAAGGTCCCGGCGCTGGAGGCCAGGTCCATCAGGAAATAGCCGCTCTCCTCCCGCTCAATGGCGGCGTGGCGGCGGCTCACCGCCCGGGTGTTCTTTTCAAACTCAAAGTCAGACTGTTTCTGGCCCACGGACACGTCGAACCGGCCGATGGTAAAGGCCCGGCCCGGCTGGATGTCCACTGCGATCTCCCGGGGCAGCCCCGGCTCCCCCACCAGACGCAGGCAGCACACGCCGCCCATCGGCTCGTCATCCAGCTGGGTCACGCCGTCGGCCTGCTCCTCGTCATAGCTCACAGCGGGCTTGGCCGGACGGGCCGCCGGAGACTGATAGACCGGGACGGGCTGGGGCTCTGCCGCCCCCAGCAGCACCTCCCGGGACTTCTCCTTCTTGCCGAAGAGAGGCTTGCGCTCCTTGGGCTCCTTCTCTTTCTTTTCTTTCTTGCCGCCGAACAGGCCCCTGTGCTCCTTGGGGGGCTTCTCCTTGCTCTTTTGGGGAATGCCGCCGAAGTTGATGTGGATATCCCCATCATCCGCTGACGGGATGGGCTGGGGGGCGGACTGGGGAACCGGTTCCGGCTCCTGGGGGCGCAGCTGCTGGGGCAGCTGGAACCGGGGCGGCTCCTCCCGGACAGGCCGGGCCGCAGGTGCAGGCACAGCGTCAGGCGCAGGCTCCGGCTTGGCCTGGGCGGCCTTTACGCCGCCCTCCGCCCGGAGCATGTCCAGAAATGCCTTGGGCTGAAAGTCCTGCATCAGGGCCCGCAGCACCTTGTTTTCCAGGGCCGGGTCGGTGACGCTGTTCTGCCGGGACAGCTCCAGCACCATCTCTCGCAGAGAAGCGAAGTTCTCCCCGTCCGTCTTGGCGGGGATGTAGAGATAGCTCACAGCGCCGTCCCGGTCGGCGTAGAGATACCGCGGGTCCAGCACAAAGCTGAAGGGCTTTAAAAACCAGTCGTCGCAGTCCAGCAGGGGCTGGAGCACCTGGGCCCAGAAATCCACATAATCTGCCGCCGAGTGGGCCCCAAAGCGGTATTGCAGCTTGCTGCGGCTGCCCAGGCAGTAGGTACACTCCGCCATACCGTCCACCGCCCGATAGCGGAAGGGCACCAAAAAGGGCGGCTGGTCGGCTTCGATGGTATAGAGGGCCTTCTCGTCCAGGTCCTCCTGGGGAAAACGGACCACCAGCATAGCGCCGGTCAGGTCGTTCTTATTCTCGATTTGATAGGTCATTTTGGTCTCCTCCCCGGTCAAAATCCGGTCGTCTCCGTCTTATATTCCAGCAGGGTGATAAACTGCCAGCCATCCCCTGTCTTTACCGGGGCCGTACCCTTTTCAAAGGGCTTGGCCTCCCCAAAGACGGGCCGGATGACCATTTCGCCGCTCAGGCCCACATAGCCCCAGCTGCCGTTTTTCTTCACCGCCGCCAGGTGCATGGTGAAGGAGCGGGCATCCTCAAACTGAAAGTCGATTTGAACTTCGCCCTTTTGGTCGATAAAGCCCCACTGGCCGTCCCATTTCACCGCCGCCCAGCCTCCGGCGAAGGGGCGGGCATCCTCATAGGGCTCCCCCACCTGCTTTCCGTCGGCCAGCAGCAGGACCTGGTCGCCCCTGCGGACGAACACCGTCTTGTCTTTCCAGCAGCGGCCCAGGTCGTCGCAGACGATCCCGTCATACTCCGGTTCCACCAGCCAGTCCGTTCCGCTGCGGTCCAAAACGCCCCATTTGCCGTTCTGTTTGGCCGCTGCGCCTCCGTCTGAGAAGGTACGTATCTCCTCCAGCACAGCGCTGCCCGTGTTCAGGGTCCCGTCGGCCAGCACCCAGCCGTCCTGCCGGTGCAGGGCCAGGCGCTCCTGGTCAAAGTTGCTCACTTCCTTCACACTGTCCCCCTTATAGAGGGCCACCCGGTTGCCGTTCAAGTCGATGCCGGACAGCACCCCGTCCTGCAGGGCGATGACCTCGCCCCCGCTGCAGGTGCTGAGAAAATCGTATTCACAGGGCAGGATCAACTCCCCATTGGGACGGGCCAGCCCCCAAAAGCCGTCCTGCCGGACCTGGATATAGCCGTTTAAAAACGCCGTGACCTGCTGATAAGCCCCCCGGCCGGCGGTGTACTCATAGCGGTGGGCCTCATAGAAGTCGGTCAGCTCCTGGCTGTCTGTCTTCTCGATGCCCAGTTTCAGGGCGGAAAAGGCATCGCTGTATTTGGAGCGGTCCAGATAATACCGGGCCGCCTCCAGATAGACCGCCGGGTCAGCGTCCTTCCGGGCCATCTGCTTGTCCAGCAGACCGGTATATTTCCGGCGATAGCCGCTCTGCTCCAGCAGGGGGAGGTACGCCTGCTTCAGCAGCTCCTCCGCCTGAACCGTGCGCTTTGTCTTATACTGGGCGGCCTGCTCCAGCAGGGGGACGGCCTTGACATAGATCTCATCGTCCAGATAGCTCTGGGCATCTGCCATCAGCGCCCTCTGCCGGGCGGCATCACTTTTGGAAAACAGGGCGGTGAGCCACCCCACTGCCAGCAGCAGCACGCAGCAGCCCACGATCATCACTTTTTTCAGTCCACTCACGGCGAACAGCCTCCTATCGGACGAATTCCGTCAACAGAATCCCCACATATAAAAAGGGCACCAGGGGAATGGTGTCTTTTGCGGTCATCTTTTTGCCCAGGATCAAAACCAGGGCGGATAGGGCCGCCAGCACCGAGCCATACAGCAGGGCGGACAGTGCCCCGTCATAGCCCAGATACAGCCCGGCCACCGTCATCAGCTTCACGTCGCCCCCGCCTAGGCCCTTGCGGCTGACGAAGTATACCAGCAGCAGCACAACTCCCGCCAGCAGAAACCCGGCAAGGCCGGTGCCGCCCATGGCCAGCGCCCCCTCCGGGTCAACCAGGACCAGCGGGGCCAGGATCAGCACCCAGGCGATGCCCAAAGCGGCCACCAGGCGGTTGTCCACCCGCTGCCGGCGCAGGTCGGTGACGGCGGCGGCATAGCACAGGGTCAGCAGGACCAGCCGCAGCAGCAGCTGGGTGGGCGCTTGTCCCCCGCTTTTTAAGCCGAGATAGGCCGCCAGGATCACCGGCAGGGCCAGATAGTCCAGGGGTCTTTCCGGTATTTTCAGCAGCTTCATTCCCGATAGCCCTCGCCTTCTCCGCCAAGCCATGCCTTCGTCATGACCTCCTGGGTCACATGGAGCTTGGGCTGGTCAAAGGGCAGCACCAGCGCACCGAAGTGATAGTCCACGTCATACTGCACCACGATCTTCACGTCGCCTTGGCTGGTCAGCAGCTGGCTGTCGTTGCCCTGCAGGTCAAAGCTGTAAAAGTCCAGCCCCGCCAGACCGTCCGCCACGCCATAGCTGCGCAGATACGCATCCCCGGACTGACCGCCGTTGGCCAGATACCGACCCACTAAAGGGCGGACCATCTGCTCGAAGGCGGCCCCGCCGGCCTGATTCAGCCCATAGTTCATCATATACTGCAGCATCTCCTTGGGATTCTCCACGGCGTAGTCCACGCCGCTTTGCATTTGGTTCAGGGTGGCCTCTCCCTTTGCACCGATCTGGTCGGCATTCAGGTTCTTCACCCCGTCCAGCAGTCCGTTCACGTTGCTGCGGAACTGGTCCACCTGGCCCTGCACCTTGCCCGCCTTGGCGGAGTTGTTCTGGATGTGGGAGGCCGCTCCTGTCAGGTCCAGTACATAGCTGTACATAGACACCGTCTCACAGGCCTGGGTGAGGGCGGCGTGGACCCGGGCCTGCACCGTTACGATGTTGATCATAGTCAGAATGGACACGATCAGCAGGGTGAACAGCAGAAAGGAACCGATGGTCTCCACCACGATATATCCCCGTTGGTCTTGTCTCACATCAAAACCCCCTGTAGTCCGTCACGACCAGTTCCTTCGTCCCCGGCGGTACCACGCCGTTGACCCCCTTCTGGGCCACGGGCATGGACAGGAACAGCATTTTCAGGTCCACTGTCGTAGTCACGGAGAAGTCGGTGACGGCTTTCTGCAGATCGACCCGCTCGGCGGCCGCCATGGCGTTCTCCCGGGCGGATCGGTCGCTGTTCTCCCCGATCTTCTCTTTATAGTTGGTCACATTCAGCTCGATGAGCTTGGCCGTCCGCTGGGCCAGGGTATTGCCGCTTTTCAGCAGCAGGAACAGGCGCAGATAGTCCTTGTAAGTAAAGCCGCCGAGCTCGTCGTCATCCTTGGCCCCGAAATCTCCGTCGGATATCTCCCCCACCACGCCGTCGGCGATCTGGTCGAAGATGCCCTCCGGGCTGAAATGCCAATTCTGGTCCGTTTTCGTTATTACGGTGACGGTGCAGCCGTCTTTCAGGCGGCTCACATCGCTGACGCCCTCCCCCAGGGCCATGACCAGCCGGACCAGTTCTCCGATGGCCACGGCGCCCGGCCCTAAAAAGCTCACCGCCGCCTCCACATCTGCCACGGTTTGATTGACCGACGGGACCACAAAGGAGGCGGTGTAGTCCATGACGAACCGCACCAGATAGATCATCCCCGTCACCGCCTTCAGGTTGGCCCGGGCATCGTTCAGGTTGCCGTTATACAGGTATTCCAGCTCTGACTGGAAAAAGTAATTCACTTTAATCCCCAGGGGGATGCCCGCCATGTTCTTTTCCGTGGGCTCGTTTGCCTCGTCCCCGCTGTAGCCCTCGTTGGTGGCGTAGCAGGAGAACATCTCGCTGTCATAGGTCAGCAGCAGCAGCTTGTCCGCCGCCTTGCTCCCCGCATCGGCGATCTCGCTGAGAAAACTGTCGTTCAGGGCCTTTTTGGCCTGGCTTTTGGCAGAGCCGGAGCCGCTCCAGTCCCCGTCAGAGCCAAAGCCCGTGTCGCCGTCGTTGGCGGCTGCCCCGGGGCTGTAGTTCCAGGCCCCCAGGGGTTCAAACTCCAGCATCCCGGTGAACTGCTTCTGGATCTTTCCGGCGGCCTTTTCCAGTCCCTTGATGATGTTCTTCTTTTTGGCGGTCTGGTCCTGGTTTGCGAACATCTCCTGGAGCTTCTCGTAAAACTCTTTGTTATGCGTACCACTGAACCGGCTGCTTTGGAACACCTCGAAGCCGTCCCCCGGGACCTGGAACTTCTTCGGTGCCAGGCCGTTCAGCCGTGCCAGCTTGTCATCCAGCAGGGACTGATTCTTTTTATATCGCTCGTCGTTTTGTATCTCCAGATCGATCTGATAGCCATCCTGATTCTCATTCAGCTTCCCAAGCGTAGTAAAGCTGAAAAAGCCCTCATTTCCCAAATTGGGGTTTCCATAACCCACATCGTTTTCCAGCATGGTGATGGTGCGGTTCAGCTGGGGCTCGTCATAGCTCTGCATGGCCTGGGCCATGGGGACGATGTCATAGCCCAGCAAATCCCGATAGTTTTCGATGTACGTCTTGTCCTGGCTGTTTTTCTGCTCTGTCAGGCCGGTCTTCAGCTCGGAGGAGCACTTCCCGGCGTTCAGCTCGTTTTCCAGGTTATCCAGCAGGTCGGACAGCTCTTTGCGCTTCTTCTCCGCCTTCTCCGCCAGGTCCACCAGTTCCTTCAGGCTGTCATTGGAAAAGCTGCTGTTTGAGATGAACTTCTCCAGCTCGCTCTTTTTGTCCCGGATGGACTTCTCCACCCCGTCGGTGTGATAGCTGCCGGTGAAATAGCCCTTGTGATAGTTGCCTTTGTCGTCCTCATTGCCCAGAATATAACCTGTTTTGATGGTCCCCCCGGCCACGAAAGCGTGGAGGTTGTCAAACAGGCCCTTATATTTGTTCTCATAGTCCTCGGCCCCGTCGTCGTTTTCGTCCCGGGTCATGTTGGAATAGCCCTCCCGGGTGCCAAACAGGTTAAAGACGGTCTCCCGCATCCGGTCGATGAAGGAATTCACCGAGCTTACTGCCCCGGCCTCGGTGCTTTTGGCTTTGTTTACGTTCTCGATGCACTCATACAGCTTTTCATACTCTTTCTCGATCTCATCCACCTTGTCATCCACGTCCATCTTGGCCTTGATGACCTTGGCATCCTCCTTGATCTTCTCAAAGGTGTCCAGCTTGTCCAGCACCTCGTTTACGATAATGGCCGGGGCACGGAACTTGACATACTCCTCGATCTGGCGGCGGAGCACCTCTGTGTTCTCCAGATTTTTCCCCTGAGCGGCCCGGGCGGTGACGGCCAGGCTGGAGGCATCCCCATAGAAGTGGGAGAAGGTGCCCATGCCCCGGTCGTTCCAGTCCTCCCCGAACAGGGCCACCTGGATGTATTCCTCCATCATCTCCGCCAGCTCTCCGTCGGTCTGCATCACGCCGAACAGGCCATACAGGTCCTGAAGCAGTGCGTCATAGGAGGCCAGGGTGGCGTTGGCCGCCAGCTGGTTGGCATCCTGTATCTCGCTGCGGGCCACATACAGCCGGGCCAGGTCCACGCCCGTGCCGCTGATGAGCACTGCGGGCACCAACATCAGGGTGACGAACACGGTGACTGCGCCTTTGCAGTCCCGCTTCAACCGTTGAAGCAGCTTCTTCACGTCCGTTCCCCCTTAAATGCCCAAAAAGTCGTTGAATTTCCCGCAGATCGTCCGCAGGCCGGAAAAGGTCTCCTTCAGATCAAACAGGTCGTCCATCACGTCCACCGCCAGGTCCATGTTCCGAATGAACTCGTCCCCGTTTTGCACCACGGCGGTAGAGGTGACGGCCAGGTCCACCGTGTCCGGGATGCCGAACAGCCCCAGACTGATGGGCAGCGGGATGGTCCGCCGGGCGGTGACCACGATCTCTTTATAGACGATATAATTTACAACACCGTACTCCACCGTCAGATCAGCCGACGGCTTTTGGATGTTCTTATTTTCCATGTTCATGACCGCTTGTTCTGCCGCATCCGCCTCGTCCCCTTTTCCGCCCTTCAGGGCGCCGATGAGAGAGGCGTATACGTTGCTCAGCTGGCTGCGGTCCTCCAGCCACTCATACTTTAAAGTGTCCGGGTCAAAGCGCAGCCAGGTGTCGCTGCGCTGGGTAGCGATGGCGGTGGCAGCAAGCTGGGTGGAGCGCTGCATGGCCGCCCGCATAGGCAGATAAATACTCAGCAGCACCAGGGCTGCGCAGATCAAAATGATAATGGGAAACAGCACCGTAGCTTCTACCACCGCATCTCCCCGCTGGTTGCGGGCAAAGGTTCTGATCTGTTTCATGGGTCTCTTCCTCCTCTGCGTCATAGACGGGTGCCGATGTGCCGCTCTGTGCGGCCCGGCACAAAAGCCTGGGCCGCACAGAACACAGAATAGCAGGTCTCAGCCAAGACCGTTGCTCTGGCCGGTGATCTTTCCCCAGATGTCCGTGATGTAGCCCTTCAGCAGGCCCCACAGCATCACCACGGCCAGCACGGCCACCAGGATCAGCAGCACAGCCACCACGATGCCGGACAGGCCCCGCTCGTCACGCTTCAGATCCTCCACAGCCTGGCAGACCTTCTCCTTGGCGGCAAAAGCCCCACACATGGCGTTGACGGCCAGACGGTTCAGAAATTTTCTCATCGAAAGCTCTCCTTTCTTAAAAGTTGCTATATACCTCGCCTTGCGGCGTAAGTACCCCTCACAGATTCGAGAAGTTCAGGGCCACGGGGACCATGATCATCACCAGAATGGCGATAAACAGCAGCATAGTAGGGATCATCAGCTTGGCGTTGGCCGCCTCGCTGTCCCGCTTGGCGCTGTGCCGCCGCTCCTGCCAGGCATCGTGAGCCATGCCACGCAGCAGTACGCCGATCTCCGCATTGCCCTTGGACTGGTTCTGGATGATGGCGGAGGCCAGCTTGGTGGTCTCCTTGGTGCAGCAGCGGTTGATAAAGCCGGTGTAGGCAGCCCCCGGCTCCACCAGGTTGGCCAGCTCGTCCGCCGTCACCTGCATCTCGTGATACAGCTCCCCCTGCTGGCTCTGGGCGGTCTCCCGCCAGGCCCGGTCCATGATCATGCCGGAGGTGACCAGCAGAGCCAGCTTGGACACCACGTTGGGAAACTGCCGGGCGATGGCCTTGCGCCGTTTGTTCAGCCGGTCGTGCACCTCGTCATACATGGCGTATACCAGCACGCCCACCAGCACCGTGCCCAGCACCGTCACCACCAGGCCCATGGTCCCGCCGGACACTGCCAGCATGATGGCCCCTGCGGCCAGCGAGGCGGCCACGCCGATGATGCCATAGGACAGCAGCTTGGCCATCAGCTGTTTGGTCTTGTTGGGGGCATATTTTCGGCCATACAGCTCGGTATACTGGCTTAAAATGCCCTTGTGGATCGCCCCGTGGCCCAGGGAATCCACCCGGCGCAGCAGCACATAGCCGGGCATGGCCCAGGGGCTCACGGCGGACAGATTTCCGTCCTGCAGGTCCCGGCTGCTCCGCTCCAGCTTGGCGATCTTCTTGTCCGAGTTTCCGCCCAGCACCAGGGCCATGACCTTTGCGGACACGCCGTGATATTGGGCCAGCTGCTCCGCCCGATCCTTATCCCGCACCCGCAGGCGCTCAATTTCCAGGCGGTTGTCCACCACCTGGGCATAGGCGGCGGCGATCCAGTCCTCTGTGGAGACAGAGAAAAACAGCAGCAGCCAACAGACCATCAGCACGGTGGCCGGGATCAAAATCAAAAATACCACGCACTCGCCCCCTTAAATCTTTACGCTGCTGAACTTGCGGGCCAAACAGTAGCTGATAAGAAAGACGATCAGTCCCCCGGTCGCCACCAGCCGCCCCACAGGCTCGGTGTAAATGGCATCCATAAAGCCCGCCCCGGCGTAGCCGATGACCAGCAGAATAACCAGCGGCATGAACAGCATGATATTCACCTCGTTTTTGGCTGCAGCCATCAGGGTATCGATCTCCATTTCGATTTCCATCTTGTCTGCAATGACCGTCTGGGTCTCCCGGATGATCTCGTCAGCCCGGCTGGACTTGCCCTCGATGGTGGCATAGACCGAGGCAAAGCTTTGGATATCCTCCAGGCCGCTGCGTCGGGCCAGGTCGGCAAAGGACTGGGACAGTGGGATGGCGTTGTGGAACCGACTGAGGATGATGTCCAGCTCGGTGATGATGTCACTGCCCTCCCCGTGGATGAGCAGCAGGTCGTCCCGGGCACTCTCCAATGCCTTCAGCACCGGGTTGCCCGCCCGCATGGCCACGCTCATGGCCTCCAGCAGGTCGAAAAACTGGGTTCGCAGATGTCGGATGCGCTTTTGCAGGGTCCGCTGCTCAGCGGTAAAGATATTCACCACGCCCGTGACCGCTCCGCCCAGAATGGACAAAAAGATGATCTTATAAAAGATGAACAGCACCAAAAAGCCTGCGGCAAAGCCCACCAGAAAGGCTAAGATGTGATCCCACACCGTGCAGCGGCTGACGGTGTAATCCGGGACGGTGAGCGGGGAGGCACCTGCGCTCCGGCCGGTCTCCCGGGTCTCCTGAACCTCCGGCTGGGCAAAAAGATTCGTCTTCATATGTCGTTCGCTCCTGACCGTCAGATTTTCTGCCGTATCCCGGCGTTCTCCAGTTTTTGGGTGTTCACCATGGGGTTGTCCGTGCGGACCAGCCGTCCCACCACCCGGTCCTTGCTGCTCTCCGGGTCCTCCCGGAACTCATACAGGGGATTGGTGCGATAGGTCCGGCTCCCCTGGTCATAGCCCAGAATTTCCACGATCTCCATGGTCTTGCGGCTCTTATCCCGCAGGCGTGACAGATGGACCACCACGTCCACCGCCGAGCCGATCTGCTGGCGGATGGCCTCTAAGGGCAGGCCCGCAGCCCCCTGGAGCACCATGGTCTCCAGACGGCTGAGCATATCCAGGGTGGAGTTGGCGTGGCCGGTGGACAGGGAGCCGTCGTGGCCGGTATTCATGGCCTGGAGCATGTCCAACGCTTCGCCCCCGCGGACCTCGCCCACCACGATGCGGTCCGGGCGCATACGCAGGGACGACTTGATCAGGTTCCGGATGGTGATGGCCCCGGAGCCGTCCGGCCCGGCGTTGCGGGTCTCCAGCCGCACCAGGTTATCAATGTGCTTGATCTGCAGCTCGGCGGAGTCCTCGATGGTGATGATCCGTTCGTCCCGAGGAATGAAATTGGACAGGGCATTTAAAAAGGTCGTCTTGCCCGAGCCAGTGCCCCCGCTGACGAAGATGTTATACCGGGCCCGCACCAGCATCTCCAGTACCCGGGCCACCTCCGGCGTGATAGAGCCGTAGCCGATGAGCTTTTCCACCGTCATGGCCTCCTTGGGAAAACGGCGGATGGTGACGATGGGGCCGTTCAGGGCGACGGGCGGCATGACCACGTTCACACGGGAACCGTCCTCCAGATGGGTGTCTACAATGGGTTCGCTCTCATTCACCACACGGCCGGACTGAGAGACAAATTTAGTGATGATGGTCTCCAGCTCCTGGCGGCTTTCAAAGTGGTTTTCCAGCTTGGTCAGGCGGCCCGCCCGCTCCACAAAAATGTCCTGATAGCCGTTGATCATCACCTCGGTGATGTCCGGGTCCGCAATGATCTGGCCCAGTATGCCCAGGCCCCGGATGGATTCGTATACCGCCCCGGCGATCTGGTGCCGCTCCCGGAAATTCAGGGAGGACAGCTCCCGATAGGCCTCCGGGCTGTTGTCCCGGGCCCAGGCCAGCTTGGCATCCAGCGCCCGTTGGATCAGCGCCCGCATCTGGCCGTCGTCCATGGCGGTCAGGTCCGGGTTGCTGTGGACCTCCTTTTTCAGCTGGCGGATCAGGTCTCGTTTTGCTTCTTCCGTCACAGGCGTTCCGCCCCCTTCCCTCTTACTGGATGTACTCCGCCAGCGCCCGGTATACCGCCGCCGGATCATCTGCGTTTACCTTGGGCAGGCTGAGCTCCCGCTCCTCCGGCAGGGCCACGTTCCGGGCCCCCCGGTTGGCCACCACCGTCAGCTTGGGGGCGATCTCCCCATACACGTCGTGCTGGGTGCGGAACTGGTGACACTTTGCCCGGCAGACCATGCTGCCGTCCCCCACCAGCCACACTTGATCGGCCAGTTCCAGCAATTTCCGGGTTCGTCTGTCGCAGACGCTGCCCAGATCAACCACCACCTCGTCGGCGTTGGCGGCACAGCCCTCCAGCAGCCGGGCCACGTCCTCCGGCGTGAGGATGTTCATGTCATCATAGTTCATGGGGGCGCCGAAATAATACACACCGGAGGCGCTGTCCTTCTGCCGAATGCCCTGAAACAGCAGGGCCACATCTCCGTCCAGCTTTTCAAACACTCCGCTGATGCTCTTGCCCGGCTCCTTAAAATAGCTCTGGACTGCCGAGAACGGCTCTAGGTCCAGATAGACCGTCCGCTTGCCCTGAGCCGCTCTCCGGGCGGCCAGCGCCAGAGCCACCGTTGTCTTGCCGCTGCCCCCCGCAGGGGACCACACTGCCGTAACCTGCGCCCGACCGCTTTGAAAGCCCTCTTGGGGGCTGCTGACGGCGGCATAGTGTTCCACCACGTCACTGCTGATGGCAGAGATGCGCTGATATTTCCGCACCCGGGGCAAGTTCTGGACCGCCCCATCCAGAAGGGACACGCCGTCCCATAACAGCAGGGGCAGACGGACGGCGGATAAATCTGCCGCTGCGGCCATCTCTCCGTCCAGCAAAGCGGCATCAAACCGACGTTTTCTTAGCAGTTCGCCCAACAGCTCCGCCTTAGAACAGACGCTTACTTCAAATACGTCCGCATATTTCTCCATCAACACCTGCGACAAATGCTCAGCATAGTCACTCTGACATACACCAACCAGAAGCTGAATCTTCATGTTCCGTTCCCTCACCTTTCGTCTCTGATCAAAAGCGCCGCAGATATATTATCCCGCTCTCCCTGACCGATCACATACTCCGTCAGCTGCCGCAGGATCTTCTGCAGATTCCGGCGGTTCGCCCGGCTTAGAGCGGCGGCCAGCACCTCCGGCTCCATGCGTTTATAAAGTCCGTCGGAGCAAAGCAGAAACCTCTGTTCTCCCCTTAGCTCTCCCTGTTGAAAAAAAACCGAAACGACCTCCCGATGGCCCATGGTCTGTGTAAGCCGTCCTTGGCGTGCCTGATCCCGGGTCAGCTGCTGTACTCCCACTCGATCCCACAGATAGATGCGGCTGTCCCCAACATGGGCCAGACAGTACCACTGCCTCCACAACAGCAGGCAGGACAGGGTGCAGGCCGTCTCCACCTGCTGCTTTTGGGCCTTGGTACGAATGGCCAGGTTCATGGTCTGCACATAGTCTCGCAGCCGCTCGCCCAGTTCCGATACATCTTCCAGGTTTTCCAGCCAGTTGCACAGCATCTGGACTGCCCACTGGGCGGACATGGCACCGTCCGTTAAACTGCCGACCCCGTCGCATACTGCTGCCAAATATATCTCAGTTTCAGCCACCGTGCGGGATTTCAGCAGCAGACTGTCCATGTTCACTGCCCTGCCGTTGGTCAGGCTGATACCATCATAGATATAACGCATGTTGCCGCTCCTCTCTATCCCCCGTTCAGTTCTTTATCCCGCAGCTTTCGCCGCAGGCGGCTGAGCGTCACCGGTGTCATGCCCAAAAAAGACGCGATGTGCTTGTTGCTCACCGTTTGGATCAGGCCCGGATAGCGCCTTAAAAACCACTGATACCGCTCCATGGCCGAACAGCGGTTCATCAGCATCTTTTCTTCCCAGTGGCGCTCCAATGCCTCAGCCAGATAGCGGTTATAGATGTGCAGCAACTCCGGACAGGCATCCATCAATGTCATTACCACGTTTAAAGGTATGGTCATTATGGTACACTCTGACATGGTCTCCATGCTGATCTGCGACGGTTTGCCCAGGGGATTACAGCCCATGACCACATCTCCCGGCTTATAGACAAAGCAGTCGGTGGTGTCTCGCCCGTCCGCATCCAGCAAAAAGCCACGGATCACACCACTGACGAGCACATTGACAACTTCTTGGGTCTCACCGGTTTCCAACACGATCGAGTTTTCCTCCAAAAAAATGATCTGTGCCGCATGGATCAACGTCTGCTGCGCCATTTTATCCGTCAGATTCAGCCATTTTCTAAGAAAAGTTCCCTCATGCACACGTCTCTCCCCCTCGCCTCTATTTTAAATATTGTAGCATCGCAACTTTTCCCAGGCATTAACTTATGTTAATTCTCATGATTTATGGCAATACCGCACAGAAAAAAGTGCCAGATACCGCCAAGTGTGATATAATAAATTGTGGTTATCCCTTTTAGTCAGCCACCCCAAAGTCCTGAAAATGGGACAGCACATAGTGCAAAATAAAGGCATGACACCGGTTGATTGCAAAAGTGAAGGTAACATTTAGGGGGTAAAAAAGAGGGCAAAGGGTGATGTTCACCTCTGCAATAAGCGATATAATAGT
>JACXXQ010000473.1_pt1 | contig 20968 bp, 19 predicted proteins | sample 8621361 | NCBI WGS metagenome assembly JACXXQ01 (sample SAMN15503820, study PRJNA645414) | gut metagenome | isolation source: feces | host: Bos taurus | place: USA | collected 2016 | reverse complement strand
AACAGGATAGAACAGACCCCAATTCACGATTTGAACTTGCCCGCAAACCCGCATGATTACTGGCTTTTCGGCGGTGTGGACTTCCAAAGTGGAAACATGATTTCGAGTGCTCCCTCTTACGACCTCTTGAGTACATCTCCATATTTAATTTTTCCAGCACCGCCTTGCAAACCTTTCGGAAAAATGCAAGATTTCGATGCAAGATAAGCGAATAATAACCGGATGCATACCCCGGGAAAATCCCGCCGTCACGCCATTTGCGGCGGACGAATCGGCCAGCGAGCTGCAAACTTTCGAGTTTCGCACCTTCGACCACTCGGACAACTCTCCAGATTGGATTTGCATCGTCTATTATAGCAAAATCCCGGCGGCGCGTCAATTTGAAATTTGCGTGCCGCCGGGATTTTTTCGCGTTCCGTTCCGGTTCAGGGTCAGCCGATCAGGCTCCAGTGCTTGTCCACCTGATTGAGCACCTCGCAGCCGTCGGCGGTCACCAGCACCAGATCCTCCACCCGCACGCCGAATTCGCCCGGCAGGTAGACGCCCGGCTCGATGGAGAAGATCATCCCCTCCTCGGCCACCAGCGGGCTTGCGCTGCTCACGTCGCCCTGCTCGTGGTCGGTCTGGCCGATGAAATGGCCCAGCCGGTGGGTGAAGTACTCGCCGTAGCCTTCGGCGGCGATCAGGTTGCGGGCGGCGGCGTCCAGCTCGCTCAGCTTTACGCCCGGCTTCACCAGCGCCTCGGCGGCTTCGTTGGCCCGGCGCACCAGATCATGAATGGAGGCATACTTCGGGTCCGTCTGCTTGCAGAAATAGGTGCGGGTCATGTCCGAACAGTAGCGCTGCTTGCGGCCGCCGATGTCGATCACGATGCAGTCTCCGGCCTTCAGGAGGGTGTCGTCCGGCATGTGGTGGGGGTCCGCCGCGTTGGCCCCGAAGGAGACGATGGGCGCAAAGGACACATCCTCACAGCCCAGCTCCTTATACTGGGCCAGAACGAAGGCTTCGCCCTCCTTTTCGGTCATGCCCTCCTTCAAAAAGTCCACGGTGCGGCGCATCACCTCGTCGTTCAGGCGGGAATTCATCCGCATCAGCTCCCGCTCGGCCTCGTCCTTGCGGGCGCGGGCGTCGTCCACGCAGTCCGAGGCAAGGCGGCACTCCATGCCCGGGCAGGCGGCCATCAGGGGCAGCAGGAAGCGGGCGGGCCATTCCTTGTCAATGCCCAGGGGCTTTGTTTTGTCCACCCGGGCGGCGATCATGCCCACGCCGTCGTCGGTGTCGGTCATCCACACCGCCTCGCAGGGGGGATTCGGCACATGGAACAGCCGGTTCAAAAACAGCACGCTGCCCTCCTTGCGCAGATACAGCGCGAACAGCCGCTCAAAGGGCTCCACATCCACCCCGGTCAGATACCAGACGCTCTTGGGGTCACTCACGATCATCTGCTCCAGTCCCTGGGCCTCCATCGCGCCCAGCACCCGCTCCCGGCGGGCCTTCCAAGCCTCTTCCATGGTTTTTTCCTCCTTGCCTGTGCGGCGGCGCGTTTGCCGCCATTGGATCATTATCTCCATGATAATCACCGGGCGGGCCGATGTCAACGCCGCCCTTTGCCCTGCCGGGCGCGCTATGCTATAATGGGCGGCAAAGGAGGCGCTGTGTTATGCCCTATTATCAACTGTCCGCCCCGCTGACTCTTCTGCCCGCGCCACCCGCCGCGTGGGACCGGGTGCTGGCGCTGCTCACGCCGGACGAAGCCGCCGCTGAAGATCTGCCCGAGGCGCTGAAGCCCCCTGCCCATCTGGCCCGGCCGGATCAGCTGCGCTATTGCCGGGTGGAGTTTGACGCCGGGCGCATTCTGGGCGCGCTGCACATTCCCGCCCGGGCCAAACAGCCGGCCAAAAGCCTTGCCTTTGTGTGGCAGGGCTCCAACGTGCTGCTTGTGGCCCCGCAGGAAACCGGCGCGGCGCTTCTGGCGCAGGTGCTGGCCATGCGCCCCCACGATCAGGGCGGCGCGGGGGATTTTCTGGTGGATCTGCTCACCGCCCTGATTCAGGACGGCCTGCCCTACATCCAGCAGCTGGAGGAACGGGCCGCTCAGCTGGAGCAGGAGATTCTGGCCGACCGCACCGACCGGTTCATCCACCGGATGAGCGCGCTGCGCAAGGAGCTGAACCGGTGCAACCGGTTCTATGCCCAGCTGAACGACCTGGCAGACACTTTACTGGAAAACGCCGAGGATCTGCTGGGGCCGGAAAGCGCCCAGCGCATGGGCCACTTCGGCCGCCGGGTGGAGAGCCTGCGGGCGGAAAGCCAGATGCTGCGGGAATACGCCAGCCAGATCGCCAGCGAATACCAGGCCCAGATCGACATCGGGCAGAACCGGATCATGAAGGTTCTCACGGTGGTGACCACCCTCTGCCTGCCCCTTTCGCTGATCGCCGGCTGGTACGGCATGAACTTCGCCCACATGCCGGAGCTGCAATGGGCCTATGGCTATCCGGCGGTGATTCTGGTCAGCGCCGGAATCCTGCTGGGCAGCATCTGGTACTTCCGCCGGAAAAATTTCTGGTAACGGCATCGTTTTCAAAACGCACAAAGGGGTGCAGTTCACATGGATGAATACCTGCAGAGCCTGAACTGATTCGGCACGCAAAAAGAGCCTGTGCACCGCACAGGCTCTTTGCTTGTTTTCCTCACATGTGGTAGATTTGATACAGGGCCCGGTTGTAAATATCCAGCACCCTGCGCGCCCCGTTCACATACACACGGCCCGCATCGGTGAGCACCAGATGACCGTGCTGGCGCTGGAACAGCCTGGCGTCCAGCTCGGTTTCCAGCTTTTTCACATGCTGGCTCAGGGCGGCCTGGCTGATCAGCAGCCGCTCCGCCGCCCGGGAAAGGCTCTTTTCCTCGGAAATGGCAATCACATATTCCATGCTTTGCAGGCTCACGGCGTATCCTCCCCCTCGAATTCATTTAAAATCTGCTGGGCCCGCACGTTCAGACTTCGTCGATAGGCAGGATTCTCCATATCGCTGCGGATCACCAGATAGGCCAGATACCGCTCGGCCTCGCTCAGCTCGGTGCGGCCGGGGGGCAGCAGCATACCCAGATGCATGTAATACCGGGGATAGATGGAAAAATACACCGTGTCCTCCCTGTTTTTCTGCATGGAGCTTGCAGGAATCAGCGCCACTCCCATTCCCTGCCCCACCATGCGGCAGAGCACCAGCAGATTGTTGGTCTCGAACACCTCGGTGGGCCGCAGCCCCTCCTTTTCCATGATCCGGTCGTACACCGCGCGGGCGGTATTTCCTTCCGCCATGAGCACAAAAGGCGAATCCGCAAAACAGCGGATGTACACACAGGGCAGCGCGTCGCCCCGCTCCCGGGCCATGGCCGCCATGGGATGAAAGCCGGGCACCGCCGCCACGATCTCCTCCTTCATGGTGGCAATGATCTCGAACCCCTCCTCGCCGCTGATGTAGCTGGACAGGGCACAGTCCACCTGACCCCGCTGCACCCAGTCCTTGATGTCCCGGGTGTAGCCCTCCCGGATCACCAGCTCCACATCCGGGAACCGCCGGTTGAAGGCCGGGAACACCTGCGCCACCATCAGCGAGCCCCGCAGCGGAGTGGCTCCAATCACAATGCGGCTGCTCTGACGATGGGTCAGCCGGTGGATGGTCTGATAGGTCTGCTCCTTCACCGCCACGATCTCCCGGGCGGCATTCAGCAGCACCCGGCCCTGCGCGGTGGGCACAAGGCAGCGACCCTCCCGCCGGAACAGCGCCGCGCCCAGCTGCTGCTCCAGCCCCTGCACAAACACCGTAAGGGTCGGCTGCGAAACCTTCAGCAGCCGACCCGCGGCGGAAAGGCTGCCTGTTTTTTCGATGGCCAGCAGATACTCCATGCTTCGCACGTTCACGCCCGTTTCCTCCCGTTTTCCGTTCTGACTTTATTGTATCGCTGCGAATGGTCAGGCGCAAGAGCATCCATAGTTTTTGCTTATAATTTGTATAGCCTTTGCTGGATTGTGTGTCCGTCATTTTCTCTGTAATATAGTGATATAGAGAAAAAACAACAGGCATTTCGCACAATTTTGCGGCCGCACCCCAGGGGAATCGTTGATTTTTTCCTGTTGTTTTTCAACCAAACAATCAGGAGGATCATCATGACCATAGAAATGATTATTGTTCTGGCCATTCTTGCGTTCATGGTTGTCATGCTGCTGACCCGCATCATCCCTTACGGTGTGACCGCAATGATCTGCTGCGTGGCCTTTGTACTTACCGGCGTATGCGACCTTTCCACTGCCTTTTCCGGCTTTTCCAACAGCACCGTTATCCTTGTAGCTCCCATGATCGTGGTGGCCAGCGCCCTGGGAAAAACCAGTCTGGCTCATCGCTTGCGTGAATCCTTATCCAAACTTCAGGGCAAACAAGGTATCGTTTTAGTGATAGCCCTGTGCGTGATCACTCTTGCACTTTCCCAGCTGATGGGCCAGATCGCCTGCCTGTCTATCATGTTGCTGTTCGCGCAGACGCTGGACGAGAACAGTGACATCTCCCCCGCCCGCATTTTCTTCGTCATCGCCTGTGTCAATACTCTCTGGACCGGTAAAATCCCCGTTGGTATGGGCGCTGCCATGCCCGGCACCCTGAACTCTTTCTATCAGGGCATGGTGGGTCCTGAGGATCTGCTGGCCATCACCGACTACTTCAAAGCTGGTATCATTCCCGCCATCGTCGGCACCATTTTCTGCATTCTGTTCTACAAGCTGATTCCCGCCACCAAACTGGACAACTCCCAGGTGCGTGAAGTGAAAGAAGCCGAGGCGATCAGCCGCCGGGATGAAACCATCATCTTCCTGGTATTCCTGCTGGCCATGGCCGGTTTCATGTTCTCCAATCAGCTGGGCAGCGATGTCACCAATGTTCTGCCCGCCGCCGGTGTGCTGATCCTGATCCTCACCAAGGTTCTCAGCGTTAAGGAAGCCGTTTCCACCCTCACCAGCGACATGGTCTGGATGATCGCCGACATGACTGTGATGTCCTCGGTTCTGGGCAGCACCGGCGTGGGCGATTTGATCGGCAACACTGTATTGAACATTCTGGGCTCCAATCCCAGTGGCTTGTTTGTGTCTATCGTGTTCTGTGTGGTCACCACCATCCTCACCAACTTCCTTTCCAACATGGGCACCATGGCCCTCATGTGCCCCATCGCCGCGGCCACAGCACAGGCTGGTGGCATGAATGTGAAGGCCGTGGTTCTGGTGGCGGCTGTTTCCAGCTGGTTCGCCATTGCAATGCCCACCGGCTGTGCCGGTGCCATGATGGCCTTTGGCATTGGTAATCACAATGCCTTCAAGGTGATGAAATTCACCCTGCCTCTGGTATTGCTGCTCATGATCTCGCTGATTATCGGCGTGAATCTCTTCTTCCCCATCTATAATTAACCCTTATCAAACATACGAGGCAACAACATGAAACAGTACATCGACCCGGGCCATAAACGTAAGGCCCTGAATCTCATCGACAACGTGGTCTATGCCACCCGCACCGATCTGGAGGGCAACCCTCTGGAGCTGAAGCTCTCGGCGCTGCTGCAAAACAGCAACAGCGAACAAAAGCTGGCCATCGGCGAAGACGATCCCCGGGAGGATCACTCCCCCAAGCCCGCTCTGGTGTGGATTCCCGGCGGCGGCTGGCGCGGCGCAGACAAAAACCTGATGCTGGGCGAGATGAACGCCTTTGCCGACGCAGGTTATGTGGTGGCGTCCATCTACTACCGCAGCAGCGCTCAGGGCCACTACCCGGATCAGATCCGGGATGTGAAGGAAGCCATCCGCTTCCTTCGGGCCAACGCCGCGAAATTTGAAATCGACCCCGAACACATTGGCGTGTTCGGCCGGTCGGCGGGCGGCCACCTGGCTGCCATGGCCGCCATGAATCTGGACGGCGACGACGTGGGGGAACATCTGGACCAGTCCTCCAGGGTGCAGGCCTGCTGCGACATGTTCGGCCCGGTGGATGTGCTGGCGCTGATGGAAAGCGAAGAAAAACGTTTTTCCGATCCTTCCTTCCGCTGGCACCGGGTGGAGGATACCCACGGCGGCGCACTGCTGGGCGGCGACGTGGCCACCATGAAGCAGCGTGCGGTGGCCGCCAGCGTGACCGGCAAGATCAACCCGGGCATGTGCCCCATCCAGATCCTTCACGGCGACAACGACCCCATTGTTCCGCTGGAGCTGAGCAGCGAGCCCTTCTATCAGGCCATCTGTGACGCCGGTCTGGAGGAAAAAGCCGAGCTGTATGTGCTGCATCACGCCGGCCATGGCTCCCGCGAGTTCTTCCAGCCCTCGGTCAAACAGCTGATGATCGACTTCTTCGACCGTCATCTCAAATAAGCATTCCTCTTTTCTCTTTTGCGCTGCGCCTCACACCCTCCGGCAAAAGCGTGTACAAACCGAAGAACGCCCCGGCTTTGAGCCGGGGCGTTCTTTGCATTTCGAGAGAAAAGAGGAAAAATTCGTCTGACGCGTCAGCGCACCAGGCAGGGTTTCTTGTGGTCGTACTTCCAGTTCGGAATCAGGTACTGCATGGCCATGGCGTCGTCCCGGTCGTGGCTGGGCAGGCTGTTGTACAGCGCGTTGGCCTGCATCACCCGCTCCATGTTCAGGTGCACGCCCAGGCCCGGAGCATCCGGCACCTGCAGCTTGCCGTTCACGATCTGCGGGGTATCCAGCAGCAGGTTCTGGCCATCCCGCCAGATCCAGTGGGTGTCCAGCGGGGCGGGCTCGCCGGGCGCTGCCGCACCCACCTGAGCGAAGGCCGCCAGCGTGATGTCGAAATGGTTGTTGGAGTGCACGCCCCAGGTCAGGCCCCACTTCTCCAGCAGCTGGGCCATGCGGATGGTGCCGTCGAAGCCCCAGAAGTGGGGGTCGGCCAGAATGATGTCGCAGGCGTTCAGGCTGATGGTGTGGTAGAACTGCCGCCAGTCGGTGGCGATCATGTTGGTGGCCACCTGGAACTGGGTGGCGTTCTTGAATTCCCGCATGATCTCGCGGCCGGAGTAACCGGCCTCGGGGCCGCAGGGATCCTCCACATAGGTGATCACATCGTGCATGTCCCTGCACAGGCGGATGGCCTCCTCCAGGCTCCAGGCGCCGTTGGGGTCAATGTTGATGCGGGCTTCCGGGAATGCCTTCTTGATGGCCCGCAGCGCCTCCATCTCCTCTTCGCCCCGCAGCACGCCGCCCTTGAGCTTGAAGTTGTTGAAGCCGTACTTCTCGTGCAGACCTGGGCTTCCTCCACCATCCGCTCGGGGGTCATGATCTCCTCCCGGCGCAGGCGGAACCAGGGGTCGCTGCTGTTGCTCTCGTCCAGATACTGGATGCCGGGGGCGGTGTACTTGTTCTTGTCGGACACATAGAACATGTAGCCCAGCATCTCCACCTCGGTGCGCTGCTGGCCCTCGCCCAGCAGCTGGCACATGGGCACGCCCAGGAACTGGCCCATCAGATCCATCATGGCGCACTCGATGGCCCACTCGCTCTTGACCACGAACTTCAGCTTGGAGATGTCCAGCGTCTGGATGCCCTCGCCGTCGTCGCCTTCGGCCCGCTGGGCCAGCTTGTGGATGCGCTGCAGCACCTGACGGCAGCAGGCCACGGGCTGGCCCTCCACCAGAGGCTTCACCGCGTTCAGGCATTCGCAGGTGTAGTCGCCGCCGCGGATCTCGCCGATGCCGGTGTGGCCGGCGTTGTCGGTCAGGATGACCAGATTTCGGGTGAAGCAGGGGGCGTGCGCTCCGCTCAGGGTCATGAGCATGCTGTCGTAGCCCGCCACCGGGATCACCTGCATTTTGGTGATGATGGGTGATGTTGCGTTCATTTTGTTTCCCTCCGGTTTCTTACTGGTTGCGCGGCTGTTGTGCCGCGTTCTCTTTCTGCCTTTATTGTAGTTCCACGCCCCGTTCGACCACAAGCGGCAAACCTTCCGGGATATGCCCCATCGGGCTGTGCGCTTTGGCAAACCGTTCAGATTCGTTTCATCTTCCCTTCACCGGGCGTGCGTCATCGTTCATTTTTTCACACAAAGCAAACACCGCCCGGCGCTGAGGGGACATGATCCAGCGTTCGGGCGGTGTCTGCTTTATAAGAAGAATATTAAAATGAGAGGTTCGGTAACAGTTTGGGTTTGTCTGCCCGGCTCAGCGCACCAGCGCCAGTGCCACATCGTTCACATTGGTGCCGGTGGGGCCGGTTACAATCAGACCGTCGGTTTTTTGCAGGGCATGGTAGGCGTCGTTCTCCGCCAGTACCCCGTGCACGGTGAGCCCCGCGGCCAGCAGTGCGGCCCGGGTGCTTCCGTCCACATAGCCGCCGGCGGCGTCGGTGGGGCCGTCGGTGCCGTCGCTGCCCACACTGAACACGGCGGCGTTGTCCATGCCGGCAATGCCCTCGGCGGCGGCCAGGGCAAGCTCCTGATTGCGGCCGCCCCTGCCTTTGCCGGTAAGCTGCACCACCGTTTCACCCCCGGCGATAAAGGCCATGGGATGCTCCGGACGGGCATGGGTTTTTACGATGGAGGCAAGAAAGCTCCCCGCCTCCTTTGCCTGACAGCACAGCTGGTCGGTGAGGATCACCGGCTCATAGCCCAGCTGGCGGCAGACCTGAGCCGCAGCGGCGCACAGCTGGCGCACGCTGCCGGTGATCTGGGTTTCCACATTGTCCAGCTGCTTGGGGGTTTCCTGCTGCAGGCACTCCATGGCAGCGTCGCTCAGGGTCAGATGATATTTTTCCACCACCGCCAGCGCCTGGGCGCAGGTGGAGGAATCCGGGCAGGCCGGGCCGGAGGCGATCATATCCAGCGGGTCGCCCAGAATGTCGCTGAGCACCACCGCGAACACCTTCGCCGGGGCGCACAGCTGAGCAAAGCGCCCGCCCTTCACCGCACTCAGCCGCTTGCGCAGGGTGTTCATCTCCACGATGTCCGCCCCGCAGGCCAGCAGCTGGCCGGTGATGTTCTGCAGCTCCTCGCCGCTCACCAGCGGTTTTTCAAACAGGGCGCTGCCTCCACCGGAAAGCAGGAACAGCACGGTGTCGCCCTCGCCCGCATCTTTGACCAGATCCAGCGCGGCCTGGGTGGCGGCGAAGGAGTTTTCGTCCGGCACCGGATGGCCCGCTTCATAGCAGGTGCAATGGGGAATGTCCCCTTTCACATGGTCGTATTTGGTCACCACCACGCCGGCGGAAAGCCCGTCGCCCAGCGGGGCGGCAGCGGCGCTGGCCATCTGCCAGGCCGCCTTGCCCGCCGCCACCAGCAGCACCCGGCCGAAAAACTTCCGGCCGCTCAGGGCGCGGCGCACCGCCTCGTCCGGCAGAACGGCCTGAATGGACCGTTCAATGATGGTATTCGCATCGCTGCGCAGGCTGCTGTTCATGGCACATTCCTCACTTTTTGTCTGGATGGGATCAGCGGCCGATCTGAATGCCGGTCAGCTTCTCGTAATACTTGGCAATGGCGCTGTGATCGTTCTGGCCGCAGCCGTTGTTGTGCAGCCACTGCATCACTTCCTGCACGGCGGCAGTCATGGGCAGCGGAGAGCCAACGGTGTGGGCGCAGTCCAGCGCGTTGTTCAAATCCTTGATGTGCAGGTCGATCTTGAAGCCGGGCTTGTCGTTGCCGACGATCATCATGGGAGCCTTGGCTTCCATGACGGTGCTGCCGGCCAGACCGCCGCGGATGGCCTGGAACACCAGCTCGGGATCCACGCCGGCCTTCTGGGCCAGGGTCAGAGCCTCGGCCAGAGCCTGAATGTTGCAGGCAACAATGATCTGGTTGGCCAGCTTGGTGGTGTTGCCGGCGCCCACGTCGCCGCAGCGCACAACGGAAGCACCCATGGCGCCCAGCAGATCCTTGAACTTGTCGAACACTTCCTGCTTGCCGCCCACCATGAAGGACAGGGTGCCGTCGATGGCCTTGGGCTCACCGCCGGAAACGGGAGCGTCCAGCATATCGATGCCCTTGGCCTCCAGCACGGCGGCAATCTCCTTGCTGGCAACCGGGTTGATGGAGCTCATGTCGATGAAGGTGGAACCGGCCTTCATGTGGGCAGCCACACCGTCGTCGCCCAGCATGACTTCCTTCACCTGGGGGGAGTTGGGCAGCATGGTCAGCACAACATCGCAGCTCTCACCGATCTCAGCCTGGGTGGCGTAGCTGGCGCCAGCGGCGACCACCTCGTCAATGCTGGCCTGGTTGCGGTCGTTCACAACCAGCTCGTAGCCGGCCTTCAAAAGATTCTTTGCCATGGGCTTGCCCATGATGCCCAGTCCGGTCAAACCAATTTTCATGATAAATTACCTCGTTTCTTTTGTATAGTGTTTCTCTGAATGTTCAGGGGAAATCATAAGAATTTGAACAGGTTCAGCCCGATCTCATCGCTCATCTGGCGTTCCACGGTGCCGTCCACCACGTCCAGCACCATCTCGCAGGTGCCGCCCACCACTGCGTGGCTCATGTGGCCGCCCAGCGCCCGGTTGTCCAGCCCGGCGGCGCTCAGATGCAGGCGGGCATAGTGCTCACCCTCCCTGGTGGTCACGGTACCCCACAGGCTGGTGATTTCGGTCAGCTCGTGGTAAGTGTGGCTGTCGTATTGTTTGGTATCGGGGTTGAACAGGCCCACGGTGAACTCGCTCAGCGCACCCAGCGCCTTCACCTCAGCCAGAGTGATCTGCTCGGCTTCGCACAGCTTTTTCAGCTGCTCCAGAATCTCCTCGCCCCGGTCGATGCGCACAAAAGCCTTGTTTTGAAAGCGGCGGTATTCCATCGGTCCTCGCTCCTTTCCAATTACAGCAGGTCCATGTCCTCCAGCACCTTACGCAGCTTCGTCTTCTGGTCCGCATTCAGCTCCTGAATGGGATCCAGGCACTTGCCCACCGGCAGGCCCTGCATCACCAGCGCCTCCTGGATGGTCTGGGGGAAGGTGCCCATGTTGGTGGCGATGCGCAGTGGGGCCAGCTTGTACTGGGCCTCCAGCGCGCCCGCCAGATCGCCATCCTCCCACTTGTCGTAGATGTCGGCGGTGATGCGGGGCGCCACGTTGGCGCAGCTGGCAATGGCGCCGGTGGCGCCATACATCAGGGCGGCGAAGATCAGGGTGTCGCGGCCCATGAGCACGTTGAAGTGATCCCGCTGATCACGGGTCAGGCGCAGATACTCCTCGCTGTTGGTCATGTCGCCGGTGGAATCCTTCACCGCCACGATGTTGGCGCAGTCCCGGGCCAGCCGGGCCACCGTTTCAGGGGCAATGGTCACGTTGGTCTTGGGCTTGTTGTTGTAGAGGATCACCGGCATGTCGGTGCTGTCGGCAATGGTCTTGTAGTAGGTGTACAGCTCATCCTGGGTCTGGCTGATGAACATGGGGGTGAGCACGCTCACCGCGTCGTAACCGCCCACCTGCTCCACCAGGTGGATCAGATGGATCACACCACGGGTGGTAATGTGGTTGCAGCCGGCGAACAGCTGGATCGGCCGGCCCTTGCGGGTGGTCATGCCGGCCACCGCATCCTTCACGGTGGTCAGGATCTTTACGAACTCCTCGTCGTTCACTGCATAAAATTCACCGGTGGTTCCCATGGGGAACAGCCCGTGCACGCCGTTTTCCACCAGCCGCTTACTCATCATGGCCAGGGTTTCGTAATCCACCGATCCGTCCTCACGGAAAGGGGTGATAATGGGGGGTGTGATCCCATAGGGCACAAAAGCCACGGTCTATCATCCTTTCTTTCACACATGGGCGTCGCCTGTGCGCCGCCTTCGTTCTTGACACTTCCCATTATAAAAAGACGCCCCGGCAAAACAATTGACGGATAAGCCAAAGCCCCGGGGTGCATTTCATTGCAATTTGCCAGTCTTTCAAAAGCGTGCGAAAAGCGTTTCATTTTTCTTTCATGCTGAAACAGAAACCTGCATTTTCCCAGCAAAAAGCACCGCACTCCGTGAATGGAATGCGGTGCTTTTTTCAGATCTCAATGCCCAGCTTTTTGATCTTGCGCCACAGGGTGGTGGTGCTGATGCCCAGCTCCTGCGCGGTGACGGCCCGGTTTCCGTCGTTGCGCTCCAGCGCCTCCAGAATCCGCTGGCCTTCCCGGCTCTGCCGGGGTACGGCGGGCTGGCCTGCCTCGCGGGCCAGCGGGGGGAACATCTCATCGTACAGGCTGCGGATGGCGGTTTCGTCGATGCTGCGGTGGCGGGCGGTGAGCACCAGCCGCTCCAGAAAGGCGTTGATCTGGATGATGTTGCCCGGCCAGTCCAGACTTTTCAGCAGCTCCATGCCGCCGTTTGTGATCACATGATAGCGGCGCAGGTTCTCGCACAGCCGCTGGAAGGTGGCCTGCAGCATGTCCTCCAGATCCTCCGGCCGCTTTTTCAGCGGGGGCAGATCAATGCGCAGCCCCGCCAGCAGATAGTACAGATCCATCCGAAACGCGCCCTCGCAGGCCAGCGCGTACAGATCGCCCTCGGAGGTAACGATGATGCGGGTATTCACGTGCACCGGCCGCTCCAGATTGCGCTGGATTACCCGGTGGTAACGCACCGCCTGATAGATGTTGGACTGCACGGTATGGGAGAGCTTGTCCACCTCCTGCAGCAGCAGAGTGCCGTTCTCCGCCATGCCCAATACGCCCAGATCCACCTCGCCGTCCTTGTTCTTGTAGCCGGTGCCGAACAGGGCGGTCATCTGATCCTCCGGCTCCAGACTGGCGCAGTTCAGCTGCACGAAGGGGCCGGTGCGGTTGGTGCTGTTGTTGTGGATGCACTGGGCCAGCAGGCTCACCTCCAGCCCCTGCGGCCCCGCCAGCAGAATGGGCGCGTTGGACTGGCTGAACAGCCGGGCCTGATCCACCGCCTTTGCCATGGCGGCCGAGCGGTGGTGCACATTGTCGAAGGTGCGCTGGGTCAGGTTGCCCTGCAGCAGTTCGCCGTCCTCGGCGCGGGGGTCCAGCTGGATGGAACGGTGTACCTTGTGGCAGGAAAGGATTGCCCCGTCCACCTGGCCATCCTCCAGCCGGATGGGGGCCAGAATGGCCACCATGGCCTGATACCGGATGTGCAGAAAGGTGGAGTAGCTGTTGCCGCCGGCCAGCACGTTGTCGATCACGTCCTTCTCCAGGCCGGGGATCACCTCCTGCAGCGGGCGGCCGACAAGGGCATCCCGGCTGCATTCCAGCGCTTCCAGCATGATGTCGTTGCTTTTGGTCACCCGGCCGGTGCGGTTCACCTGAATGTAGCCGTTGGTGGTGTTGTTCAAAAGCGCGTCGATCTGGGCGTTGGCCCGCTGGTTCATCTCGTTGGCCATGAGGGCGGTCTCGGCGTTCTGGATGGCATCGTTGAAGGAATCGTCGCTGAAATCCAGAAACAGGCTGGCGCAGCCCGCCTGCCGGGCCATGTCCATGGTCAGATCGCCACCGATGATCACGTCCGGCTTGCTGGCCAGCGCCTTGCGGTTCATCTCCTCATATTCCTCTTCGGTGCGGTAGGCAAAAATCTGCAGATCCACCCCGAACAGCATGCTGCAGCAGCTGGTGTCACACAGCATGTCGCACACGGCCACCAGCGCCACCCGGGGCCGGGGCTCCACCGTGAGCCGCTTCGCCTTGCACAGCAACAGGCCGATGCCCTGCGCCGTGAGCTTTACGCTCACCACCGGCACGTTCAGATTTTCCCGGATGCGCAGCGCCTGCAGGCCACGGCAGATCAGGATTCCCGCCCCGTTCTGAATGGAGGTGCGGGCCTCCTCCACCGCGTTGTCGGTCTCGATCTGGCGGATTTCGGCGATGGAATAATGCCCCTTGGCCAGCTCTCTGGCCTGAAGGACCAGATCGTCCTTGGGCAGAAGAATCGCAATGTGGCTCATAACAGCCCCTTTCCGGCAGCGGCGCTGCCCGCGTGATACACCTGCAATCAATTTGCAAGGATTCTGAAATCAATTATACCAGCTTTCGCCCCGCCGCACCAGCGGCAGGCGGAAAAGGGCGGGCCTTGCCGGCCCGCCCTGAAAAAACATCGCTTTTGCGGCTCAGCGCACCATGCAGGGGCGCTTGGGATCGAACTTCCAGCCGGGGATCAGGTACTGCATGCCCTTGGCGTCGTCGCGGGCGCCCAGGCAGTTGTCCACATACAGCTGGTGTGCCTTCATCACCTGCTCCCGATCCACCTCGATGCCGAGGCCCGGCTTTTTGGGCAGATCGATGCAGCCGTCCACAATCTGCATCGGCTCCTTGGTCAGCCGCTCCAGACCCTCCTGCCAGATCCAGTGGGTGTCGATGCCGTTCATCTTGCCGGGAATGGCGGCGGCGCACTGCGCCACCATGGCCAGGCTGATGTCGAAATGGTTGTTGGAATGGCAGCCCCACATCAGGCCGAAGTCATTGCACAGCTGACCCACGCGAACCGAGCCGTTCATGGTCCAGAAATGGGGATCGACCAGAGGAATGTCCACGCTCTGCAGCGCGATGCAGTGGCACATCTGCCGCCAGTCGGTATTGATCATGTTGGTGGCGGTGGGCATCATGGTGGCCTTGCGGAACTCGGCCATCACCTCGCGGCCGGAGAAGCCGTTCTCGGCGCCGCAGGGATCCTCGCAGTAAGCCAGCACCTTCTTCAGCTCGGGGGCGATTTCCAGCGCCTCGGCCAGGCTCCAGCAGCCGTTGGGGTCCAGATCCACACGGGCATTGGGGAAGGCCTCCTTGATGGCCTGCACCGCCTTCAGCTCCTCCTTGGGTTCCAGCACGCCGCCCTTCAGCTTGAAGCCCTCAAAGCCGTATTTGTCGTGGGTGGCCTTGGCCAGAGCCACAATGGCTTCGGGGGTCATGGCCTCCTCGTGGCGCAGGCGGTACCATTCGCAGTCGGAATCCGGCTCCTCCGCGTAGGGCAGATCGGTCTTTTTGCGGTCGCCCACATAGAACAGGTAGCTCAGGAAACGCACCCGCTCCCGCTGCACACCGTCGCCCATCAGCGCGGCGGCGGGCACATCCAGATACTTGCCCAGCAGATCCAGCAGCGTAGCCTCAATGGCGGTGACTACATGCACACCGGTGCACAGATCGAAGGTCTGCTGGCCGCGCACGTCGTCCTTGATGTTGGCATTCAGCCAGCCGCGTACCTTGTTCAGGGTGGCCTTGTAGTCACCGATGGCGGTGCCGACCACCAGATCCTTCACGCTTTCCAGCGCGCTGGTGATCTTCTGGCCGCCGGGCACCTCGCCCACACCTTCGGTGCCGGTGGAGTCGTTGAGGATGACGATGTTGCGGGTGAAGCAGGGGGCATGCGCGCCGGAGAAGTTCAGCTCCATGCAGTCCCGCCCGGCAACGGGGTACACTTCCATCTTGGTGATCACGGGTGTTTTCATAATTGATGCTCCTTTGCATTGCTCGGAATCGGGCGGGCCGCAAACAGCCGCCCGGCGCTCGGTCTTTCGTCTGGTATAAGCATACCAGCAGCAGGCAGCGGCGGCAATCTGCAATGCCGACTAAAATCCCCGGTTCCCATTGTGCGCTTCGCATGGGATTTCATTCACCCGTTGCAATCTTTTCACGTGTATTTCAAATTATTTCATTACTTTTATCAAAGCCCGCCGGGTACATGTCCCGCACCGCCGCGGCCCGGCCCCGCATGGTCTCGCCCCACTGGGCCCGGTCGATCCATACCCGGTAGTCGGTCCGGTCCGCGGGGATGTTGGGCTTCACATTGCCCTGGTTCAGGTGGCTGGGCAGGCAGATGTCCACCTTCCAGCGGTCGGCCAGCTCCAGGCAGTCCTCCACAAAAACACGGGGCAGCTGCCGGGGCAGATCGTATCGCTCCAGATATTCCGGCGCCATCATGGCAACGCCCAGTCCGCCGTGCATGGCGCAGCGGAAGGTCTCGCCGGTGGTCTCGTCGGTGTCGTCAAACCAGAAAGAGGTGGCCCCGGGGGTGTGCCCGGGGGTCAGGCGGATGTGCACCGAAAAGCGGCCCAGGTCAATGGTGGCGCAATCATCACAGAAGTGGTCTGCCCGGTAATCCACCATGGGCAGCGGGTCGGTGCGCTCCTTCCACATCTGGTGCTGTTCCTCGTCAATGGCCGAAATCCACACCTCTGCCCCGGACAGTTCCTGCAGATAGCGCGCGCCGTTCACATGATCCCAGTGCCAGTGGCTGAGCAGGATCTTCCGGATCCTGCTCGGGTCGTAGCCCAGCTGCCAGATCCGATCCAGCATCATATAAAAGGAGGCCCGGTAACCGGTGTCGATGAGCATCGGCTCCTCGCCGCAGTCCAGCAGATAGGCGCACACGTCGTCCTGACCGCCCACCTGCCACACATGGGGTGCCGCCCGGTAGGCGGGCACCGCGTATTTCCAGGGATGCTCCACCGGCGCGTAAAACAGCTTTTTTTCCATTATCAGCGGCTCCTTTCCTTATTCCACAAAAAAACGGCCCCGGCAGAATGCCGGAGCCGCATACAGAATCCATTGCACAGCGCACGCCGCACGCTCAGCGGAAGATGCCCAGCGCCCAGCCGAATACCAGCCAGAGGATGTTCATCACCCACAGGGGCTTGAAGCTGAACTTCACATAATCCGCAAGTTCGGTCTTGTCGCCCAGGTCGCAGGCCAGATACAGCTGAGGCTGCGCCACAGGCGAGATCATGGCGCCCATGTTCATCAGCAGAGCCATCACAACCACCTCGTTGGCCACACCGTACTGGGTGCTCAGAGCAGCCACGATGGGCACGATGGAGTACTGCCAGATATCGTTGGTAAAGATGAGCATCAGCGGGAAGCTGAACACCGCAATGATCAGATACATCCAGGGGCCCATGGCAGTGGGGATCAGGCCGATCAGGAAGTCGACCATGGCGTCCATCATGGGGCTCTCGCTCAGCACGCCGACCACCACGCCGGACAGGAAGATGGCGCAGGCGGTGGAGTACATCTGCTTGCCGTAGCTCTTCATCAGCTCGCCCTGGAGCTTCTGATCAGGGTAGTTCACCGCCATGGCGATCACCAGGCCCACCGCAAAGATGAAGTAATCCGGGCAGGGTACCACAGTCAGGCCCACGATCAGGGCAACGGTGAGCAGCAGGTTGAACCAGAACAGCCTGGGACGGGCCAGCTCGCTGTATTCCATGTGCACTTCGCTGGTGCTTTCGCCGTCCACCACACCGGCGCCCTTCTTCATCTGCCATTTGGCCATCAGAACGGCGGCCACAATGCACATGGCAATGTAGATGAGCATCAGGGGCAGCATCTTGGAGAAGATGTAGTTGTTGGGCGAATCAATGCCCTCCAGCAGGGTGGCTGCACGCAGGTTGCGGGCGTTCCAGGGCAGCACGAACAGTGCGCACATGGTGGCCGAGCACAGGAACAGCAGCACCTTGGGGTCGATCTTCAGCTTTTTGTAGAGGGGCAGCATCATGGGCACGGTAACCAGATAGGTGCTGGTCACGCTGCCGTCGATCTCGGTGATCAGGAAGACCAGCACTGTGATCACACAAACGGTGACCACGCTGAGCTTGGTCTTTTTCAGCAGGATCTCCACCAGCCGGTTAAACAGGCCCGCATCGTTCATCAGGGCGAAATAGGGCAGCGAGAAGAAGATAATAAACATCAGCTCCATCGTTTTGCCCAGGCCGGTCTCCACATAGCTGCAAACCTCGGCTACGCTGGAACCAACCAGAAACGCGCCCACGATGGGGATCACCGTAAAGGCGAAAATCGGGCTGACAGTCTTTTTCAGCAGGAGTACTGTGATGAGGATCATCATCACAAATCCCACTATGGCGGGATAACTCATCTGTAATTCCTCCGGTTCATTGATTTCTCTTTTGCGTGCTGAAACAGCTTCGAGCAACCGTGGCCACAGTTGTCTTTCTCACAGTGCCATCATACCAGCCTGTCGCCGCCTTAACAATCGACAAAAATCACCAAACCGGCCCCGGCCCCTTGTACCATTCTGCCGAGATTTCGTTTTGCGTTCCATTTGTCTTGCAGGAATTTCAGAATTCTTTCAGTTCCCGTGTTTCTTTCTCTTTTACATCCCCGCCAAAATCCGTATTTTTTCTTTTGCCCGGGCTCTGATTTTTGCAGAGCCGTAAATTTTGCAAAAGAAAAATCCCGGATGTTTTCACATCCGGGATTTTTGGTGGGAGCGGGTGGATTCGAACCACCGAAGCAAAAATGCAACAGATTTACAGTCTGCCCCCATTGGCCGCTCGGGAACACTCCCACATATCAGTTATTCAGTTTTGCCTCATCGCTGAGTGCTTGATTATTATACCAAGCGTTTTCAGAAAAATCAACCCCTTTTTGAAAAAAATTTTTCTTTTTTTCGAGCCTCTTCCCGCAGCTTCCCGCTTCGGTCTGTTCATCACGCTACTTTTATGCTATACTAAATAAATAGGGTTTTGCCCCCGCCCCGGCGGCGGCCCCCATCCCACGCAAAGGAGGCATACCACAATGGCCGAAATTTCCGAATACTCCCGGGTTACCCCCGCCATCGAACGGCTGGCACAGGTCTGCCTGGCCAACAGCCAGATCAACCGGGACGACTACCTCCGCTACAACGTCAAGCGCGGCCTGCGCGATCTGGACGGTACCGGCGTGCTGGCCGGGCTCACCGAGATCAGCGAGATCATCAGCAGCAAAACGGTGAATGGCGAACAGCAGCCCTGCCCGGGCGAGCTGTATTACCGGGGCTACTCCATCCAGGAGCTGACCGACGGCTTCCTTTCCGACGGCCGCTTCGGCTTTGAGGAGACCGCCTATCTGCTCATGTTCGGCCAGCTGCCGGACGCCGCCCAGCTGGAGCAGTTCAACCGCCAGCTGGCCTTTTACCGCAGCCTGCCCACCAACTTTGTGCGGGATGTGATTCTGAAGGCCCCCAGCCCGGACATGATGAACACCCTGGCCCGCTGTGTGCTCACCATGGCCAGCTACGACGAGCGGCCGGACGACATCAGCCTGCCCAACGTGATCCGCCAGTGCATCGACATGATCGCCATCTTCCCGCTGATCGCGGTCTACGGCTACCAGGCCTATAATTACTATTTAAATGGCAAGAGTCTTTACATCCACACCCCCCGGCCCGAGCTTTCCACCGCGGAGAACATTCTCACCCTTCTCCGGCCGGACGGCCAGTACACCCCGCTGGAGGCCCGGATTCTGGATCTGTGCCTGGTGCTGCACGCCGAACACGGCGGCGGCAACAACTCTACCTTCACCACCCATGTGGTCACCAGCTCCGGCACCGACACCTACAGCTGCATGGCAGCGGCGCTGGCCAGCCTGAAGGGCCCCCGCCACGGCGGTGCAAACATCAAGGTGGTGCGCATGTTCGAGGACATGGAGGCAAACCTCACCGACTGGGAGGACGAGGATGCCATCAAGGACTATCTGGCCGGTCTGCTGGCAGGCGAGCGGTTCGACAAAAGCGGCCTGATCTACGGCATGGGTCACGCGGTCTATTCGGTCAGCGATCCCCGCGCCCAGATTCTGCGCAGCTTTGTGGAGCGGCTGAGCGACGAAAAGGGCCTGCACAGGGAATATGCGCTGTATGCGGCCGTGGAGCGGCTGGCGCCGCAGGTCATTGCGGAGAAGCGCCGCATCTACAAGGGCGTTTCCGCCAACGTGGACTTTTACAGCGGCTTTGTGTACCGGATGCTGGGCCTGCCCACCGAGCTGTTCACCCCGCTGTTTGCCATGGGCCGTGTGGCGGGCTGGAGCGCCCACCGCATGGAGGAGCTGATCAACATGGGCAAGATCATCCGCCCGGCCTACATGGCGGTGCAGCCCCGCCGGGAATACATTCCGCTGGAAAACCGCCGTTAAAGTCAGGCCCCCCGGCAAAGCCGGGGGGCTTGAGTAAGCCCTGGAAGGGCATAATACGGACAACGCCCCTCAAGGGACCCCGAATGGGTCGGCCAACTGCATTGCTGACTCATGGCGGCCCCTTAAGGGGCTTGTTTTATGCCTTTGTATTCTTGCTACCCGTAAACGGGTCCACAAATTCCTTTAAACTCATCTGGTCCGCTATTTGATCTGTTTCAAGCTGGCGCTTGATGTATTCTTGTATCTGTTTTTTATTGCGTCCCACCGTATCCACATAGTACCCTCTTGCCCAGAAGGGCCGATCTCCATACTTGTATTTTAAATTGGCATGCCTATCGAAAATCATCAAGCTGCTTTTCCCTTTGAGATATCCCATAATCTGTGATACACACTATACTTCGGAGGGATACTCAGCAACATATGTATGTGGTCCGGGCAAGCCTGTGCTTCTATAATTTCTACTCCCTTTTGTTCACACAGCTTCCTTAGAATCTGCCCGATGTCTTTTTTGATTTGTCCGTAGATTACCATCCGACGGTATTTTGGCGCAAACACTACATGATACTGGCATCTCCATGTCGTGTGTTGCAAACTCTCTATATCTTTTTCTTTCATGTGAAAAGACCTCCTGGTTCTTTTTGTTGCAGTTGGCCGACCGCAACTTTATTCTACCAGAAGGTCTTTTTCACTATATAATTTCTTTACACTCCCCGGCTTAGCCGGGGAGTGTCTTTTCTCTTAAGCTAACAAAACAAAAATCCTGCTCCGGTGTGTGGGAGCAGGATTTTTTGCAAGCGGAATTCCGCCGAAGGGGCTGGCGGAATGCGCCGGCGAACAGATTCAGGATGCAGGGATTACTTCAGGTCGGTGGTGGCCAGCACGTCCATGTCGTCGAATTCCATGTTTTCGCCGCCCATGGCCCAGATGAAGGTGTAGTTGCCGGTGCCCACGCCGCTGTGGATGCTCCAGGAGGGGCTGATCACAGCGTCGAAGTTCTGCATCACAATGTGACGGGTCTCGGTGGGCTCGCCCATCATGTGGAAGACAACCTGATTCTCGGGAATCTCGAAGCAGGTGTAGATCTCCATGCGG
>JACXXQ010000467.1_pt1 | contig 21203 bp, 18 predicted proteins | sample 8621361 | NCBI WGS metagenome assembly JACXXQ01 (sample SAMN15503820, study PRJNA645414) | gut metagenome | isolation source: feces | host: Bos taurus | place: USA | collected 2016 | reverse complement strand
CCGCGCCTGTTCCGCCTTCTGCTGGGCGGCCGCGGCATCGGCTGCGGCCTTCTTCTTGTTCTTCTTATTCTTGCTTCGGATCTTCTCGTCCTCCGCCGCCTTCTGAGCGGTGATCAGGTCGCTGGGGTCCACATAGGGAGTCACCCCGCCGAAGCGGTTGGGGTCGTAAGCACGGCCCCGGGCATAGGCCCGGATACCGATGCGGCTGTCATCCTTGTTGATGGTGGGGCCGGCATCCTCGTCCTTCTTGGCGGCCTTCTTCTTGCCGCGGTTCTTCTTTTCTTCCTCCAGACGGCGCTGGCGCTCCAGACGAGCTTCCTCCTTGCGCCGCTTCTCCTCTTCCTTCTCCTCCAGCTCGCGCTGAGCGGCGGCGGCCTGAGCGGCCTCATAGTCCTTCTTCAGCAGCTTGCCGCAGATGAGCTCCTGGAAGATGGAGAAGAAATACTGGGCGATCCAGTAGATGGACAGACCAGCGGGAACGGTAAAGCCGATCCACAGAGACATCAGGGGCATCATGATCATCATGGTGCGGTTGGTCTTGGCGGTAGCCTCGTCCTGAGCCTGATTGCGGCTCATCTGGTTGGTCTTCAGGCTGATCTGCATGGACAGCAGAGACATGACCACAGACACCAGGGGCAGCAGGAACAGGCCGATAGAGCCCCAGCTCAGTCCGCCCTCCCAGAACTTCCAGTTGGGAATAGCGGCCAGGTTGATACCCAGGAACTGGAAGTCCATGGAGAACACCTTGCTGCCAGCTTCTCCCAGGGCAGCCTGAACCTGAGAGAGCACCTCGGGGGAACTCAGGGCATTGGCCATGGCGATCTGGGGATAGGCGCCCTTGGTGGCCACGCCGGTGATTTCCGCCACGGCAGCCACCTGCTCGGCGCTCAGCTCCATAAAATAGGTCAGAGGCTCACGGATGATATAAAACAGGGGGATCAGCACGAACAGGGGCAGGAAGGACCACAGGCAGCCACCCATGGGGTTGACCTTCTCCCGCTCATAGAGCTTTTGGACCTCCATCTGATAGCGCTCCCGGTCCTTGCCGTACTGCTTTTGCAGCTGCTGCATCTTGCCGGAGAGCAGGTTCATCTTGATCATGCTCTTCTTGCCCTTCAGGGACAGGGGGAACAGGATCAGCTTCACCACCAGTGCGAAGAGAATCAAAGCCACAGCATAGCCGAAGTATTCATAGAAGAACATCAGCAGCCAGGCAAAGGGTTTCAGAATAATACCCACAATGGTACCTCCACATATTTAGTTGGTTCCGGCTTATCCTCAGGGTACGGGGTCGTACTCAATGGATTTTTGCCGGTGAAAGGGATTGCACCGCAGAATACGGCGCAATGCCAGCCAGCCCCCCTTCCACGCTCCATACTTTTCCACCGCCTCCAGGGCATAGGCCGAGCAGGTGGGAATAAAGCGGCAGCATGGGGGGCGCAGAGGCGAAATTTCCCGCTGATAAAATCGGATCAACCACAAAAACAGCTTTTTCATTTTGGTTCGGACTTGGCTCCCTCTTGGGGACGCACCAGCTCCAGCTTACGCATCAGCTGAAGAAAGCTGCGCTCCAGATCCCGGTAACGGCCGTAGATCACCCGGGTGCGGGCCACCACCACAATGTCATAGCCCGGCGCAAGCCGAGCTTCATTGGTACGGTACAGCTCCCGGATTCTCCGGCGGGCACGGTTGCGCTTGACGGCGTTGCCCAGCTTCACGCCTGTCGTGATGCCAAGGCGGCTGATAGGCCGGTTGGTCTTGCGGCAGTAGATGGCAAAATAGGGCGACACCGCGCTGCGGCCCTTGTTGTACAGGCGGCGGAATTCATGATTTTGTTTTAAGGCAATGGTGTGCTTCATAAATTCTACCTTTCCCCCTACTTTTCTCGAGAGAAAAGCAGGCAAAAGAGCTTTCCCGCTTTCTTGAAAGAAAGCTTGGCAAAGAACTTTCTGCGAAACTTTGTTTCGCTTCTGCTGTAAATCCAAAATGGTAGCTTCAATAGGACAAAAAAGCACAAAAAGTCCCGCATATGGGTGTACGAGAGCATGAAACCGGGTAGGCTTGTCTCTCGAAAATAGGGGAAACCCGCCCGCAGGCGATCCCAAAACCGAGCCCAGCGAAGCGGGTCTGTTTTGGAAAGGAAGCGCAATGAAATGAGCGAGCTTTGCCTATTCGGGCGAAGCGAGGAATATGAAATTTGCGCCGATGCTGTCATGCTGCGGATTGGACGCGCGGCCGGGTCGATAACTCCGACGACTTCGCCGCCAAACAGAATCCGCTTTGCGGCTTCTTGGTTTGCCGGCATCCGCTCTGTCGTTATCTCCCCTGCGCGTCTATCCTCGCACTTCTCTGTATGCACCGCAGGGGCGGGGGAATCATTCCCACGCCCCTAAATATGCGTTTCTGAATTGTGTCCTTCTGCCATATCGCATAGGAAGATCCGGTGTGCCCAGGCCATACAGCTCAGGCAAAAACGGGATCTGTCCAGCCCACGGATCAGTGGGTCAGACGAGCGCGGCCCTTCGCACGACGGCGAGCCAGAACCTTGCGGCCATTGCGGGTGGCCATACGCTTACGGAAGCCGTGCTCCTTGGAACGCTGGCGCTTCTTGGGCTGATAGGTACGAAGCATGGGGGACACCTCCTCACTTGAATTCAAGCCGGCATCACCGGCCCAACAACAGCCGTTTCCGGCTGCGGTCTGCGTCAAAAGCTGGGCCTGCGGGGGGCACAAAACCATCCCCGGGCATATCCAGTACGGATTATTATAGACGAAAGTTTTTCTCCTTGTCAACTATTTTCTTTTCCTTTTTCCATCTTTTTTCCGTTCCTCCCGAAAAAACACAACATCTTGTGTTCATATTGCTACCTGCCCCATTGCTGGAAAAAATCACCCATACTATTAAAATAAAAAATACCCCGGAAAACCAGGGGGAACGCCTTGCGGCAGGGTGGTTTTTTTGCTATAATGACGATGACGAATTGCGCCCATTTTTTGATTGCGTCCGGAAAACAAACACCAAATGGGTCCCCTGCCCAGTTCGGGCCGGCAGGGACCCCATTTTCTTTTTCCCCGCTTTCTTTCTCAGGGCTAGGCCCTGTATTTCGGAGCTGCCGCTTTCACGCCCCCGGCGCTCTTGTTCAAGGAGGTTTTTCCATGAATCCTGCCGCTGACGTCTGGGCAAAGGTTTTGACCCTCATGCAGCCGGAGATGACCGCCACCACCATCAACACCTGGTTTGACGACGCCACCGCCGTGGCGCTGGAGGACGACCGCTTTGTCCTCTACTCCCCCACCCGGTTCAAGCGGGACATCATTGCCACCCGGTACGTCTCCAAGATCCAAAACGCCCTGCGGGAGCTGTTCTCCGCCGAGATGGACGTGGTGGTCCTTACGGAAGGGGAACTGGACCAATACCAGCAGCCCGCTCAGAAAAATGATTTCTTCCCCGGGACAGAGGAGTACACCTTCGAGCGCTTCGTGGTGGGCTCCTCCAACAAGTTTGCCCACGCCGCCGCCCGCGCCGTGGCCGACAACCCCGGTCAGAGCTACAACCCCCTGTTTATCTATGGCGAATCCGGTCTGGGCAAAACCCACCTGCTTTACGCCATCGCTCATACCATTCATAAGAACCACCCGGAGTACAAGGTGGTCTACATCAAGGGAGACACCTTCACCAATGAGCTGATCCAGGCCATCCGTGAGGGCCGCAACGCGGAGTTCCGGGAGAAGTACCGCGGCGCCGACGTGTTCCTCATGGACGACGTGCAGTTTATTGCCGGCCGTGACTCCACCCAGGAAGAAATGTTCCATACCTTCAACACCCTCTATGAGCTGAAAAAGCAGATCGTCTTCACCTCCGACCGGCCGCCCAAGGAGATGCTGCGCCTGGAGGACCGACTGAAGACCCGCTTCGAGTGGGGCCTGTTGGCTGACATTCAGCCCCCCGACTACGAAACCCGTATGGCCATCATCAAGAACAAAGCGGTACGCATGGGGGTGGAGCTGCCCGAGTTCCTGCTCCAGCTCATTGCCGAGAACATCACCGCCAACGTGCGGCAGATCGAGGGTACCGTCAACAAGATCATGGCCTATCAGCAGCTCATGGGCGACTCGGTGGACAAGGACACCGTGGTCCGGGCCGTCAAGGACATGTTTAAGGAGAAGTCGGACATCGTGCCCACCGCCGACGTCATCATCGACGAGGTGTGCAAGTTCTATAACATCGAGCCCGCCACCCTCCGTGGTCAGGGCCGCGCCAAGGATATCTCTCTGGCCCGCCAGATTGCCATGTATCAGATCCGCCGCATGACCAACCTCTCTTTGAAGGAGATTGGCAAGGAGTTTGATAACCGGGACCACACCACGGTGCTGCACTCCATTGAGCGCATTGAGGATTTGGTCAAGACTGATCCGGAGAAGGCGGAGATCATTAAGGATATTACTTCTAATATCAATATCCGCTACGAATAACCTACTTTTCTCTCGAGAAAAGTAGGCAAAAGAGCTTTGTCCAAAACGAGTATCCCTTTCTGAGCGATCAGAAAGGGACGAAAGAATCGCCGGGGAACGGCTCCGATGAGCGCCTTCGCGAAGCGGGCGCTCATAGTCACCTTTTCCCCGGTCCCCTGTTTACGAGAGCGTGTCCCTTTGGTTAGGCAGTTAGTTCCGGCGGGCAAAATCAAGATCTGTTCTCGTTCGATTCTCGGCCCACTGGGGCCTTTTGCTATCAAAATTTGAAGGCATCTATATTCTAACGCACACCGCCTGGTGCCTGCCTACCTGTTTGGTGCGGCGATGATTGAGCGGGCAGATCGCTCACGCCCAGCCGCGGACCAGCTGCCACGGTTATACCGGAGTAGGCGGTGTCCGTACAGCGCAGACACTTTTAAATTTCTACCTTGCAGGCCCCAGTGGGCCGAGGCAAGAAGGACCAGCCTGTCCTGATTATGCCCGCCGGAAGGTTATTGCTAAGAAAACAGGAGGGCGTCCCCCGCAATTGGGGGTCTGGGGGCAATGACTGTGAGCACCGCCGCAGGCAAGGTGCTCACCGGAAGCGGCCCCCAGCGATTCTCAAGGTGAATTGCCCCAGAGGGGCAAGAGAGGGTGGCCTGGGCCATTGGTTCCTTTCTGATCGTTCAGAAAGGAACATCGTCTCTCCCCCGCCCCGCAGGGCGGAATACTTTTAGTAGAACCATCTATTTCCAGTTCAATTGAATATTGATTGCATGAGTATTCATTTTATATACGCATAGTATCGAAAATCCCAGGCCGAACTGCATCTTAGTTATCCACACTTAAATGTGGATAACTTGGTGTATGTTGTGGAAAACTCCCGTGGGCACCACTACCTGTGGAAAGGAACCAAAATTCTTCCCCACCTCCTGTGGACGCGCTTTCCGTTGCGAGAGTAAGGCTGGAGGCGTTTTTCCACATTTTTTCCCCCTACGGGCTACTATTACGAAAATTAATCCTCTCCTCTCTTTAGAGAGAGCGGGGAGGAGCGACGCGAAGGAGGCAAACCCATGAAATTTTCCTGTGAAAAGGCACTGCTCACAGCGGCTGTATCCATTGCATCAAGAGCGGTTGCAGCGAAAAGCTCCATCCCTGCCATGGAGGGAATCCTGATCGAAGCCGATACCCGACTCCGCCTCACCGGTTATAATTTGGAGACCGGTATCCAGGCCACCGTCCCCGCTGAGATCAAGCAGCCCGGCTCTTTGGTGCTTTCCGCCCGCCTTTTTGGTGAAATTATCCGTAAAATGCCAGATGATGTGGTGGTTTTCACCTCAAAAGATTACATGGTCAACATCAAGTGCGGCATGAGCGAATTCAATATTTTAGGTACCGATCCCGAGGAGTTCCCCGAGCTGCCCACCGTGGACCAGCAGAACTCCATCACTCTGGAGCAGTCCGCTCTGCGCTCCATGATTGCACAGACCCTGTTTGCCGTCAGCGACAACGAGAGCCGCCCTGTCCACACCGGTTCCCTCTTCGAGGTGGACCACAACGATTTGACTGTGGTGTCCGTGGACGGCTTCCGCCTGGCGCTGCGCCGGGAGAAGGCCGATAAAATTGAAGGATCGGAACAGTTTTCTTTCGTGGTGCCCGGCCCTGCCCTGAGTGAAGTAGAGAAGATTTGCTCCGGAGAGGGACCTGTTACGGTAAACCAGGGAGCCCGCCACATTCTGTTCCAGGCCGGAGACACCGTGTTGGTCTGCCGCCGGCTGGAGGGCGAGTTCCTCTCCTACCGCAACGCCATCCCCCGCAACAACCCCATTCAGATTCAGTGCGACACTCGCGCCATTCTCTCCTCCATTGAGCGCGTCTCCTTGATTATCAGTGAGAAGCTCAAGAGCCCGCTGCGCTGCGTGTTTGAAGATGGTATGGTAGATATTACCACAAAGACCGCCATCGGCGACGCCGCCGACCAGTGTCCCATCGATGGAGACGGCCAGGGCCTGGAGATCGGGTTCAACAATAAGTATTTGATGGATGCGCTGAAGGCTGCTCCGGCGGATAAGCTGCGTCTGGAGTTCTCATCCAGTGTGGCTCCCTGTGTCATCCTGCCTGCTGAGGGGGAGGAGACCTTTGTCTACATGGTGCTGCCCGTCCGCCTGAAGGCCAACTAACCTACTTTTCTTGAAAGAAAAGTAGGCAAAAGAACTTTCTGCGAAACTACGTTTCGCCTCTGGGCTGCCGCTCTGCGGGGCGGCTTCCATCCGTGAAAAATTTTGAGATGATAGTTCGGTTTTGAAAATAAGGAGTGACTATGGAAAAAGAGACTGTCCAGATCCGCACGGAGTTCATTAAGCTCCAGGATCTGCTGAAATTTGCCGGAGCCGTTGAGACCGGCGGCGACGCAAAACTGATCATTCAGGAGGGCCGGGTCAAGGTGAACGGGGAGACCTGCACCATGCGGGGCAAGAAAATGCGCCCCGGGGACGTGGCCTGCATTGACGACCAGCTGGAGCTGACCGTCCAATGAAGTTAAACCGGCTGGAGCTGGACTTTTTCCGCAACTATGCCCACGTGGAGGCTACGTTTCACCCCCGGGTGAATCTCATCTACGGGGACAACGCCCAGGGAAAGACCAATCTGCTGGAGGCCATCGCCTACCTCTCCTCTGCCCGGTCCCACCGGGCCCGGTATGACCGGGAGCTCATCATGTTGGATCAGCCCCAAGGCTATATCAAGGGAGAGGTAGACAGCCGGGAGCGCACCTTTATTCTGGAGGCCAAGCTCTGCCGGGGCAAAACCCGGCAGCTCTGGTCCAACGGCCTGCGGCTGAAAACCGCTGGAGAGCTGGCGGGGATTTTGACCACCGTCCTCTTCTGTCCCGAGGATCTCTACCTTATCCGGGAAGGGGCCGCCGCCCGGCGGCGCTTCTTAGATGGGGCAATCTGTCAGCTGCGGCCCAGGTATGCTCAGGCGCTGGCGGAGTATAACCGCCTCTACGAGCACAAGACCCGGATTTTGCGGGATTGGCAGGAAAATCCCTCTCTGCTGGACACGTTGGACGACTTTAACCTCCGTATGGCCCAGTTTGGAGCCCGAATCATCCACTACCGGGCTCACTTTGTCCGGCGGCTGGGGGAACAAGCCCCCGCCATCCACGCCGATTTTTCCGGCGGACGGGAGCAGCTTGGACTGCGGTATGAGACGGTTTCCACCGTTCAGGACCCACTGGGCAGCGTGCAGGACATTTTTGAAAGCTTGATGCGCCACCAGGAGAGTCACCGCCGGGCGGAACTGGACAGCCGCCAGTGTCTCAGCGGTCCACACAAGGACGATCTGGTGGTGGAGCTGGACGGACAGAGCGCCAAACAGTTTGGCTCCCAGGGCCAGACACGGACGGCGGCCCTGTCCCTGAAACTGGCCCAGCGGGAAATTTTTCAGCAGGAGACCGGCGAGTGGCCGGTGCTGCTGCTGGACGACGTGCTGTCTGAATTGGACGGAAAACGGCAATCCTTTGTATTGAACCGCATCCAGGGCGGCCAGGTGTTCATCACCTGCTGCGAACCGGAAAAGCTGGACGGCCTGGAGCGCGGCAAGAGCTTTCAGATCCGGGGAGGGAGCGTTCTCTCCCAGCGCTTGGTGTAAAGGAGGCGGCGGGATGCCCATTGTCATTGGAATTTTCTTTCTGCTGCCCCTGTTTTTCGGCGCTTTGGTGGAGTATTTGTGCTGCCGCCTGCCCCGGCGCCGGTTTTGGCGGTTTCTGCCGCCGGTGATTGCGGTTGTCTTTCTGATTGTGGCCGTGTGGGTCCGGATACAGAATTGGGAGAGTAAAGATGTTTCCCCCCTTACCCAGTTGATTATTTTTCCCGGCGTGCCCGCGGTGGCGCTGCTGCTGGGGGTCTATCTGGGGTGGAGGTTTTGGAAGTATCTTTGGTCGCCCAAGATTATTGATGATTTGCGTTGAAAAATAGGGGTTCCGCCCTGCGGGGCGGGAGAGGGCGAAGTGTTCTTTCCAGCGATGGAAAGAACCAAAGATCGCCGGGGGACGGCTCCGATGAGCGCCTTCGCGCAGCGGGCGCTCATAGTCACCTTTCCCCCAAACCCCCTATTTACGGGAGTGTGTTCCTTTGGGCGGTTGGTCCGTTCCGGCGGTCCTAAGCTTTGATCTTGCTCTCTTCTACTCTCGGCCCACTGGGGCCTGTTGCCATCAAAATTTGAAGGCATTGCCACGCTAACGTACGCCGCCTCCTGCATTTCTACCTGTTTGGTGCGGTGGTAGTCGGTTAGATCCCCAGCTACTGCCCAGCTGCCACAGCTTTTCTGCACCAGGCGGTGGCATTTCAACGGTATTTCTTGCAAATTTTAAATATGTAGGCCCCAGTGGGCCGAGGCAAGTGGTATCACAGATCTTGTCTTCGGGCCGCCGGAAGGTTTCAATCAAATCCCCAGGAGGGCGTCCCCCGTAGCCGGGGGTCCAGGGGGGCGACGCCTATGAACACCCGCCTGCGGCGAGGTGTTCATTGAAGGAGTCCCCTTGGCGCATCTTTGGTTACTTTCTGTGCGAGCAGAAAGTAACATCCGTCCCCTACCCCCGCCCCGCAGGGCGGAACCCTTCCCCAACAAACCAAATCCACAAAACAGACCATGAATGTGGAAAAAGGAGGCCACCATGTATCTTCATATCGGACAATCCGTGGTGGTCCCCTACCGCCAGATCTTAGGCATCTTCGATTTGGATAACGCCAGCTGGGCCTATAAAACCCGGGAGTTCCTGGAACGGGCCGAGCGGGAGGGCCGAGCGGTCTGGCTGGGCGACGACCTGCCCAGATCGTTCATTCTGGTGGGCGAGGGAAACGCCCCACCCACCGTCTACATCTCTCAATTATCCACCGCAACACTGCTGCGGCGGATGGAAAATAACTCCTTTGAGTAATATCTACCTATCAACAATACGGAAAGTTGAGAGCGGAGAGGGAAGAAGTCCCTTCTTTCCCCTCCCCTCTCAACCCTTCCAACGACTTGACCGGAGGTAAGCATATGGCAGAAAACAACGAGCTTCAGCAGCTCAATTCCACCCAGGTGGAGCACGAGTACGGCGGCTCTGAGATCCAGGTTCTGGAGGGCCTGGAGGCGGTGCGCAAGCGCCCGGGCATGTACATCGGCTCTACCAGTGAGTCGGGACTTCATCACCTGGTGTACGAAATTGTGGATAACTCCATCGACGAGGCCCTGGCGGGCTACTGCACCGATATCACCGTGACCATCAATCCCGGCAACACCATCACCGTCACCGACAACGGCCGCGGCATCCCCGTGGACATCCAGCCCCAGACCGGCCGTCCCGCTCTGGAGGTCGTCTTCACTGTCCTCCACGCCGGCGGCAAGTTCGGCGGCGGCGGCTACAAGGTTTCCGGCGGTCTGCACGGCGTAGGCGCCAGCGTGGTAAACGCTCTGTCCGAGTGGCTGGAGGTCCAGGTCCACAAGAACGGCGAGATCTATGAGATGAAGTTTTCCCGGGGAAAGATCACCCAGGAGATGAAGGTGGTGGGCAAGACCGATCACACCGGCACCACCGTCACCTTCAAGCCCGACCCCGAGATGTTCGACACCCTGGAGTACAACTACGAAACCCTCCACACCCGCATGCGGGAGGAGGCCTTCCTCAACGCCGGACTGCGTATTCAGACCGTGGACCTGCGTCCCGGCCAGGAAAAAGAGGACGACATGTGTTACGAGGGCGGCATCCGGGAGTTTGTCACCTTCATCAACCGCAACAAGACCCCCATCCACGACGGGGTGATCTACATGTCCGGCGCCCGGGAGGACTCCATGGCCGAGATTGCCATGCAGTATAACGACGGCTACCAGGAGGTCATGGTTTCCTTCGCCAACAACGTCCACACCCCCGAGGGCGGCATGCACGAGGAAGGCTTCCGCCGGGCGCTTACCAATACCCTCAACGCCTACGGCCGGAAGATCGGCGTGCTGAAAAACGACGACAAGGTGTCCGGCGACGACTGCCGGGAGGGTCTCACCTGCGTCATCTCGGTAAAACTCACCGAGGCCCAGTTCGAGGGCCAGACTAAGGCCAAGCTGGGCAACGCGGAGATCCGCACCCTGGTCAACTCCGTGGTCAGCGAGAAGCTGGAAATTTTCCTGGAGGAGAACCCCAAGGTGGGCAAGCTCATCCTGGAGAAGGCCATGATGGCCAACCGGGCCAGAGAAGCCGCCCGGAAGGCCCGGGAGTCTATCCGGAGAAAGACCGCCTTGGGCGGCGCGGCGATGCCCGACAAGCTCCGCGACTGCAACGAGGCCAACCCCGAGCTCACTGAGCTCTACATCGTCGAGGGCGACTCCGCCGGCGGCTCGGCCACCCAGGGCCGGGACAGCCGCTTCCAGGCCATCCTCCCCCTGTGGGGCAAGATGCTCAACGTGGAGAAGGCCCGGGCGGACAAGGTGTACGGCAACGATAAGCTCACCCCCGTCATCACCGCCCTGGGCGCGGGCATCGGGGACGACTTTGATCTCAATAAGCTGCGGTATCACAAGGTCATCATCATGGCCGATGCCGACGTGGACGGCGCCCACATCCGCACCCTGCTGCTGACCTTCTTCTTCCGCTTCATGCGGCCTCTCATCGACAATGGCTATGTGTACGCCGCCGTCCCTCCCCTCTATAAGCTCACCAAGGGCAAGACCACCCGGGTGGCCTTCTCTGACGAGGAGCGGGATAAAATCTCCGCCGAGCTCCGTGGAGACAACCCCAACGCCAAGGTGATTATCAACCGCTACAAGGGCCTGGGCGAGATGGACCCCCACGAGCTGTGGGAGACCACCATGGACCCCGAGAAGCGTACCCTCAAGCGTATCGAGCTGGACGACGCCGTCCGGGCCGATGAGATATTCACCCTGCTCATGGGCGAGAAGGTGGAGCCCCGCCGGGAGTATATCCAGGAGAACGCCAAGAAGGCGGTCAACCTGGACTTCTAAGTGGTCCTTTGTCCCTGTTTTTTCAGCCATCCTTCAAGGAGGAAACGATAGATGAGTAAAAAACCCCAATACGATCCCGAGGAGATCCGTTTCCCGGACCAGGTGATCAAGACTGCTCCCCTGGTCAAGGAGATGGAGGACTCCTACATCGAATATGCCATGTCCGTCATCGTGGGCCGGGCTCTGCCCGACGTGCGGGACGGCCTGAAGCCGGTACACCGCCGCATCCTCTACGCCATGTACGAGGACGGCCTCACCAGCGACAAGCCCTTTAAAAAGTCGGCCACCTGCGTGGGCGACGTGCTGGGCCGCTACCATCCCCACGGCGACCAGTCCGTCTATGACGCCCTGGTGCGTCTGGGCCAGGACTTCTCCATGCGCTACGTGCTGGTGGACGGCCACGGTAACTTCGGCTCTATCGATGGTGACCCCCCCGCCGCCTACCGTTACACCGAGGCCCGCATGTCCAAGCTCTCCAACGAGATGCTCCGGGACATCGAGAAGGAGACGGTGGACTGGGACCCCAACTTTGACGAGAGCCGCAAGGAGCCCCGTGTCCTGCCCAGCCGCTTCCCCAACCTGCTGGTAAACGGTTCCTCCGGCATCGCCGTGGGCATGGCCACCAACATTCCCCCCCACAACCTTACCGAGGTCATCAACGCTGTCATCTGCGTGCTGGACAACGAGAACGCCACCCTGGACGACCTGATGGAGCACATCCAGGGCCCCGACTTCCCCACCAAGGGTATGATCATGGGCCGCAGCGGCATCCGCGCTGCCTATGCCACCGGCAAGGGCCACATCCGCGTCCGCGCCCGCACCGAGTTTGAGGAGTTCGGCAAGGACCGCACCCGCATCATCGTCACCGAGATCCCCTACCAGGTCAACAAGCGCATGCTCATCAAGAACATGGCCGACCAGGTGGAGGACAAGCGGCTGGAGGGCATCTCCGACATCCGGGACGAGTCCGACCGCAACGGCATGCGCATCGTCATCGAGCTCAAGCGGGATGCCAATCCCCAGGTGGTCCTGAACCGCCTCATTGCCCAGACCCAGCTCCAGGTGACCTTTGCCATCAATATGCTGGCTCTGGTCCACGACCAGAAGCAGCCCAAGATCCTCACCCTGCGGGAGATTCTGGACGAGTACATCGCCTTCCAGGAGCAGATCATCACCCGCCGCACTATCTACGACCGCCGCAAGGCCCAGGAGCGGGCCCATCTGCTGGAAGGTCTGCTCATCGCCCAGGACAACATTGACGAGGTCATCAAGATCATCCGCACCAGCTACGATAACGCCAAGGAGCGCCTGATGACCCGCTTTGGTCTGGACGACGTGCAGGCTCAGGCCATCCTGGATATGCGCCTGAAAGCCCTCCAGGGCCTGGACCGGGAGAAGCTGGAGGCCGAGTACAAGGAGCTGGAGGAGCGCATCGCCTATTATGACAAGCTCCTTTCCGACGAGGGGCTGCTGCGCCAGGTCCTCAAGGACGAGCTCACCGAGATCCGGGACAAGTACGGCGACCAGCGGAAAACCGAGATTGCCTTCGTGGAGGACGACCTGGACATCGAGGACCTCATCGAGGAGGAGCAGTGCGTCTTTACCCTCACCCAGGCGGGCTACATCAAGCGCACCCCGGTGAGCGAGTACGCCGCTCAGTCCAAGGGCGGCCAGGGCCGCAAGGGCATCACCACCCGGGACGAGGACTGCGTGGTGGACGTGTTTACCGCCTCCACCCACGACTACCTGTTCTTCTTCACCGACACCGGCAAGGTGTACCGGAAGAAGGGCTACCAGATCCCCGAGAGCGGCAAGACCGCCAAGGGCACTAACATCGTCAACATTCTCCAGGTGGAGCAGGGCGAGAAGGTGCAGACCATGATCCACACCCGGGAGCTGGACAACCCTGATCTGTACCTGGTCATGGTCACCCGCAACGGTACCGTCAAGCGTCTGCCTGTCACCGCCCTGAAGAATATCCGCAACAGCGGCATCCGTGCCCTGCGCCTGGAGGAGGGCGACCAGCTCATCTCCGTGCGGGAGACCGACGGCACCAAGAATATCCTTATCGCTACCCACGATGGTATGGCCGTCTGCTTTGACGAAAACGACGTGCGGCCCATGGGCCGTGACGCCGTGGGCGTGCGCGGCATCCGCCTGCGGGAGGGCGACTATGTGGTCAGCGCCGCCCGGGCCACCGCCGGCCGCACCGTCCTTACCATCACCGAGAAGGGCTACGGCAAGCGTACCCCCGTGGAGGACTATCGCATCACCAACCGCGGCGGCATCGGCATCAAGAACTACGCCGTCACCGAGAAGACGGGCAAGATCGTGGGCATCAAGGTGGTGGACGGCAGCGAGGACCTGCTGCTGGTCACCCAGGCGGGTATCCTCATCCGCACCCACGTGGACGCCATCCGGGAGGCCGGACGTGCCACTCAGGGCGTCATCGTCATGCGCTTTAAGGAGGAGGGGGACAAGGTGATCTCCCTGGCTCTGGCGGAGCGGGAGGAGACCGCCGAGGTCACCCAGCCCGAGACCGCGGAAGCGGAAACCACGGAAGCAGAAACCACCGAAACCCCGGAAGAGACCCAGGCTGACCAGGAGTGATAGAGCGCTCCTGGTGAGAAAAGGAGGTTTGTCCCGTGAGAAGACGTCGTGTGACCTATCGTCCCAGCAAAGCCCAGGGGGCATTTAGCGTGGTCGTTGGTATCGTCTTTGTGCTCATTGGTTTGTTTGTAGTCATCCCCGGAGGATTTGGAATCTTTGGTATTCTGTGGACGCTGATGGCCTTGGGAATCACAGTGATGAGCGGATACCAGGTCTTCGGAAAGGGCTACACCGGACCGGAAATCACCATTGAGGAGGGCGAAGAGCCGCCCCGCCGTGGGGCCTCCCCCTCCCCTGCTCCCCAGACCCACGACCACATTCCTTCCACGTCTCTGGATGTGAAGGGACGGCTGGAGCAGCTGCGCAGCCTGAAAGAGGCGGGGCTGATGGACAACGCGGAGTATGAGCAGCGGAAGCAGAAGCTGTTTAAGGGGCAGTAAGTAGAATTCCGCCCTGCGGGGCGAGAAGGGGCGATGTGCCTTTCTGAACGATCAGAAAGGCACGAAAGAATCGCCGGGGAACGGCTCCGATGAGCGCCTGCGCGCAGCGGGCGCTCATAGTCACCTTTTCCCCGGACCCCTGTTTACGGGGGCGGGTCCCTTTGGACATTTCGTCCGTTTCGGCGGCCTAAGTTTTGACCGTGCCTCCCTCTCCTCGCGGGCCTTAGGCCCTACCAATCTAAAATTTTCAAGTGGGTGGCTCTAACGCACGCCGCCTGATGCGTCCCTACCTGTCTGGTGCGGTAGTGATCGGGCGGAATGACGGCCACGGTTATACCCAGCCAGGCGGTGTCCGTACAGCGCGGATGCGTTCAAATTTTTAACGCAGTAGGGGCCGGTGTCCCCGAGGCAAGAAGGATGCAAGATCTTGTGTTCGCAGCCGCCGGACACAAGTGCCAATCTTCCAGGAGGGCGTTCCCCGTAATGGGGGTCTGGGGGTGAGGCGACTGTGAACGCCCGCCTTTGGCGAGGCGTTTACCGGAGACACACCCCCAGGGCATTTTTGGTTCCTTTTTGGGCAAACAAAAAGGAACCCGCCCCGCAGGGCGGAACCCTCCCTTTTCCCTGCAAAAATAGTACAAAACCACCCTCTCCCAAGGAGAAATGAATGAAAACAGTCACCATTTACACCGACGGCGCCTGCTCCGGCAACCCCGGCCCGGGCGGCTGGGGCGCGTGCCCAAAAAAGTAAACTTTTTTGGGGTCCCTGACAGATTAAAATCCTCGGGCGAAGTGAATTCGCCCTGCGGCAAGGTTTTTGCCAGAGGCAAAAACGCTTGAACGCGCCATACGGCGCGGGGCGCACGGTGTGCGCCCTCAAAATCGCGCCCAAGGAGAAGTATATGAAAACCGTAACAATTTACACCGACGGCGCCTGCTCCGGCAACCCTGGCCCGGGCGGCTGGGGCGCGATTTTGATGTACGGCCTCCACAAAAAGGAGATGTCCGGGGGCGAGCCCCAGACCACCAATAACCGCATGGAGCTCACCGGGGTGATCTCCGCCCTGCGGGCCTTGAAGGAGCCCTGCGTGGTGGAGCTCTACTCCGACTCCAAGTACGTCATTGACGCCCTGGAAAAGGGCTGGGCCAAGGGCTGGCGTGCCCGGGGCTGGGTGAAGGGGGACAAAAAGCCTGCTCTCAACCCCGATTTGTGGCAGCAGCTGCTGGAGCTGTGCGAGTATCATACCGTCAACCTCCACTGGGTCAAGGGCCATGCGTCCAATCCCTATAACAACCGCTGTGATGAACTGGCTGTAGCCCAGAGCCAGAAGTTTAAGTGATCCACTTGGGCAGAAAGTAAGGGATTTTGTGACAAAATCCCCTTGACAGCGGAAGATTTGTCCAGTAGAATGTCATCACAAAGCTGTGACAGAGAACAGTACCCCCCGCCGGGGCGCAAGAGAGAGGATGGCCGGTGTGAATCCTCCGAAGGCGGGTCGGGGAACGGCCCTCTGGAGCGCGGGCAGGAAATGGCCCGCCGGTCCCCGCCGTTACCGGGAACGAAGTGCGTACCAGCCAGGTACGAATTCAGGTGGAACCACGGACAAAGAAGCGCAGAGTCGTCGCGAACAGCAGACTAAGACGCGGAACGGAGCAAACGGACTGCCGGCCCGGAGGGCCGCTAGCCGGCTTGCGCAGTTGAAGCGGCTTAGGCTGCGTTGTGAGCAGACGGAGCGTGACAACTGTTCGCCCTGAGCCGAAATCAAGCGGCTTGGGGCGATTTTTTGCTTTAATGGCAAGTGCTCTGAGCCAAATCAATCAGAAAAGGAGCGTATCACCATGAAAAACAGCGAAAAGACCATGGAAAAGATCGTTGCCCTGTGTAAGGGCCGCGGCTTTATCTTCTCCGGTAGCGAGATCTACGGCGGCCTGGCCAACACCTGGGACTACGGCCCTCTGGGTGTGGAGCTGAAGAACAACGTTAAAAAGGCCTGGTGGAAGAAGTTCGTCCAGGAGAACCCCTACAACGTGGGTCTGGATGCCGCCATCCTGATGAACCCCCAGACCTGGGTGGCTTCCGGCCATCTGGGCGGCTTCTCCGATCCTCTGATGGACTGTAAGGAGTGTAAGGAGCGCTTCCGCGCCGACAAGCTCATCGAGGACTGGTGCAGCGAGAACGGCGTGGAGCTGGATAAGCCCATCGACGCCTTCTCTCAGGAGGAGATGAAGAACTTCATCGAGGAGAAGAACATCCCCTGCCCCACCTGCGGCAAGCACAACTTTACCGACATCCGTCAGTTCAACCTGATGTTCAAGACCTTCCAGGGCGTCACCGAGGATGCCAAGAACACCGTGTATCTGCGTCCTGAGACTGCCCAGGGTATCTTCGTCAACTTCCAGAACGTGCAGCGCACCACCCGCAAGAAGCTGCCCTTCGGTGTCTGCCAGATCGGTAAGTCCTTCCGCAACGAGATCACCCCCGGCAACTTCACCTTCCGTACCCGTGAGTTTGAGCAGATGGAGCTGGAGTTCTTCTGCAAGCCCGGCACCGACATGGAGTGGTTCCAGTATTGGCGTTCCTTCTGCCGCGACTGGCTGCTGAACCTGAACATGAAGGAGGAGCACCTGCGTCTGCGTGACCACAGCCCTGAGGAGCTGTGCTTCTACTCCAAGGGTACCACCGACTTCGAGTTCCTGTTCCCCTTCGGCTGGGGCGAGCTGTGGGGCGTGGCCGACCGTACCGACTACGACCTGACCCAGCACCAGACCACCTCCGGCAAGGACATGACTTACTTCGACCAGGAGACCGGCGAGCACTATATCCCCTACGTGGTGGAGCCCTCCCTGGGCGCCGACCGTGTGACCCTGGCCTTCCTGGTGGAGGCCTACGACGAGGAGGTCGTGGGTCAGGACAAGAAGGGCAACGACGACGTGCGCGTGGTCATGCACTTCCACCCTGCTCTGGCTCCCTTCAAGGCTGCCATCCTGCCTCTGTCCAAGAAGGAGGTCCTGGCTGGTCCTGCTCAGAAGCTGCGTGATGAGCTGAGCAAGTACTTCATGGTGGACTACGACGACACCGGTTCCATCGGCAAGCGTTACCGCCGCCAGGACGAGATCGGTACCCCCTACTGCATCACCCTGGACTTCCAGACCGTGGGCGATGAGAACACCCCCGCCGACAACTGTGTCACTATCCGTGACCGTGACACCATGGAGCAGGTGCGTATCCCCATGGACCAGGTGAAGAGCTGGCTGGAGGAGAAGCTGGCTTATTGATCGCTTTCTTGAAAGAAAAGTTAGCAAAAGAACTTTGTGCCCCGCTTTCTTGAAAGAAAGCTTGGCAAAGAACTTTGTGCGAAACTGCGTTTCGCCTCTTCGCTTCGCTTTGCCTCTGAGTTTTCAATAAAAAACGTGGGAAGGACCAAGTTGGTCCCTCCCACATTTTTTTGATTAAAAATAAAACAGATCTTCAAATTTTTTGTCCAGCGCGATGCACAGCACCAGTGCCAGCTTGGCGGTGGGGTTAAACTGCCCCGTTTCAATAGAGCTGATCGTCTGTCTGGATACACCCACCAGCTTGGCAAGGTCACCCTGGGACAGATTTTTTTCCGCCCGGGCCACCTTCAAACGATTTTTTAAAACCAGCTGGTCGTCCATATCCTCACCATCCTGACAAATACTTGACTAAATTATACACGATCATGGCCAAACAGAAAAGAGCCATCCCAGCCTGAGAGCGCTGCTTGAGGTTGACCGCCTTGTAGAGACAACACCCAAAGGAGCAGGCCCAGAACATGGACAAAATATCTCCCACGGGAATGTGGTTGATGAGCTTATAGGTGGTCAGCAGCAGACCAATGCCAAAGACAAAAATCAGGCTGAACGATTCGCCTTGAATACGAATGGTCTTTTCCCGCTCATCCCCTGCTTGGTTTTCCTTTTGACTGCGGGACAGAACTTCATTTCTATCCATAAAAATTACTCCTTTCCCAGTTGCGCGGAAAACCGGCCGTGTCCCCCGCGACTGAGACAAGGATAGCATAGTATAATAAAACTGTCAAGTACACTTGGCATAAAAACAAGTAAACTTGATATCATGCAAAGGACACTTTGATAAAACACGTGGGAGCGACGTAAAACGTCACTCCCACAAAAATTGATCTTACGGGCGCAGAGGCGAAACAAAGTTTCGCAGGAAGTTCTTTGCCAAGCCCGGCAAACTGTAGTTTGCCGGGCTGCAAATTTTGCGAGCAAAATTTGTGATGATTGCACGTGAAAGACACCCCCTCCTGGGTTTCTTTCACACTATCTTCCTTCCCGTGGATGGAAAACGCAGTTTTCCACAAAGTTCTTTTGCCTACTTTTCTTTCAAGAAAAGTAGGCTAGCGGGAGAGAAGCTTTTTCATGCCGTCCTCCAGCCCCTCCACCGTGAGGGGAAACATGGGGAAGATCCGGGCGATGGTGTCATAGGTCTGGGTCCAGTACTGCCCCCAGGTGGGCCGCTGGCTGGGGTTGAGCCAGATGACATTGGGATACTTTCCCCGGAAGCGGTGGAGCCAATCCAGCCCAGTCTTAGGGGCGTTGGGGTCCCGGTTGGGCGAATAGGAATAGTCTCCCATCAGCTCATAGGGAGCCATCTGAGCGTCACCCACGAAGATGACCTTGTACTCACTGGAGATATTGTCCAGGATCCACTGGGTGTTCTGCCCGTACTCCGAGAGCATGGTGGGCGAGGTAAACACCCGGCCATAGGGGCAGTTGTGGAAGTAGTAGACCTTCAAATCCTTGAAGTGTCCCACCTTGCTCACCGCCTGGAACAGGGCGGAGCACAGCTGGGCGTAGTAGTCCATAGAGCCGCCGGAGTCCATGAGCAGCAGGACCTTGACGGTATTCTCCCGGGGCCGCTTGTAGCGCACCTTTAACATGCCGCCGCTGTCGGCGGTGTCCTTGATGGTGCTGTCCACATCGAACTCCGTGGGAGGCAGGTCCACCAGGCCGGAGAACTGCCGCAGGTGCCGCAGAGCCACCTGGAACTGGCGGGTGTCCAAGGTATTGTCCCGGCGAAAATCCCGGAACTTCCGCTCCCCCGCCACCCGGAAGGCCCGCTTGTACATGCTCTGGCCGCCTACCCGGATGCCCTTGGGGGAAAGACCGGAGTTGCCGAAGGTGGACATGCCGTGGGTGCCCACCCAGTAGTTGCCGCTGTTGTGCTGCTCCTTCTGCTCCTGCATGCGCTCTTTCAGCATGCGCTCAATTTCTTCCTCGCTGAGACCCATATTTTTCAGGGCCTGCTCCTCGTCCCAGTTGGCGTAGTCCTGGAGCACGTCGGGCCGGTCAAGCCAGTCCATCAGCTCCTGGGACACCTCCTGCTGGAAGGGCACGTCCTTAAAATATTCCAGAAAACAGCGGTCGAAGCGGTCAAAATCGGCCTCACTCTTCACCAGCAGACAGCGGCACAGGTGATAAAACCCGGTGAAGCTGGAGCCGTGGAGCCCCTTGTCCATGGCCTCCATGAGGGCCATCCACTCGGTGAGGGAGACTTTCAGGCCGTTTCGCCGCAGCAGGTAGAGAAAATCCTCAAACATGTTGGTTCCTTTCCATTCCACAGCCGGGAAACATCCCTGGTATCCCGCGCCGGAGCATGGGAAAACAAGCCGTGGAAGTTCTTTTTGGTTCTTTTTCTTTCAAGAAAAAGAATCACCGCCAGATGCGGCGCAGGGCGTCCATGTCCTCGTTCTTCTTCAGCAGCACCCCCAGATAGGGTACCTCCTTGCCGATGCGGCTCACGTCCGCGCCGCCGTGCTGGAGGGCCTGGATCCAGTCGATGATCTCGCTGGTGGAGGGCTTCTTCTTGATCTGGGGCAGCTGGCGGATCTTGTAGAAAGCCTCCAGCACCTGGGTGAGCAGCTTCTCGTCCAGATTAGGATAGTGGACCCGGACAATGTCGGCCATCAGCTCCTTATCAGGGAAGGCAATATAGTGGAACACGCAGCGGCGCAGGAAGGCGTCGGGCAGCTCCTTTTCCGCGTTGGAGGTGATGATGACCACCGGGCGGTGCTTGGCCTTCACGGTCTCGCCGGTCTCAGGGATGTAGAACTCCATGCGGTCCAGCTCCCACAGCAGGTCGTTGGGGAACTCCAGGTCGGCCTTGTCGATCTCGTCAATGAGCAGGATGACCTGCTTATCAGAGGTAAAAGCCTCGCCCAGCTTGCCCAGCTTCACATACTTGGCGATGTCGTCCACGCCCTGGCCGCCAAACTGGCTGTCGTAGAGTCGCTGCACCACGTCGTACACATACAGGCCGTCCTGGGCCTTGGTGGTGGATTTGATATTCCAGATGACCAGCTCCTTGTCCAGAGCCTGGGAGATGGCCTGGGCCAGCATGGTCTTTCCGGTGCCCGGCTCGCCCTTGATGAGCAGGGGCTTTTGCAGTACCATGGCGATGTTTACTGCCCGGAGCAGCTCCTCATCGGCCACATAATTTTGACTTCCTCGAAATTCCTTCATGGTCTGATTCCTTCCCGGCCCAATGGCCTTTGTGTGCTTATTCTTTGGAATTGTATAATCTTTTTTGAGTAAATTCAAGTATTTTACCTTATTTTTTGAAAAAGGAAATGTGGTTATCCCTTTTAGTCAGCCACCCCAAAGTTCTGAAAATGGGACAGCACATAGTGCAAAATAAAGGCATGACACCAAAAAGGGAGA
>JACXXQ010000462.1_pt1 | contig 21338 bp, 21 predicted proteins | sample 8621361 | NCBI WGS metagenome assembly JACXXQ01 (sample SAMN15503820, study PRJNA645414) | gut metagenome | isolation source: feces | host: Bos taurus | place: USA | collected 2016 | reverse complement strand
AGCCGCTTCACTCTGACTGATCCTGTTATTGATAAAATCCACAATAATTTTAATCTTTTCCTCTACGCTTAATTTTTGCTTGTGTGGCATAGCAATGCTCCCTCCACGATTGACAGTGTTTTATTTCACTGTCTCTCATAGAGGGAGCATATCAATTCGCAGATGAAAACCGTAACCCCTGCTTTGAGCCAAAAGCTTTCCTCCGCCATTGGCTGCCCGGAGGACTGGTTGATTTTTGAGCTTGTTCCCACCACCTTTTACGCGGGTGGGCAGCAGACTGCCGGTTTCCCCATTATCGAGGTTTCCTGGTTCGACCGGGCAGACAATGTTCGGGGAGAGGTCGTCGGCATTTTGCGGGATACCGCCTTTGAACTGGGATATTCCCTGGTGCAGGTGATTTTCACCACACTCCAGCCGGACCGGTTCTATGAATTTGAGACCTGACAACTCAATACCCTTCAATTAAAAAACGAGCCCGGCTGTGAACCGGGCTCGTTTTTATTTTTGTCTGTTTACGCACCTGCAAAGGAGAACACAATGCCCAGCAAAGCGGACAGTGCAATCCAGATTACAGGGTGCAGTTTTTTGGTTTGCGGAATCACCCGGGTAACCACAAGAAGCAGAACCGCAAGAAGAACCGCCTTCCACTGAACCCCCGCCAGAATTCCCGCAGGAACAGCCGTATAGAAGGTAATCACCGCCACTGACAGACCTGAGGCTGCAATCAGACCGGTGGAAGCCGGCCGCAGACAACGGAATGCCGAGTCCACATAACGGTTGGAGCGGAATGCCTTCAGGAACGAGGCAATGATCAGAATGATGATGATCGACGGGGTGATCAGACCCAGCGTGGCGGCCAGAGCACCGGGAACGCCACTGGTGCTGAAGCCCACATAGGTGGCCATATTGATGCCGATGGGGCCCGGCGTGGATTCCGAAACCGCCACCATATCCATCAGCTGGCCCTGTGTGAACCAGCCGGTTTTATCTGCCATCTGAGAAAGAAACGGCAGGGTGGCCAGACCGCCGCCCACCGCAAACAGGCCGGTTTTAAAGAATTCCCAATACAGCTGCAGCAGGATCATGCTTCCCCCTCCTTTTTACGGCTCGACGGCTTGAACTGCTCCAGACCGATTCCCAGCACAGTGGCCACAACCACAAAGAGAATGGGAGACAGATCGAGAAACAGCGACCCCAGCGTGACTACCACAAAAATCACAAGCGCCAGCCTGCTTTTCACCGAACCCTTCCACAGCTTGCACACTGCATTGAAAATCAGCACGCAGACGCACACCCGGATTCCGGCAAAAGCGTTTTTCACCACTGCCAGTTCCGCAAAGGTATTGATGAACCCGGCCAGAATCGAAATGATCACCAGCGAAGGGGCAACAACCCCCAGAGTGGCCACAATACCACCCAGAATCCCCGCCTGCTTCTGACCAACAAACGTGGCAGTGTTTACAGCAATGATACCGGGTGTGCATTGCCCCATCGCAAAATAATCGGTGAGCTCCTCGTCTGTTGCCCAGCCGCGTTTCTCCACCACCTCTCTTTGCAGAATGGGCAGCATGGCATACCCTCCGCCGAAGGTCAGGCCGCCTACCTGCATGAAGGTGAAAAACAGATCCCAGAGAATCCGTGCTTTCTTCATGGAAAAATCCCCCCTTGTTTGATTTCACGCTACTATGATAGCACATCATCTAAAATATTGAAAACATTTTATTTGTGTGATATTTATATGTTATCCATATAAATGTTGAGGTGTTTGACATGGAACTGCGTCAGCTTATCTATTTTACAGCCATCGCGCAGGCAGGTACGATCACTGCCGCAGCACAAAAGCTGCATATGTCGCAACCACCGCTCAGCCTGCAGCTTCAAAAGCTGGAGGATGAACTGGGTTGCCCGCTTTTTGAACGGGATACCCGTCATCTTCACTTGACTCCGGCGGGGGAACTCTTTTATGAGCGGGCACAGGCCATTTTACAGCAATGTGCCGACCTGAAACGGGAAATGGCCGATTTGCAGGCCGGCGGTCGAGGACTGCTCCGGATCGGGGTGGTCTCCTCGCTGAGCACCAGCCTTTTGCCCCGATGGGTAGCCCGGTTTCATGAACAGTATCCCCAGGTACGGTTGGAACTGACCGAACGGGATTCTTTCCGACTGCTGGAGCTGGTGCGCAGCCAGCGGATTGATCTGGCACTGGTTCGTCGCCCCTTTTCCGGGCAGGGGCTGAACATTCACCCCATCTGCAGCGAACCCATGTGTGCTGTGGGGCGGCATCATTTTTTTTGACGGAGCGGAGGACTCCATTTCTCCCATGGCTCTGGCGAACCTGCCGCTGCTATTGTATCGCCGGTGGGAACCTGTGCTGATGCGCTTTTTCGCAGAATCCGGATTTGAACCGCAGGTACTCTGCTGCAGTGAAGATTCTCATACCGTGCTTCGCCTGGCCCGGGAAGGGCTTGGCGTGGCATGCACGCCCCTTTCCGCAACCTGTGAGCTCCAGCCCGGTACCGAGATTCATCCTCTTCAGGCAAAAGGACTGTACAGCGAGATCTGTGCGGTCACACTTCAGGGGCACTACACCGGGGCAGCCGCCCGGAATTTCATCCGTTTCACCCAGGAGGAGCAGTAATGCCGGAAAACCTTTACAAATCTTAAGGTGCACTTAAAGGCATACTGAAGATTTGTGCGGTATCCTTTTTGCGTAACACAAACAACCAGCGCAAAAAGGAGTCGAAAATTATGTCGATCAAAATATTCTCCCCTGTTTTGAAGCATAAACGTGCAGCAGCCGCAATTTTGCTGGCCGGCATTCTGGCTGTGGGCGGTACCCTTACCATTCGCGCCCGGATAAGCGCTTCCAAAAGCACTGCATCCGAGGAACTGGCCTATGCCCGCACCGTATTTCTGAAAAAAGAAGATCTGAACGAATCGGTGAACGTTTCCGGCATTGTTCAAAGCGCACAGGTCTCTTCGGTCACCACTGCCCTGAACAACAAGGTTACCAGCCTGAATGTGAAGGTGGGCGACCATGTGAACAAAGGCGATGTGATCTGCACACTGGACGATACCGACATCCGCCGCGCCATTCAGGATAAGGAAAAGGAAATGGGCGAGGAAAAGCAGCGCTTGCAGGATTCCTACAACAAGGCAGCCACACAGGTGGACGAAGCCCGCCGCGCCAAGGATAATGAGCGGAAAAACCAGGATACTCTGGTGGAAGCTGCCCGCAGTGCCCGCGACAAGGCCTCCAGTGCACTGAGTGCCGTAACGCCTGCCTACGACACCGCCAAGGCCAATTATGAAGTAATGGAAAAGGCGGTATCCGCTGCACAGCAGGAGGCAGACGCCGCCGCGGATGCCCGACAGAAAGCCTATGATGCCTGGATTGCTGCCGGCGGCGCCACGGAGGGCGATGCTTATCTGGCCTACCAGAATGCAGACACTGCTTTGAACGAAAAGAATGCTGCACTGGAAAATGCCCGCACTCTTTACAGCTACGAAAGCTACACCCAGGCCTACAACACTGCCAAACAGGCTTATGATGCAGCTGCAGCAGAGCGCGACACCGCCGAAAGCGCTTACAAACAGGCAGACGCGGCCCGTATGCAGGCGCTGGATGCCTGTGACACCACCATCAACAACGCCGTTTCCGCTTTGCAGGAGGCCGACAAGCAGCTGAAAAAAGGTGTGGACAGCAAGGCGCTGGATGATCTGAAAAAGAGTCTGGACGACACGGTGCTGAAGGCCGAGACCAGCGGCAAGATCACCGATCTCAAGGTAAATGTGGGCAGCATCTGCAAGGGTGATGTGGCCACCATTCAGTCCACCGATCAGCTGATTCTTTCGGTGAGCATTCCGGAATACGCCATCAATAAGGTGCAGTTGGGTATGCCCGCCACCATCACCAGCGATGCTGCAAGCGGCGCGCTGCGCGGCACGGTATCCCGCATTTCTCCCACCGCCGGAAGTGGCGAGGGCGAAGGCAGCGCCTCCGGCTTTGCCGCAGACATTTCCATTGATACCCCGGAAAACATCTTCATCGGCAGCAAGGCCAAGGCCGAGATCATTCTGGCTTCCAAGAGCAACGTGTATTCCGTTCCTCTGGATGCGGTAGCCCCCGGCGACAATGGTCAGGATGTGATCTATGCCCGTCAGGGTGAAGGCGAATTCCAGCCGGTAAACGTGACCACGGGCATGAAGAATGACTATGCAATCGAGGTCAGCGGTGCTTCCCTGCAGGACGGCATGGAGATTCTGGCCGACGCATCCCAGATGCCGGACGCTGGCGCTTCCCTGCCTGCGGATGACACCTCCGCTCCTGCTGCCGACGGCTCTGCCAGCTCCTCCACCGGGGAGGTGGCGGAATGAACCAGGTGTTTCAGACCCCACTGATCGAGATGCGGGGCATCGTGAAAACCTATAACGTGGGCAAGGAAAACGAGCTGGAGATCCTGCACGGCATCGACCTGACCGTGTATCCCGGTGAGTTTGTTGCCATCGTGGGCGAATCCGGCAGCGGCAAATCCACCCTGATGAACATCATCGGCGTACTGGATCAGCCCACGGCAGGTATCTACCGGCTGGACGGCGTGGACGTTCAACGTGCAAGCCGGGATGAGATGAGTGAGGTTCGCAACAAAAAAATCGGGTTTGTGTTCCAGAATTTCAATCTGATCGGGCGCACCACTGCCCAGCGCAATGTGGAACTGCCCATGCTGTATGCGGGGGTCGGAGCTCGCCAGCGGGAACAGCGTGCCCGGGAGCTGCTGACCATGGTTGGCATGGAACAGCGGCGGTTTCATCAGCCCAACGAGCTTTCCGGCGGCCAGAAACAGCGCGTGGCCATCGCCCGCAGTCTGGTAAACGACCCGTCCATTCTACTGGCGGACGAGCCCACCGGCGCACTGGACTCCGAAACCAGCCGCCATGTGATGGACATCTTCCATGATCTGCACCGCCAGCAGGGCAAGACCATCGTACTCATCACCCACAGTCAGGAGCTTGCCTCCGAATGCCCCCGGGTGATTACCCTGAAGGATGGCAATATCATTTCCGACCGGAGAAGGGAGGCCCCCGACCATGCCGATTTTTGAGAACGTGCGGCTGGCACTGACCAGCCTGCGAGCCAATAAACTGCGGGCTCTTCTGACCATGCTGGGCATCATCATCGGTATCAGCGCGGTGATTGCCATTATCACGGTGGGCGATTCCCTGTCCGGCTCGCTGGCTCAGGAAATGTCCAGCTTCGGCGCCCGGGACGTGACACTGTCCGTGGTGCAGAAGGACGACCCGTTTGCATCCGGCTCCTTCGATACTCTTGGAGACAGCGAAGAGCTGGATAAATTGCTTGAATCCTTCGAATACAAAGAGCCCTCCGCCAGCGACCGTATCAGCGATGCCATGCTGCAGGAATACCAGAAAAAATTCGCCGATCAGCTGCAGGCAGTGGCGGTAAGCGAGAACTTCGGCAACATCCGCGTGGTTTCCGGCCGGTACAAGGCCTCCGGTCAGCTGATGGGCGTATCCCCCGGCCAACAGACTTTGGACAAGATGAAGCTGCTGGCTGGCCGGTTCATCACCGACGCGGACAGCACTTCCCACCGGGCGGTGGCGGTGGTCAGCGACCGGTTTGTCTCCCAGTACTTCGGCAGTAAGGCAACGCCGGAAAGCGCTCTGGGAAAGAGCTTTAAAACCGATGTGGGCAATATTCCCCTTCGGCTTTATATCATTGGGGTGTATGAATACAAGGCGGCAAAGGATCAGACCATTACCCGAAATCTGGACACCAACGTTTATATTCCTGTGGGCAGCGGGTTCCAGCTGCTTCAGCGGGACGGCGGATATCAGACCGTAACCCTCCAGTCCCGCGAGGACGTGAACAATCAGATCTTTATGGATCGTACCCGGGAGTTCTTCAACAGCTTTTACAGCCACAACCCCAATTTCAACGTTTCGGTTTCCAGCCTGGACGAGGTGGTAAAATCCATGAACAAGATGACCCAGAGCGTGAAGCTGGGCATCAGCGCCATCGCTGCCATCAGTCTGCTGGTGGGTGGCATCGGCGTTATGAACATCATGATGGTATCGGTGACCGAGCGCACCCGGGAAATCGGTATCCGCATGGCGCTTGGCGCGAAAGGCCGGGTAATTCTGTTCCAGTTCATTGTGGAGGCAATCATTATCTGCCTGATCGGCGGGCTCATCGGCGTATTGCTGGGCGTAGGTCTTGGCAGCGCCGGTGCGATGCTCATGCATTATCCGGTCAAGCCATCGCTCGCTGCCGCGCTGATCGCGGTTCTGTTCTCCATGGCCATCGGCGTATTCTTCGGCTACTACCCCGCCAAGCGTGCCGCCCGGCTGGATCCTATTGAAGCACTGCGCTACGAATAAATTTTTCTTTTCACTGGCAGTTGCATGCTGTACAATAAAAGCAACGGGCCGGAGCTTAAGGCTCCGGCCTGATTTTTTAAACGGAGGTCACAAGTTATGCCGCACACCATTTTGATTGCGGAAGACGACCAGGACATCACCACTCTGGTCAAGCTGTATCTGGAAAGCAGCGGTTACCGGGTGCTCTGTGCCCCGGATGGTGCCGCCGCTCTGAATCTGGCGCGCACCGAATCCATCGACATGGCGGTGCTGGATATCATGATGCCCCGCATGAACGGCTACGAGCTCACCCGTGAGTTGCGCGCCATCAGCAATATGCCCATTCTGATTCTTTCGGCCAAAAACACCGACAACGACAAAATTCTGGGGCTGGAATTGGGAGCGGACGATTACCTGACCAAACCCTTCAACCCGCTGGAGATCATTGCCCGGGTAAAAGCCAATCTGCGGCGGTTTTACCAGCTGAACCCCACCTCCCCTGTTCTGCCCGGAAGCAACGTTCTTCTGCTGGGGCCGCTGCGGCTGGATCTGGACGCCATGAGCCTGACCAAAAACGGCGCCCCCATTTCCCTTACCCCCACGGAGTACAAAATTCTCAGCTGTCTGATGCGCGCACCGGGACGCATTTTCACCAAGGTTCAGCTTTACGAGGCAGTGAGTGGAGCCTACTTTGAAAGCGATGAAAACACCATGATGGTGCACATTTCCAAACTGCGGGACAAGATCGAGGATGACCCGCGGCATCCGTGCTTCATCAAAACTGTGAGAGGATTGGGATATAAAATTGAAGCGGTGGAAACGAACTAAATCCAGTTATTTTTCGGTGCTCTTGCGCAGCTTTGCCATTTTCACACTGCTGCTGGTGGTAGTTGCGGTGGTTCTGCTGTTCTGGGCCCTGCAGGACAGCAGCCGCACTGTCATCAGTCTATCCGATCGGGATCTGAGTGAATATGACAGCCTGCTGGAGAGCGGAAAATATGACCAGTTCCCCACACGCACTCTTCTGGGGCGCACCGGAAGCATTGCCGTGGTGGACGAAAACGGAACCGTGCTTTTTTCCGACGAGAAGCGTTCCGATTTTTCCGCGGAAGAGCTCGCCTGCATTCCTCTGCAAGGGCAGTATATCTACCCTACGGTCACCTACTGGTACGATGAACAGGGCCGCCAGATGACACTGGTGGCAAACGACGGCTTTTCCAGTGTATCCTACCAGACCCCGGTGGTGCTGGATGCTGACCACAAAATCCTTTACGGTTCCATCCCCGGTATGGATTCCGACACCCTGAGCGACGAAGCCTACAGCTACCTGACCCAGACACTCCCCTATGGTTACTATATCTGGAAACACCCCTTCCAGAGTGCGGACGGTCAGGCACGCTGGCTTATTTTGTACGAGCAGATTCTGCGCAATGAAGAATATGCCCACCTGAGTATGGTCTGGAGCCGAACACTGATTCTGTTTCTGGGGCTGTATGTTCTGGTGCTTCTGGCAATGGCACTCTGGCTCAGCCGCAAGGTATGCGGCCCGCTCAAGCGGCTGGAGAAGGGCTTCACCGAGCTGGCTCAGCGGAATGACCCGGAGCCCATCCAATGCCGGGGGCCCCGGGAATTCGAGCAGATCTGCAGTGCCTTCAATCAGCTTTCTGCCCAGCTTGCTGAAAGCGAACGCCAGCGCAAGGCATTGGAGGACAACCGGCAAAAACTGCTGGCAGACATTTCCCACGATCTGAAAACGCCAATTACCGTGATTCGGGGTTACGCAAAAGCCATCTGCGACGGACTGATCCCGCCGGAAAAACAGCCGGAATATCTGGACACCATCTACCAGAAATCCACCCGTCTCACCGGACTGATCGATACCTTCCATGAGTACAGCAAGCTGGAGCATCCCCAGTTTACGCTGCAAATCAAACGGCTGGATTTGTGTGAGGTTCTGCGGGAATATCTGGCATCCAAATACAATGAACTGGAGCTGGGCGGCTTTGTTCCGGAGATTGAAATCTCGGATGAATCCATCTGGTGCATGCTGGACAAAACCGCCTTTTTGCGGGTTTTGGAGAATATTGTGTCCAACGCTGTGAAACACAATCCTGCAGGCACTTCCCTGTTCTTCGAACTGCATCGCGAGGAAAATCAGGCAGTGCTTGATCTGGCCGACAATGGCGTGGGCATCCCGCCGGAAATCGCGGACTGCATTTTTGATCCCTTTGTGGTTGGGGATGAATCCCGCGGTACCCGTCAGGGCTCCGGCCTGGGGCTTGCCATCAGCCACAAGATTGTAACGGCACACGGTGGCACCATTCAGCTGGTGCAGCCACCTTCGCCGGGCCGAAGCACCCAGTTCCGGCTTACCATCCCTCTGGCCTGACCAGCTTCTTAATCAACCAACAAAACGCCGGGCGGTTCCGCAATTTTCTACGGAGCCGCCCGGCGTTTATTATTTTCGCGGATTCCCCGGTATGCCATCCACTGTTTGACGAAAGGCACCGAAGATTCCCTCTTTCATATTGTTTACCATGATCTGCTGCACCTCCTCCATGCTGATCTCGCTTTCATACTGGAACCACCAGCGCACCAGCGTCATGGTGTTGGAAGCGAGAAGCTGGGCATACAGATCCACATATCGTTCCTGCGTGCCCTGCAAATCGCAGGAACGGAGTTTTTCCAGAATGTTGTCATGGATGACCTGCAACATTTCAGTGAATACCGGCCGATTGATCGCCCCGCTCCACAGCAAGGTGTAGCGGGCCTTGTTTTTGTGCAGGTATTGCAGGGCCTTTTCAAAATTTTTCTGATACACCAGACTGTGGATATTCTGGGCGAAAGCCTCCACAAAAGCAACATCCATCTGGCGGCGGAACTCCTGCAGTGTACGGGCCAGATACTGATCCATCAGGTCGTATTTGTCCTGATAATATTTGTAGAAGGTGGACCGGTTGATCATGGCCTGCTGGCACAGCTGATCCACTGTGAGCTTTTGCAGAGGCGTCTGTTCCAGATACTCCAGCAACGCCCGATCAATCTGGGCCAGGGTTTTGACCACCTGTAAATCCGTTTTGTTCATGAACGCTCCGACCTCTTTCTCTGGCTTTTTTCAAGATAAACAACACCCGCTCGGCGTTTGTTGGATAAGCAGCAAAGCCGCAGATTTTAATGGTATTCAAGCGAAAAAACACTGTTAAAATGATCGCAAAGATGCTGTACAACCGCTTTCAGTATAGTATATTTTCAGTTTCTTGCCATCCTGTGTTTGAGAAAGAGAAAGGAGATTCACAACCAATGAGCATCAAAGTAATGGGAATTACTGCCGGACGGAAAAACGGCAACAGCGAGATTTTGCTGAAGGAGGCCCTCACCGCCTGTGAAGAGGCCGGCGCCGAGGTAACCATGATCAACCTGCGGGACTTCAATATTCTGGACTGCACCGGCTGCACTGCCTGCACCAAGGCTATGTCGCAGGGCAAGTATGCCGGCTGCACGCTGGATGCGAAGGACGACAAAAAGAGAATCATGGACGTAATGCTCGCCCAGGACGCGGTGATCGTCTCGGTTCCCACCTACGATCTGATGCCCGCTTCCGCCTACCTGACCTTTGCTCATCGCAGCCTGAGCCACGAAACTTCCTTTCTGGAAACCATCGGCGCCATCGAGCATCGGGATCGGGTAGCCGGTCTGATCTCGGTGGGCGGATCCACCCGCTCCTGGCAGTCCATGGCGCTGGAAGGTCTGCAGGCCACCATGTTCACCACCGACATGAAGGTTGTGGATGTGCTGCTGGCCACCCGCGTTCCCGCCCCCGCCCAGTGCCTGCTGGATGATGAACTGATGGCCCGTGCCCGCCTGCTGGGCCAGCACATCATGGAGGCTGCCGCCACCCCCGTTGAGGAGCGCAAGTGGCTGGGCGAAGAGGATATGGGCTGGTGCCCCAACTGCCATTGCAACGCTCTGGTGCTGGGCGAAAAGCAGTGGGACGGCCTGCATTATCCCATCGAGTGCCAGGTGTGCGGCGCCGGCGGCACTCTGGAGCAGACCGAGGACGGCAAGTGGAAGTTTGTGATTCAGGAGGACGGTCTGCTGAAGGATCGCACCACCGTGGCCGGTCGCGCCAAGCATCTGGAAGAGATTGCCCAGACCCAGGGCGGCTTCTTCTCGGATCCTGCCAAGATTCAGCTGGTGCAGCAGTGCAAGCAGAAGTATGTGGAAAAGAAGTTCAAGGGCATCGACTGAGCCCCACAGAAAGGAGCGCCAAAGCTGTTGGCGCTGGGCACCCATCAGGGCGTTCGCCTGCCCATGGAGGGCAGCGAGCTGCCGGGCGTACTGCTGAACAGTGATTTCCTGCGGGACGCCTCCATGGGCGTGGAAACCGGCATGGGCAAGCGGGTCATCGTGCTGGGCGGCGGCAACGTTGCCTTCGACTGCGCCCGCACCGCCCGTCGGCTGGGCGCCGAGGAGATTCATCTGGCCTGCCTGGAAGCCCGTGAGAAGATGACCGCCGACGAGGAGGAAATCGAGCAGGCGCAGGAGGAAGGCATCCAGATTCATCCCGCGTATACCTTCGAGGCCATTCTGGGCCCGGATCGGGTTTCCGGCGTTCGGTTCTGCAATGTAAAATCCTTTACCTTTGATGAAAACCGCCGTGCGGTGATCGAGAAGGAGGAAAATTCCGAGCACGTGATCGAGGCCGACACCGTGATCTTTGCGGTGGGTCAGCGCACTCAGATCAGCCCTGAGGCAGGTCTGGAGCTGGGCCGCGGCAACTCCATTGCCGTACATCCCGGCAGCCTGTGCACCAGCGTGCCCGGCATCTACGCCTGCGGTGATGCGGTGTACGGCACCCGCACTGTGATTCAGGCAGTGGCCGACGGTCGTGACGCTGCCAGCGAGATCGACAAGGCGCTGGGCGGCAGCGGCGATATCTCCGAGGTTCTCGCCCCGGTGGAGATGTCGGATGCCTTCCTGGGCCGCATTGAGGGCTTCGGCCATCAGGCCCGCCAGCCCGAGGTCGTGCGCGACGCGGCACTGCGCGAGAACAATTTTGACGCGGTGAGCTTTGGTCTGGCCGATGTGGGCGTGCGTCAGGAGGCGGGCCGCTGCCTGCAGTGTGACCTGCGCTTCACCATTACCCCGCCCCGTATCTGGAGCGATTACGATCAGAAAGGAAAGGAGGCACAGCAATGAGCCTGCTGATGAACAACACCGACGCACTGGTTCAGCTGCGCAGCTGCGACCGTGTCCGTCTGGAAGAACTGTTTGGCACCATGGCCCCGGGTATCCGGCCGTGTGGTGGGTGCGCTTTACAACGCAGACACCGAGGGCATGAAGAACATGCTGCTGCATACCAATCCCGCCGGTGTGGTGGCCGGTTTGAAAATTGCTGCGCTGCTCACTGGAGCCTCCGGCGCAGAGCTGGTGGTTCGCTGCGAGGTGGATCGCCAGACTTTGCTGGCCAATGCCGGAACGGTGGATCTTCCGTTGGAGATCACGCAGGCGGCACTGGTAAACAAGGCGCTGCATAAAACAGATCTGCTGCTGGATCTGGAGCAGCTGGCCACCATGGCCGACCGACTGACCGGCGCACAGCCCGGTCTCCTGGTGGCCGTGGGCGACGCCACCCCCACTGAGTTCCCTGCGGACACTCTGTTGACTGACATTCTTCCTGTCGGTAAGGGATTGCTGGCTGATCACCGGTTCTATTCCGCTCAGCAGCTGGAGGGCATGACCCTGGCCAGTCTGGCCAGCCGCAGCGGCGTGCTGCGGCCTATGGCCGACCGGGACTGCCCGGTGGATCTGGCCAAAAAGGAAATGCTCACCCTGCACCGTCAGAGCTGTGGCAAGTGTACCTTCTGCCGGGAGGGCCTGTATCAGCTGAGTGAGATCTTCGAGCGCATCTCGCTGGGCCGTGCAAAAACCGGCGATCTTGATCTGGCCGAGGAAATCGGCCAGGCGATGACCGTTTCCTGCAACTGCACGCTGGGCGAGGAGGCTGCTCTTCCCGTTCTCAGTGCAATGGGTGCCTTTGCCGCTGAAACCCAGGCCCACGTTCGCCGCAAGGAATGCGCCGCCAACGCCTGCCTGGCCCTGACCCAGTTCTATGTGGATCCCAAGCTGTGCAACGGCTGTGGCAAATGCGTTTCTGCCTGCCCCAAGCAGTGCATCGAAGGCGGCGAGGGACTGGTGGCCGTGATCGACAATTTCGATTGCAGCCGCTGCGGCGAATGCCTGCCCGTCTGCGAGCAGCAGGCCATCAAACGCACCAGTGGCCGGCCGCCCAAGCTGCCTTCCTCCCCTGTTCCCGTAAAGGGTGCGGCTCCCGCCGCGCAGGCGGAAAGTGAATCTGCTCCGCTGCCTGCTGCCAAGCGCAAGCGGGTGTTCGCCCGCCCTGCCAAACCTCAGGTTGCCCCGGTGGAGACTCCGGCGGCTCCCGTCAACCAACCCAAACATGTTGAGGTGAATATCATGAAAACCATCGAAACTGATATCGTCATCGTTGCCGGCGGCCCCGCCGGTCTGGCCGCTGCCATCGCCGCCGGCGAGCAGGGCATGAAAACCGTGATTCTGGAGAAGTCCAGCGCTACCGGCGGCGCTGCCAACATGGGCATGGGCCCCCTGGGCATCGACACCAAGATCCAGAAGGCCGCCTTCAACAATCTGGGTGTGGACAAGGCCATCCAGATGCACATGGAATACACCCACTACCGGGTGGACGAGGATCTGGTGCAGGCATACTTCCACAAGAGCGCCGATACCATTGAATGGCTGGAGGAGATGGGCGTGGAATTCGCCGGTGCCCTCCGTTACTTCAAGGAATCCGAGGCAACCTGGCACATTGTGAAGCCGGAGAACGGCGTGATCGGCCCCCGTGCCGCAGTGCCATGGTAAAGGCCATGACCCAGCGTGCCAAGGAGCTGGGCTGCGAGATCCTGCTGGAGACCGCCGCCACCTCCCTGATCACCGAAGAGGGCAAAGTCTGCGGTGCGGTAGCCGTGGACAAGGACGGCAATGGTCTGGAAGTTCGCGGCAAGGCCGTGATTGTGGCCACCGGCGGCTTTGGCAACAACCCGGATATGATTGAAAAGGAATTCGGCCTGCTCATCGGCAAGGACTACTTCCCCTTCCGCATCCCCGGCGACGGCCTGAACATGATGTGGGAAGTGGGCGCGGAGAAATTCGGTGCCAACATCGAAGCCATCTATCAGCTGCCCGATAACCTGAACTGGTTTTTGCTGGATGCCGTGCTGCGTCAGCCCAACCTGATGGTGAACCAGCTGGGCGAACGCTTCATGAACGAGGGCGATCTGGGCAACACCACCTATGCGGGCAACGCACTGGCACTGCAGCCGGGCAACTACGGTTACTGCATCATGGACGAGGGCATTCTGAAAGAGTACAAGAAGAACGGCCCGGACATCGTGGACATCGTACATCCCGCCGAGGCCTTCCTTGCCTTCGAGGGTCAGGCCGCACAGGCTGTGGAGCAGGGCTACGAGGCTTACTTTGAGGCAACCACTGTGCCCGAGCTGGCCGAGAAGCTGGGCATCGATGCGGACGTGCTGCAGAACACCATCGACGAGTACAACGCCATGTGCCGCTGCGGCGTGGACAGCAAGTTCCATAAGCCCCAAAAGTACCTGCACCCCATCACCGGCAAGGGCAAATATCTGGTGGGCAAATACTACCTGGGCGCCTACGGCACCGTGGGCGGCGTGCGCATCAACCGCTACTGTGAGGTTCTGGACAAGAGCCACATGCCCATCGAGGGCCTGTACAGCGCCGGTTCTGACGCCAACACCATTTATGGCGACAGCTACAATTTCACCCTGCCCGGCAACTCCATGGGCTTCGCGGTGAACACCGGCCGTATGGCGGGCGAGAGTGCTTGCCCAGTACATCGCCGACTGCCAGTAACCGGAGGCACGGCATGCAAAACAAAGCACAAATCCTGACCCTTGCGCTTTGCATCGCACTGCTGCCGCCCATCTGGGCGGTGGCAGCGCCCTACCTGAACGTGACCACCGGTGCGGTAGCTCTGATCTGCGCCGGGCTGTGTGCCGCCAACGGCGACAAGGCCAGCGATGCGGGCCGCATTTCGGCAGGTTTTCTGCTGGGCGATGTCTGGGCCTGTCTGGCGCTCTGGATCATGGATCACCTGCCCTTCGGCACGGATCCGAACCTGTTCTGCACCCTGTTTGTGCTGGGCGGGCTGGCCGTGCTGCTGAGTGCGCTGGCGCCCCGGTTCATCTTCTGCCCCGCCTGGCTGTGCGGCTGGGCCATCGGTCTGACCATTCTTTCCCCGGTCGGATTTTCCGGAATGGGCAGTCTGCCTCTTCAGATCGGCGCAGCAATGCTGGTGGGCGTATGGTATGTGGAGGTGTTTTTGAATCTGGTGCAAAAGCGGCTTATGCGTCTTTTTGCAAAATACTCCGATTCCAAGAGGTGACATGATATGAACAAAGCAGTTGGCGTAAGCCGGGAAGAAATGACTCTGCCCTATTACAAATTCTTTGAGCAGCCGCTGGCCGAGATTCCGGCAGAAAAGCTGGAAATTCTGAAAAACGGCCCCTCTGCCCTGCCCGCGGTTCCCTTTGAACAGCGCAACCTGTTCCTGGCCGGAGAGGACAAGGACTTCTGCCAGCTGGGATATGGCGTTATGACGGACGGCACCGGTTTCGTGTGCAACCAGACCTACATGCCCGGCGTGACGGGCGAGATGCTGGACTGGTGGTTTCCCTGGCACAGCGTGGGCTCCGATCTGCGCTATAAAATCTGGGACAAGGAGGATCACTACTTTGCACGGGCTGACCGGGCAGACTATGTCTGCGACCCGAACGTGCCGGTGAGCCAGAAAACCTGGGGCGTCAACCACTACATTCTGGAGGACGTGGGCCCGGGGCCGGAATTTTTGAAGCTGTGCTTCAAGAGCCCGGCAGATTTCGGCTACGACCCGGCGCTGGTGGGAAGCACACAGTGCCAGTCGCTGGTGTGCGCCATTGGCGAAGGCAACTGCGCCGCCGCCATGACTCACAAGTGGTATCCCTACAAGGACGGCGTAATGTTCTGCTCCCGTTTCTGGATCGGGTATGCGCTGATTGACGGCGTTTACAAAAAAATTCTTCCGGAGGGCGTACGCCTGCCCGAGATTGTACCCCAGGGCCTGTTTGCCCACAACATCAAGGAATTTTTCAATCTGGCTGCGATTCTGCCCCGTCTGTGGGCCGAATGCCCGGAAAGCCTTGGCTTCTGATCCATACAGAAAAAAGGAACGGCAGTTTTTACACTGCCGTTCCTTTTTCGTTTTGTCTGGCCGGGAAGCGCCTCAGGGCTCCCGCAGCTTTTCCTGCCGGTCCAAGTAGATGCCGGTGACACCGTTGGCCTTTTCCACGATGCTCTTTTTCTTCTTCTCTGCCATCTTTTTGAAGCGGGGTTCCTTTTCCAGTGCCTCCAAAAAGCGCTTGCCCTTTTTCTTGGCATTATCGGGAATGGTTTCGCATACCCGATAAACCAGCTCGGCGGCTTCATTGTCACCGTTCAGCAGCACCCGGATGCGCTTTTTCCGGGAATTCGGCTCCGGCTCCCGCGCCGGTTCCACCTTGCGGGAGGCAATTTCTTTGGCGTTGGCATAACCCTGACCGACTGCCAGTTTTTCCACCATCACGCCTCGCTGTGCCCAGAAACCGGACAGCACCTCGTAATCACTGTCGTTGGAGACAATATAAATCTGTCTTTCTCCGTTGGCAGCACACAGACCCACATAGGATGCAATGGCAAAATCCATTGCGTTTTTGGTGTGTACCTTCTCGCCGCACCACACGATCTCAATCTGACCGGAAGCCCGCATGCAGGTTTCCAGCATGGAAAAGTTAATGCTCAGCTTTGCGTCGCCGGAAAAAGCGAACACACACATTTTATCTTCGGGGCGCATCTGTTCCGCCACGGCAAGCCAGGCGGTGCCCACATTCTCGGTATCAACCAGATAAGTTGCCATTTGTTTTTTCACCTCAATGGTATAGTACACACCATTTTCCCGCCTGCATCAAATTGCACCGCCCGGAGGGATCAGCCGGAACACCGCCGCACTGCGGGGCCCCATCTCCAGCGAAACGCCGTTGAAGCCAGCAGGTGCAAAGGGATTCTCCTCGCTGGTGTGCAGCACCAGATGCCAGCAAAAGCCCTGAGGCGGAACGGGCAGCTGCTGCGTATGGGGTTCCCAGTGCATGTTCAGCGCCAGCAACAGAATATCGTCGTTTTCATCGGCCGCATCTCTGCCGGCAAACAACACACCGATCTGGCGTGTTTCGGGCAGAAACTCACTGTTCCAGGCTTTGCCATTGTTGTGCAGTGAAAGATCCTTCCAACCGCAGTGGCTGGGCGCAGTGGCTGCCCGCAGCACCGGATGAGCCTTGCGCAGTGCGATCAGGCGCCGGGTAAAATCAAAGAACTCCCGGTTCCGTTCCAGCTGTTCCCAGTTCAGCCAGGAGATCTCGTTATCCTGACAATAGGCATTATTATTGCCGTTCTGGCTGTTGCCGAATTCATCCCCTGCCAGGAACATGGCCGCGCCCCGGCTGCACAGCAGCACGGTCAGGGCATTTTTGCGCAGCCGATCCCGCAGTGCATTCACCGCCGGGTTCTGGCTGGGGCCTTCCTCCCCGCAGTTCCAGCTGTTGTTATCGTCAAAGCCGTCGGTGTTGTTCCAGCCGTTGGCCTCGTTGTGCTTTGTATTGTAGGCGTACAGATCATACAGCGTGAAGCCGTCGTGGCAGGTGATGAAATTCACCGTGGCGTTGGGGCGCTTGTCCGGCGGATAGAGATCCGGCGAACCGCAGATGCGCTGCACGGCCGCCTCGGCCATGCCTGCATCGCCTTTCAGAAATTTGCGCAGATCATCCCGGTATTTGCCGTTCCATTCGCTCCACCGGTTCCAGGACGGGAAACTGCCCACCTGATACAGACCGCCCGCATCCCAGGCCTCCGCGATGAGCTTCACGTGGCTGAGCACCGGGTCAAATGCCAGACTTTCCAGCAGCGGCGGTTTGGACAGCGGGCCGCCCGTTTCATCCCGCCCCAGAATGGAAGCCAGATCAAAACGGAAGCCATCCACCCGATATTCCACCGTCCAGTAGCGCAGGCAGTCCAGAATAAACTGGCGCACCTGTGGATGGTTGCAGTTCAGGGTATTGCCCACCCCGGAGAAATTGTAATACCGGCCATCCGGCGTGAGCATGTAGTAAATGTTGTTGTCCAGCCCCTTGAAGGAAAAGAAGGGGCCGGTCTCGTCGCCTTCAGCGGTATGGTTGAACACCACGTCCAGAATGACTTCGATGCCGTTTTCGTTCAGGCTGCGAATCAGGCGCTTGAGCTCGGTGCTTTCACGGTTCATCTCCGGCTCCGCGGTGTAGTCCATGTTGGGCGCAAAAAAGCAGATGGGGTTGTAGCCCCAGTAATTGCGCAGCTTCTGGCCGTTGACCACCCGCTCCTCCGCCTTTTCGTCAAACTCGAAAACAGGCATCAGCTCCACCGCATTGATGCCCAGCTCCAGAAGATAGGGGATCTTTTCCTCCAGACCCGCAAAGGTGCCCGGAAATTTAACCTGAGAGCTGCCATGCTGAGTAAATCCGCGCACATGCATCTCATAAACGATCATGTCGGAAAATGGAATACGGGGATTGTGGAAGGTTCCCCAGTCGAACGTATCCTCCACAACCCGGGCATGGTAGGTGCAGCCCAGCCGTTCACCGCCAGCCCAGATGCTTTGCACCGTCACTGCACGGGCATAAGGATCCAGCAGGAATTTGGTTCGGTCGAAAATCAGTCCCCGGGCGGGATCGTTGGGGCCGTCTATCCGGTAGGCATATTCAATGTCCTGAATATCCAGATCAAACACAATCATGGAATAAGTGCCACCCATTCGGCATTCTTCCGGAAAAGGCAGCACTGCAAAAGGCTCCTGGTCGGCCTGATGGAACAGGCACAGCTCACAGGAGGTGCCGTTGAAGGAGTGGATGGTGAAGCTGACGCCGCCCGGCACCAGTGTGGCCCCATTGGATAAAAACAGCCCCGGACGAATCTGAAAGCCGTTTACTTCACCGGTGGCATGCAGCCGCCCCGGAAGCAGGGACCCGGAATTGGGCGTTCTGGACATGAGTATTCCCCCTCTCGCCTTGGGCCTGTGTGCTTTTTCACAGCAGGCCCTTTTCTTTCATGATACCAAAATCCGGACTCAAAATGGAACAGCGAAACTGCCAAGAAACCTTACGGTTCCTTGTGCGAAACATCAAAAGTATTCCGGTGCTTAAACCGATCACTCCCAATTCTGCCAGATTTCCGGGCAGTAGCCCACCGTAGCCTGCCGTCCGTTGCGCACAATGGGCTGGCGAATCAGGTGCTGGTTTTCAAACAGTTTGTCTGCCTGCTGCTCCGGCGCCAGAAAGCGAAGCAGGGCCAGCGTGTCCTTGTCTTTTGCGGTTTCGTCCACCATACTCTGCCAGCCGCCCAGTGCGCGGCAGACGTTATCAAACTCGCCCCTGCTCATTCCTTTTTCCTTCAGATCGATCATCTGGAATTTGATGCCCCGCTCCTTGAACCACCGCTGGGCCTTTTTGGTGTCAAAGCTTTTGTTGGTGCCAAAAATCTGAATATTCATGGTTTGCTCTCCCTGTTTTTGTATCGTTGCATGAATCATATTATACCACAGCTCCCGGAAAAGCGGGGCGGGGTCTGCCTCTTGCCGCCGTTTTGTAGTATACTGGTATCAATAATCTCAGCCGAAAGGATGACCTGTTATGACCATTCGACATGCCCGCCCCGCCGATCTGGACGCGCTGGACAAGCTGGAGCAGCAATGCTTTCCGCCCGAGGAAGCCGCTACCCGGGCCGCCTTTTCCCAGCGGCTTGCTGTTTTCCCGGAGCATTTCTGGATTGCAGAAGAAAACGGGGAGATTGTAGCCTGTGTGAACGGATGTGTGAGCGACGCTCCCCTTCTGCAGGACGAAATGTTTGAGGATGCCGGTCTGCACAACGAACAGGGCGCCTGGCAGATGCTCTTCAGGGTGGAAACCCACCCGGTTGTTCAGGGCAAAGGCTATGCCAGCGCACTGATGCGCCAGATGATCGAAGATGCCCGTGCGCAGGGGCGCCGGGGCGTGGTGCTTACCTGCAAACAGGAACTGCTGGATTTTTATCGCCGGTTCGGCTTTGAAAATGAGGGCATTTCCGCCTCCCAGCACGGAGGCGCGGTCTGGTACGACATGCGGCTTCGCTTCTGAATTTTGCCGCGGCAACATCCGAAGTCGCGGCGCTCTGTTAAAATTAAGAATCAAAAGGAGGCTCTGCCATGAAGTTCATCATCTCCCCTGCAAAAACCATGAATGTGGATACCGATACGTTCGCTCCGCAGGCTCTGCCCCGCTTTCTGGAGCAGGCCGAGGAATTGAAGAACTATCTGCAAAGCCTGGACTACGCCGCCTGCAAGGCTCTCTGGAACTGCAGCGATACGCTGGCAGAGGCAAACTTTGAACGACTGCAGAAGATGGATCTGCACCGTTCACTGACTCCTGCGCTGTTTGCCTACGAAGGCATCCAGTATCAGTACATGGCCCCCGGAGTATTCACCGAAGAGGAGCTTGACTATGTGCAGGAACATCTGCGAATTCTTTCCGGCCTGTACGGTCTGCTGCGCCCGCTGGACGGCGTGACCCCCTACCGGCTGGAGATGCAGGCAAAACCGGTGGGATTTCGCTGCAAAACACTGTATGAATTCTGGGGCAGCCAGCTGGCAGATGCACTGGCCGGGGAAACCGACTGTGTGGTGGATCTGGCCTCCAAAGAATACAGCAAATGTATACTGAACCGACTTCCTGTTTCCGTGCGGCGGGTGCAGGTAACCTTTGCTCAGGAGGTTGGCGGTAAACTGAAGGAGAAGGCAACCTTCGCCAAGATGGCCCGTGGTGCAATGGTACGTCACGCGGCCGAACAGAATTGCCGGACTCCGGAAGAACTGCGTTCCTTCTGTCGGTTCGGTTTCGCGTATTCTCCGGAATATTCTTCAACGGATCATCTGGTATTTATCCAGGATCCCAATTGGAAGTCCGACTGACCAATTTTGTCCATTTATTTTCCCATTAAAAACAAAAAGGAGCGATTGTTTATGCTGCAAATCGGAACTCAGGCCCCTGCTTTTACCCTCAACGACAAGGATGGAAACGCCGTCAGCCTTGCAGATTTCAAGGGCAAAAAGGTTGTACTGTATTTCTATCCCCGGGATAACACCCCCGGCTGCACCCGCCAGGCCTGTGCCTTTGCCACCCGTTATCAGGATTTTTCCGCAAAGAATACCGTGGTGATCGGTGTGAGCAAGGACAGCGTTGCCTCCCACCTGAAATTTGCCCAGAAATATGATTTGCCCTTTGTGCTGCTTTCTGACCCGGAGCTGCAGGCCATTCAGGCTTATGATGTGTGGAAAGAGAAAAAGCTCTACGGAAAGGTGAGCATGGGTGTGGTTCGCACCACCTATCTGATTGATGAGGAAGGCGTGATCCGCTGGGCCAAGGAAAAGGTCAAGCCGGACGAAAATGCTGGGGAACTGCTGGCTCTGCTGGAGCAGGAAGGCTAATCGCTCCCCATATTCCCGCAAATTCTTTGATAAACGAAAAACTGCCGCACCGGCAAATACCGGTGCGGCAGTTTCAGCTTGTAGAAAAACCTGCTGTGGCAATCAAGCCAGTGAACCGCCCCCTGTCAAGTAGACAGATGAAAAAAGAAAAATTACACCACGAGGGTCTGGTTCCTGTAAGCAAGAGGAGCCAGGCCCTTTAACTTAGCTTGAAGCCGCCTTGTATTGTAAAAGTCCATGTATTCGTCGATGGCTTTCTTCAATTCCTCAAAGGTATGATATTGTCAATATTGGTTTACACTTTTTTCTCAAGAATGTTCGACCTTATGCT
>JACXXQ010000458.1_pt1 | contig 21406 bp, 10 predicted proteins | sample 8621361 | NCBI WGS metagenome assembly JACXXQ01 (sample SAMN15503820, study PRJNA645414) | gut metagenome | isolation source: feces | host: Bos taurus | place: USA | collected 2016 | reverse complement strand
CCCGACAGGGTGTGGGAGAGTAGCACGCCGCCGCACCACACGTACAGGAAGCCCCGATACCCCTCAAAGGTACCGGGGCTTCCCGCATATCAGGACACTTGCGCGTGGGGGGTGTATCTCGCGTCCTTGGGCCCCGGCAGGAGTATCCCGTCGGGGCCCAGTGCGTTTTGGGCGTTAACCCGCTGAATACCCGGTAAGATGTCTGAGGTATCAACAAACAGGTCAGGAGGTGACGCGCATGGTGGCGCCAAGCCGTGATGACCGTAGCGTAGATGCATTGGTGAAATCCAAGGCAGTACTTGATGTATTGGCGGAACTGGGACCAAGCACCGCAAAAACCATAAGCGAACGTACTGGTGAACCCGTAAGCTCAACGTATCGTTTGCTGGATAATCTCGTAGCAGTCGGTTGGGTGGAACGGGGCATCAATCGTGGCGAGTATCGGCTTGGCATCGATTGCGTACGTATCGGCGGCCAAATCGAAAGCAGACTGGACATTCAGCAGATCGCTCGCCGTACCTTCCGTGCCCATCGCGGCCAGTTCGGCATCTGGGGTCTGTTCGTTCGGAGGCGATTGCGCACGGTGTGCATCGAGACACGCACCCGTGAGACATTGCAAAGCTATGCACAGCTGGTGGGCAATAGCTTGCCTCTGAGCATGAGCGCTCCCTCTCATGTACTGACGGCCTGGCTTCCCCCGGCTCGCTACGAGCAGCTGTTGGAACACTATGCCTATACCAACGAGCTCGGCGGCACATTCTCCACGATGCGTGCCACAGCAATGGGACAGGCTCGTCATATACGCGAATGCGGCTTCACCTATGACGTCGGCCAGACCATGGCCGGCTCCGTGACTATCAGCGTACCGGTATTCAATCACGCCGGAGAGATTCAAGCGGCAATCGCCCTGAGTGGCCTTTCCCGCTCCTTGGAACCTGAGCTGGCCTGTCTGGTAGATGGGCAACCGGCAACGGCATCGGCTCAAGACATGGTGCGATTGGTGCAGACTGCCGGCCGTGAGGTGTCGCGAGGCCTTGGATACAGTGGTGATCATCTTGGCCTGAACAGTTGAATACGATGAGTCAGGGATAAGTCAGGGGAAGGAACGTCGACGATGGCGGAAGACAAACGTGAACCGACCCGCGCTTTAGACAAGGCGAGTCGTGTGATGGACGCATTGGCGGCGGAGAATGGCCTGTCGCCGGCAGATATCGCCGACGCCTGTGATATCCCGCGATCCTCCGTATACCGCGTGCTGGATGGACTGGTCGATGTGGGGTGGGCCGTAACGGATACGGATGGTAACTACTCATTATCACTGGACTGGCTGCGATTGGCTGATGCCGCTCGCACGTCTCGTACCGAATGGCAGCCTGCGATTGCGGTCATGCATGCCATCACCGCGCAAACCGGCATGACCTCATTCCTCAGTGTGGTCTCCGGCACTGAATTGGTATGCGTGGAATGTGCGCAAGGTCATGCCATCGATTCGCTGATCCTGCGCCCGGGCCGCGTGCTGCCTCTGCATGCTGGCGCGGCCGGCCGCGTGGCCTTGGCGTATTTCGAGGATGCCGATGTCGAACGCTATCTTGCAGGAGCGCCGTTCCCGGCATATAACGAGAACACGCTGGTCAGTGTGGAACAGTTGCGCGAGGATATTCGCTTGACTCGCGAACGTGGATATGCACTGTCGGATGAGGATGTGACGTTGGGTGTCGGTGCCGTCGGTGTACCGATTGTGGACAACGAGTCCGGTCGCGTGATCGCCAGCCTGTCCGCCGGTGGATTCGTGGACGAAGTGTTAGCCACTCAAGAATCCTTGGCCGCGTTACTGCGCGATGGCGTACGCGAAATTCAGGCAGCCTGATTCGGCCCGCTAGGCTGTCGGGCTGGACGGTTATGTTCGGTCAGCTATGGCCTTTGCCGGCTACGGTTCTGCTGGTTATGCTTCTGCCCGACTACGCTGCGGTCCGTTACGCTTCGGCCACACGACCCAACGCGATGGCGGTGATCAGTACGTACGCCTCGCGCGGGTCGGTGGCATCCCAGCCGGTGGATTCGGCGGCGCGCTTCAAACGGTAGCGAATCGTATTGGGATGTACGTTGAGTTCCTTGGCCGTGGTCTCGAGCGAACCGCCGAACTTCAGGAATGTGGAGACGGTGAGCAGCGTCGGATCGTCCGGGCCGGCCGCGGTCAGGCTTCCGTAGACCACGCGGACCAGTTCGTCACGGGCGTCCGCGTCGCCGATCAACGCGCGTTCGGGCAGGGCGTCGTCGGTGCGTAACGGGCGCGGCAATGGCTGCACGGTGGCGGCCAGAGCCGGCGCGGCCTGAAGACAGTAGAGCGTGGCCTGAATCGAACGCATCGCGCCATCGGCACCGGTGCGCTGCGGACCCAAGGCGATTGGCCGATCGGCGGCGAACGACGGGGCTATGGTATTGCAGATGATTTCCGGCGTGGCCGCACCGACCGGACGAATCAACGCCACTACGGCGGTGCTGTTGCCGATCGGGCGCTTGGCGGTCAGACACACACCGCCGAAATCGGCCACGATTTTCTCGATTTCCTTGGCCGTACGTGCGGCGGACCGGGCAGGGTATCCGGCGATGGTGTAACAATCGAAGTCATGCTCGAAGCCGAGGATGGTGAACAGGGACTCCACTCGTTCGTCGGCCAGATGATTGAACAGGCACTCGAACAGCACGGTGCGTACGCGGTTGGTCGCGGCGATGCCGGGGGCGGTCGAACCGGATGAATCGGGCGCACTGGGCGTACCGGATGCACCGGACGAATCGGCAACGTCGGCAGCGAGAAGTTCGAGAAAATCTGACATAGTCACTAGTGTAGCGTCGCTGATTGGCGTTGCCTTTCAGCCAAAGACTCTCGCCAATACGTCAGCACCACGAATCCGAATACAAACGCAACCGGCAACATGTGCCGCTCGAAATTATTGGCCGGCGCGGTAATCATCACGCCCATCAGCAGTAGCAGCGGAATATGGGTCATGAGGGTGAGCCAACGTCGGCGAATCACCTCGGCCGCGCCGATCAGCAATGTCATCACCACGTAGAAATTGCCGTGCGTAAGCCAGCCGAGCACGGGAATACTGCCCCATACGCGAGTGAAGCCGGCGATGTGCTCACGCCAGTCATGGTTGTAATCCTTGATCCATGTGGAGTTTTTCTGCACGTAATCGCTGGCCACGTAATAATCCATCGATACGTACGGCTGATCGTTCACATTGAAGTATCCGAAGCATTTGGCCAGCAACGCATCCAGCGCGATGATCGGATTGTCCTTGACGATTTCGAACCATGCCTTGTTGAAATTGGTCATATCCTCGGGCGTCACCGTGCGCCACTTGTAGCTGACCTTCTTGGCCTGAATACCGGAGGATTTCACCGGGTCGGCATCCTGCTGGGAGTAAGCGTCGGCCATCTGATCGAGATTGAAGACGGGCGCGAGGTTCTTTTTGGCTTCGTCTGAAATACCGTCCGGATTGCGCTGGGCCACGCGGGCGATCATTTGCAGCTGTACGCCGCGGCTTTCGATTGGATCGCCGCCGATGATCGCGCCAGAGGAGATGGCGAAGGAGATGCCGCCGTGAATCAGTACGGTGGGGATGAGCAGCGCCACGACGTAAGTCGCCCAGCGCTTGCGGTCGGCGATCAGAGCCAGTACGATTTGCAGAGCGATGATGTACCACGCATATTTCGCGGAAATCAGCATCACCGATGTGGCCAGGATGAAGGCGATGAAACTGTGGCGCGGCAAGTGGACGGGCGTGGCGATGGCAGTGGCCTGAGGATGTTTGCGGGTGCCGACGGGGTGCCAGGTCTGGACGAGTTCATACCAGACGCTGAACCACCAGACGAACGAGAACGCGAACAGCGGCGATTTGGTGATGGAGATAGTGGAAAACACGGCCAGCGGGCAGACCATGAAGAACAGCAGAATCAGGAATCTGGCCAATCCTCCGGCCTGTGGGGGAACGGCGGAATCCGTTGCCGTTTTTCCCATCCAAGGCCGGTTCAGGAATCGATTGGCGGCGGCAGCGCAGCAGAACACGGCGAACAGCGTCTGCAGGGCAGCCAACGTCACGATGCCGGCATCGTTTGCGCCGGTCAGATGCCTCGCAAACGTGACTATCGCGCCATAGAACACAGTGAGTACCACATTGTGCTGGTCGGTCAGATACGTGGGATCGGACGGCCACATGTAGTGCGCGGTGGGGTAGATGTCCATCGGCACGAAGGAGAAGAAGCCGATATAGGGCTGTTTCAGGCCGGTCCACTGGTTCCAGGCCCAGCTGAATTCACGGATCTGTGAACGAACATCAGCGCCGAATGCGGCCAGCAGAGTGGTCGGCACCCAGAGCCAGCCGACAAAAAACACCAGCATAAGCTTCCAGAACCGGTTCGTGCCGCGTGTGATCCAGCGGTCCAGAACAGTGACGGTGGACGTGACGATAGCGCGAACGGTACGACGGGTCTTGGCTGGTTGGCTGGTCTGCTGATCGGCGGCGGGCCGTGATGTTTCGCTATTCTGCTGATGGTGGCGTAGGCGCTCGCCGATAGCCCTCGGCAGTATGCGCTGGCCTGCTGCGAATCGCACCATCAGCGTGATGATTCCGAGATATATCAGGAACGACACGACGAATATTGCGGTATTGGCCCAGTTCCAATGGGCGAGGGTGCCGTTCTCCTCGTCCCGGTACAGCGGGCCGACCGCCGAGCACAGTGCAAGCCACAGGCAGGCCAGCACGGCCAGTGTCCAGCGCGCGGCAGCGCCCACGCGCGCAAGATGCGGGTGGGACTGGCGGCTGGATACGGCGGCAAGCTTCGCGGTGGCTGGTGACGTCATGACAATATATGGTAGCCGCACAGGTCAACGGTTGATATTCGATGTCTGCCGGGCATCGCCATTGTTCGCAAGCCAATACGACGGCCGGGTGCATGCGTGGGCTCGGCGAATGCGGAATTTCCGAAGTTGTGAACGTTAACACGGGCTATGTGGGTGAAAGTGGTTGATTTTTTGCGCTTTTCCGTGGAATATCGCGGGCAAAAAAACGGCGCAACCGAGGTAACGTAGTGTCCATGATGATTGCATTGAAAGCTGCAACGCCGCAGCTACCCAGAACTACAGCCGTCGCGGATCATGTGGTCGCCGTGGACGAAACCGATTCGACCAACGCGCTGGCCGCGCAGATGATCGGCGACGGGTCGTTGACGCTGCCCGACCACCAGGATGGCGAACTGGCGGTGGCCGTGGTGGCCGCCGACCGGCAGACCGCCGGCCGTGGCCGCAATGGTCACAAGTGGATCAGTCAGCCCGGCCGTTGCTCGACGATGTCCTATGCCGTGCGCATTCCGCGCGCGATCGCCACCGACGAATCCGTCAACGGCTGGTTGCAGATGATCGCCGGACTGGTCACGCTGGATGCGCTGAACGGCATGATCGAGGAGTATGGTGCTGCGCCAAACCAGTCGGACTGCTTCCTTGAGCTCAAATGGCCGAATGATGTGTTCTGCCACGGGCTCAAGCTGGGCGGGCTGCTCTCGGAGCTGGTGATTCCGCCATCGTCCGGTACTGATGCTGATGCTGATGCTGATGCCGATGACGACGTCGTCATCGTGTTCGGCGTAGGCCTGAATCTGGCGCTGGGCGCCTGCCGGCTGCCCACGCCGCAATCGACCTCGCTGCAGCTGCATGTCTCCGGGCTGCCGTCGTTCGGCGAGATGCGCGATGCGGTGGCCGAACGTCAGGTCGAGGGCTTCCGCGAGCGGTTGGCGAAGTTCATCGCCGACCCGAAGGGCCAGGCCGAGTCGTTGCGCGAGGAAATGAAGGCGGTGTGCTGGGCGCGCGGCCGTCAGGTCGAGGCGCACTTCACGGACGGCACCACGCTGACCGGCGAAGCCATCGGCCTCAACGAAGACGCCTCACTGATCCTGAGAACACAAGACGGCACGGACCATACGGTCCGCACCGCCGATGTGGGAGTGCTGTAATAGCCGGCCAGTAGCTAGCTAGTAGCTCAGGTCAGCGACCGAGCTTGGACAGGCCGGCGGTGGCCAGAGAGGCCACCACGGCCTTGATGGCGTCGTCGACAACGAAGCCCATGGAGGCCAGGGCCACGGCGGCGAGCGGTGCACCGGTCAACGCGGACTGGATGACGAAGCCGAAGGCGTACGCCTCTATGTTTGCGTGACATCGCCGTGAATGGCGGACGGTATGCGATGAATGAAGGGGATTGGTCGTTTCGCGGCATGATGGCGGTGCGGATTGTCCATATTGCGGACGCTCCACACCGCATGCAAACTGCATATGATGTGAAATCAAGCGGATACGATGCGAACTGACCTGTGCCGAATCGGCCTTGGCCGGCCGCACTGCGCCCGCTTGCTGTGAACCTTCCCCTGAACTTACGGTTGCCATCGTAGAGGTGTTCGATTTCGTGCGGTTTCGTATCAAGTTACAAAATTATCGATTTTGATTTGTCGTAAGTTGACGAACGCAACCGTAACGTCAACTTCTTGAACCGGCGCGCAAGGATGTGCAATCGGCGGATTTGCAACGTTTTTGATAGCCGGCGCCAACGGTTACGTTGCCGGAACCTACGCGCGCGTTTGTTCGTAGCCTACAAAAGGGCGTGAAAGCTTTTGTGCGAACGCGGCTTGTCCTCTCCTCTATACGGAGAGCACAATTTGACACTATGGCTCATACTGTCAAAAAACTGCTGATTGCGAACCGAGGTGAGATCGCTCTGCGCGTGGTGCGCACGGCCAAGGAGATGGGTATCTCCACCGTGGCCGTCTACTCCGAACAAGACCGCAATAGCCGCTATGTGGACATGGCCGACGAGGCATACCTGCTCTCCGGCGACACCTACAAGGACACGTACCTCAACGAGGATCTGCTGATCGACATCCTGCGCAAGACCGGTGCGGACGCCGTGCATCCTGGCTATGGATTCCTTTCCGAAGTGCCGAGCTTCGCGCAGAAGGTCGAGGATGCCGGTGCCATCTGGTTGGGTCCGCACCACACCGCGCTGGTGGATTTGGGCGACAAGATCACCGCCCGCCGAGTGGCCTTGCGCGCCAAAGTGCCGCCGGTGCCTGGCCTGTCCGAACCGGTGACCGACGTGCGAACGCTGCTCGACTTCGCACACACCCACGGCTACCCGATCATGATGAAGCGCACTGATGGCGGTGGCGGCCACGGCATCACCGTGGTGCATGACGACGAGGAGCTGCGCCGCTTCTACATGAACCACGACGCGCTGCAAGGCGGCGATCTGAAGGAATACTTCATCGAGAAGTTCGTGGACAAGGCACGCCACGTCGAGACCCAGTCCGGGCGCGACTCGCACGGCAACTTCACCGTGTACTCCACCCGTGACTGCTCGTTGCAGCGTCGCAACCAGAAACTTGTGGAAGAGGCGCCCGCGCCCTTCCTGTCCGAGGAAATCGTCAGCACGCTCGAGGAATACTCCCGCCGCCTGTTCACCACGGTCGGCTACGTGGGCCTCGGGACCTGCGAATTCATGGTGACCCCGAACGGCAAGGTGTACTTCCTGGAAGTCAACCCGCGTCTGCAGGTGGAGCACACCGTCTCCGAAGAGGTCAGCGGCCTCGACCTGGTGCGCGAACAGCTCAATATCGCCGCCGGCGGCGAGCTCACCCGCGCCCCCGAACCGCGCGGCCACAGCTTCGAACTGCGCATCACCAGCGAAGACCCGGCCACCAACCTGACCCCCGGCTCCGGCACCTTGGAGAAGATCCAGTGGCCGGCCGGCCCCGGCGTGCGCATCGATACCGGTGTGGAACAGGGCGACACCATCTCCCCGAAGTTCGATTCGATGATGGGCAAGGTCATCGTCACCGCCCAGAACCGTCTCGATGCCGTGGCCCGTGTGCGTCGCGTGCTCGACGAGCTCGTGATCGAAGGCGTGCCCACGCCGATTCCGTTGTTCAAGGAAATCTTCCGCAACGACGACTTCACCGCCGAGCATGGCCATCCGTTCGCCGTGTCCACCAAGTGGCTGGAGCGCACGTACCTGAACCGCACACCGGCTTCCGCCGCCTCCGGCCAGCCGGCCTCCTTGGCCGCCGCCCCGGGTGCCGCTGCCCCGGCCGCGCCCGACAAGTCCAAGTCGGAGACGTTCGTCATCGAGATGAACAACCGCCGCGTCAAGCTCACCGTGCCACTCGACATCGTGGAGAACATCACCGGCTCGGCCCGCGCCCGCGGTGCCAAGCGCCCCACCCAGCCGTTGCGCGGCGCAGGCTTGCACAACGTGGCCTCCGGTGCCGCCACGGCCAACGACGGTGCCAAATCCGGCGTCATCGCCTCCCCGATGCAGGCCGTGGTCACGCGCATCAACGTGTCCGAAGGCCAGCAAGTGGCCAAGGGCGACCTTCTGGTGGTGCTCGAATCCATGAAGATGGAGAACTACGTGTACGCGCCGGCCGCCGGCGAAGTGAAGAAGATTTTCGTTGGCCCGGCCGATGGCGTGGAGGCCGGCGACACGCTGGTCACGCTGGACGTGAACGCCGGCAAGGCCAAGGCCGCCGACGCCAAGAAGGAGGGTGGCAATGACTGACATCATGGATTCGCCGGCCGTAAAGGCCGCGGCTGCGGCCTCGGCCGCCAACGCCGCCCAGCCCTCGGCCCACCAGCCGCTGCGCACCGCCGTGGTCAAGGCCGCCGAACTGGCCCGCGCCGCCGAAGAGCGCGCCCGCGACAAGCAGCACGCTAAAGGCAAGAAAACCGCGCGCGAACGCCTCGACCTGCTCTTCGACACCGGCACGTTCGAGGAGATCGGCCGCTTCCAGGGCGGCAACATCGCCGGCGGCAACGCCGGTGCAGCTGTCATCACCGGCTTCGGCCAGGTCTACGGCCGCAAAGTGGCCGTCTACGCCCAGGACTTCTCCGTCAAGGGCGGCACCCTCGGCACCGCCGAAGGCGAGAAGATCTGCCGACTGATGGACATGGCCATCGACCTCAAAGTGCCGATCGTGGCCATCGTGGACTCCGGCGGCGCCCGCATACAGGAGGGCGTGGCCGCTCTGACCCAGTACGGCCGCATCTTCCGCAAGACTTGCGAGGCCAGCGGCTTCGTGCCCCAGCTGAGCCTGATTCTCGGCCCCTGCGCCGGCGGTGCCGTCTACTGCCCGGCTCTGACGGACCTCATCATCATGACCCGTGAGAACTCGAACATGTTCGTCACCGGGCCGGACGTGGTCAAGGCCTCGACCGGCGAGACCATCTCCATGGCCGACCTTGGCGGCGGCGAAGTGCACAACCGGGTGTCCGGCGTGGCCCACTACCTCGGCGAGGACGAATCCGACGCCATCGACTATGCGCGCACCGTGCTCGCCTACCTGCCGTCCAACAGCGAAAGCAAGCCGCCGGTCTACGCCTACGCCGTCACCCGCGCCGAACGCGAGACCGCCAAGCGACTCGCCACCATCGTGCCCGCCAACGAACGTCAGCCCTACGACATGCTCGAAGTGATTCGTTGCATCGTCGATTACGGCGAATTCGTGCAGGTGCAGGAACTGTTCGGCGCCTCCGCGCTCGTCGGCTTCGCCTGCATCGACGGCAAGCCGGTCGGCATCGTGGCGAACCAGCCGAACGTGCTCGCCGGCATCCTGGACGTCGACTCGTCCGAGAAGGTCGCCCGATTCGTACGCCTGTGCGACGCGTTCAACCTGCCCGTGGTCACCCTCGTGGATGTGCCCGGCTACAAGCCCGGCTCCGACCAGGAACACGCCGGCATCATCCGCCGCGGCGCCAAGGTGATCTACGCCTACGCCAACGCGCAAGTGCCGATGGTGACCGTGGTGTTGCGCAAGGCGTTCGGCGGCGCGTACATCGTGATGGGTTCCAAGGCCATCGGCGCGGACCTGAACTTCGCGTGGCCCTCCTCCCAGATCGCGGTGCTCGGCGCGGCCGGCGCGGTGAACATCATCCACCGCCACGACCTGGCCAAGGCCAAGGCCTCCGGGCAGGACGTCGATGCGCTGCGGGCCAAGTACATCAAGGAGTACGAGACCAGCACCGTCAACGCGAACCTGTCGCTGGAAATCGGGCAGATCGACGGCATGATCGACCCCGAACAGACCCGTGAGGTGATCGTCGAATCGCTGGCCACGCTCGCCACCAAGCGGCGCGTCAAGCGCACCACCAAACACCACGGCAACCAGCCCCTCTGATTTCTGAAGACATCAACCAAACACAAGTAAGGAAAGCAATGACCACCTTCTTCCTCAATCGCCTGGCCACCGAGCCCCATGCGCTCGCCTTTGCCGGCCAGTCCACCCCGTGGCCGGTAGCCCTGGCAGACCAGACCACCGATCCCAGCCTTGACGAGGCCCTGCGCGGCCACATCGCCGCAGCCAACCGACTGCTCACCCCGGTCGCCGCCGACCTGCTGACCACCACCGGCCGTCCGGTCGACCTGTTCGGCTTCACTCCGAACCCGGCCCGCCTCGGCGCCGCAGCCGACGCCACCGCGTCCGTGGAAGGCGTGGCACTGACCCAGCTCGGCGCCCTGCTCGACCTCGAACACCTCGGCTACAGCGTGGCCCAGGCCAAGCCGCTCGCCGTGCTCGGCCACTCCCAGGGCGTGCTCGCCGTGCACATGGCCCGCGCCATCGAGGCCGCCGGCTCCATCGAGGCCGCCGGCAAGACCCTCGACGAGATTCTGGCCGTCGCCGCCCTGATCGGTGCCGCCGGAACCCGCCGCGTGCGCGAACTGGGCCTGAGCCCCAAGTACGGCGAGGCCAGCCCGATGCTCTCCGTCAAGGGCGCCACCCGCGAACAGGTTGAGGCTCTGGTCAAGCGCGTGAACAACGCCCGAGGCCCGATCTCCATCGCCGTCACCAACTCCGACAACCACCACGTGCTTTCCGGCTACCCGGAAGACCTGGCAGCACTCGCCCTCGAAGCCGAGCGCGAGCACAAGCACCAGGCCAAGCTGCGTGAACAGAAGCTCCACGGCGGCACTGTGTTCAACCCCACTCTCGAATACCTCGAAGTCACCCTGCCCTTCCACTCTCCGCTCATGGCCGAAGCTGTTGAGCAGACCGTGTCTTGGGCTGGCGCCTGCGGCTTTGACCAGGATCGCACCCGCGCACTCGCTGAGGAAGTGCTGCTCAACCATGTGGACTGGAATGCCCGCGTCAAGGCGCTGTTCAACGCCGCCGACCCGGCCAAGCTGTGGATTGTGGACCTTGGTCCAGGCAACACGCTTGGCAAGCTGATCGGCAACGTGGTGCAGGGCACCGGCATCGGCGTGGTCGAAGCCACCACGCTGTCCGAACGCTCCACGCTCTCCACGCTGGAAAGCGAGCCTGAGCGCACCCAGAACTGGAAGGCGTTCGCCCCGCGCGTCATCAACACCCCGGCCGGCGCCAAGCTGGTCACCAAGTTCTCCAAGCTCACCGGCAAGCCGCCGGTACTGCTGCCCGGCATGACCCCCACCACCGTGGAACCGGAAATCGTGGCCGCCGCGGCCAACGCCGGCTACTGGGCCGAGCTCGCCGGCGGCGGCCAGGTGACCGCCGAAGTGTTCGACCGCCACATCGCCGCCCTCGAAGACGAGCTGGAGGAAGGCCGCACGGTCGAATTCAACGCGATGTTCATGGACCGTTACCTGTGGAACCTGCAGTTCGGCTCCTCCCGCATCGTGCCCAAGAAGCGTGCTTCCGGCGCGCCGATCGACGGCGTGGTCGTCTCCGCCGGCATCCCCGAGCTGGACGAAGCCGTGGCCCTGATCGAGTCGCTGCAGGCGGACGGCCTGCCGTACGTGAGTTTCAAGCCCGGCACCGTGGACCAGATTCGCCAGGTCGTGCGCATCGCCAAGGCCGTGTCCCCCACCACCATCATGGTTCAGGTCGAGGGCGGTGAAGCCGGCGGCCACCACAGCTGGGAAGCGCTGGACGACCTGCTTGCCGCCACCTACGCCGAAGTGCGCGCCTGCGACAACCTCGTGCTGGTCGTCGGCGGCGGCATCGGCACCCCCGAACGCGCGGCCGACTACATTTCCGGCCAGTGGGCCCACGCCTACGGCCTGCCCGACATGCCGGTCGACGGCGTGCTTATCGGTACCGCCGCGATGACCGCCAAGGAGGCTCACACCAGCCCCGAAGTCAAGCAGCTGCTCGTCAAGACGCCCGGTATTCCGGCCGACGCCAAGTCCGACGACGTGTTCGCCCCGCAGGCCGCCCACTGGGTGCCGTCCGGCAAGTCCGTCGGTGGCATGTCCTCCGGCCTGAGCCACCTGCACGCCGACATTTACGAGCTCGAGAACGACTCCGCCGAATGCGGCCGTCTGCTCGTGCGCGTCATGAAGCACCCCGAAGAGCTCGACTCCCGCCGCAAGGAAATCATCGAAGCCCTGAACAAGACCGCCAAGCCTTACTTCGGCGACCTGGCCTCCATGACCTACCTTGAGTGGGCGCAGCGCTTCGCCGAACTCGCCTTCCCGTGGGTCGACCCGACTTACGCCGACCGCTTCCAGCACCTGCTGCAGCGCATCGAAGCCCGTGTGAACGACACGGACTCCGGCGAATTCACCTCCAAGCTGTTCGCCGCTGATGGCGTTTCTGCTGAAGAGGCAGCCGCCGCTGGCCTGCTGACCCACGACGACATTCTCGCCGACCCGGCTCCCGCGCTCGAAAAGCTCGCACTGGCCTACCCGCAGACCGCCGAACTCAAGGTGGTCCCGACCGACGTGGCTTGGTTCCCGGTGCTCGTGCGCGAATACCCCAAGCCCATGCCGTTCGTACCCGTCATCGACAACGACCTGCTGCGTTGGTGGGGTCAGGACCAGCTCTGGCAGTCCGAAGACCAGCGCTACTCCGCCGATTCCGTGCGTGCCATCCCCGGCCCGATCTCCGTTGCCGGCATCACCACCATCGACGAGCCGATCGCCGACATCCTCGGCCGCTTCGAAACCGCCGCCATCAAGCGCGTGCAGGATGAACAGCAAGCCGCCGATGCCGCTGAGAACGACGATTTCGCCGCACTTGGCGAGGCCACCAGCGCCGAAGACTTCATCCGCAAGTCCCCGAACATCTCCTGGGTCGGCCACATCACCGACAACCCGGCCTACGGCACCGCCCTGGGCGACCAGTACTACGAGATCCGCGCGTTTGACGCCGCGGCCGGCAAGTACGATCTGGACATCCACCTCGACACCTACTGGGACAACGACCCGGACGGCGGCACCTCCAAGCACGCCGTGCGCGATATCGTCATCCCGCTCATCGTGGAAGGCACCGAGCCCGGCCGTGTGCCGGTCGTGGACCGCGAACGCCTGATTCCGGACGTCTACGCGATGCTCGCCGCCACCGCAGGCATCGGCAACACCGCCATCACCGGCGACAAGCTCACCGAGATGCCGCAGCTTGACGGCAAGACCTCTGACGAGCGTCCGTTCGGTACCGCAACCGCAACCTACACCCTGTCCGCCAACCTCGGCTTCGACCACGAAGCGGCCACTGGCGCCGCTCTGCCGACCACCCTGCAGCCCAGCCGCATCGCCCCCGATGCGCTGGTCGGCCCTGCCTGGCCGGCAATCTACACGGCGCTCGGCTCCGTGTACGTCAAGGGCTACCCGGTGATTGAAGGCCTGCTCAACGCCGTCCACCTCGACCACCTCATCGAACTTGAGGTGAACGAGGAGGACCTGCTCAAGCACACCGGCGAAACCATCACCCTGAAGTCTTGGGCCGAGGATTACTTCGAGTCCGCCTCCGGCCGCGTGGTCACCATCCACGTGACCCACACCGCCGCCGACGGCACGCCGCTTGCCCGCGAAACCGAGCGTTTCGCGATCCGCGGCCGCGTCTACTCCGATGCTTTGCCTGCAGACGCCCCCGAGTATGGTGGTGCCCTCCTGAATAAGGAAACGGATGGCTCCGTCGCCGGACAGTCCACTGGACTGTCCGCCTCCTCGCGCGGCCTGCAAGTAGTGCAGGCCACTCCGCGCCGTCTGCTGCGCCGCGTGAAGGTCGTCGCCCCACACGACATGACCGCCTTCGCCCGCACTTCCGGCGACTTCAACCCGATCCACACCTCCACTCGTGGCGCTCGCATCTCCGGCCTGGCCGCCCCGCTCGTGCACGGCATGTGGCTGTCCGCCACCGCCCAGCACGCCGTGCAGGCGACCGACGAGAAGGGTGCCCACTACGAGATTGCCGGCTGGACCTACAACATGTACGGCATGGTCCAGCTTGACGACACCGTCGAAATCTCCGTCGAGCGCGTCGGCAAAGTGCGCCACGGCGGCATGACCCTCGAAGTCACCTGCCGTATCGACGGCCAGCTCGTCTCCCGCGGCACCGCACTGGTCCGTGCGCCGCGCGCCGCCTTCGTCTACCCCGGCCAGGGCATCCAGAAGCAGGGCATGGTTCTGGACGAGCGCGCCAAGTCCGCCGCCGCCCGCGACGTGTGGGAGCGCGCCGACAAGCTCACCCGCTCCAAGCTCGGCTTCTCGATCCTGGGCCTCGTGCGTGACAACCCGAAGGAACTCACCGCCAACGGCGTGACCTACCGTCACCCCGAAGGCCTGCTCAACCTGACGCAGTTCACGCAGGTGGCGCTCGCGACGGTTGCTTTTGCCCAGACCGCCCGTCTGCGCGAAGCCGGCGCCGACATCTGGCCCGCCTACTTCGCCGGCCACTCGCTCGGCGAATACAACGCGTTGTCCGCGTTCGCCGACGTGATTCCGCTGGAAACCGTGCTGGAGCTCGTGTTCCACCGTGGTTCCACCATGCACCACCTCATCGAGCGTGACGCACAGGGTCGCTCCAACTACCGCATGGGTGCCCTACGCCCGAACCAGTTCGGTGTGGACGACGCGCACGTCAAGGAATATGTGGAATCCGTGGCCAAGGCGTCCGGCGAATTCCTGGAGATCGTGAACTACAATCTCGCCGGCCAGCAGTACGCCATCGCCGGTACGATCGCCGGACTCAAGGCCCTGAAGGCCGATTCCGCCCGCCGCGTGGCCGCATTCGGTGGCAAGCCCGCGTTCATGCTGGTGCCCGGCATCGATGTGCCGTTCCACTCCACGCTGCTGCGCAAGGGCGTGCCGGAATTCCGCGACAAGCTCGACGCGCTGCTTCCCGCTTACATCGACTACCGTGGCCGTCTGGTGGGCCGCTACATCCCGAACCTGGTGGCCACCCCGTTCGAGATGACCAAGGAATTCGCCGCCAAGATCCTCGAAGTCGTGCCGTCCGAGCGCATCAAGGCCGCGCTCGACGACCCGGCCGTGTGGGATTCCTACGCCGCCGACGACCAGAAGCTCGGCCGTCTGCTCTTGACCGAACTGCTCTCCTGGCAGTTCGCCTCCCCGGTGCGTTGGATTGAAACCCAGGCGCTGCTCTTCGGTCAGCGCGAACAGGGCGGCCTCGGCGTGGAAGAATACGTCGAAGTCGGCCTCGGCAACGCCCCGACCCTGGCCAACCTCGGTACCAAGACCCTGCGTCTGCCCGAGTTCGCCGGCAACGATACGGTCGTCTACAACGTCGGCCGCGATGAAGGCCGCGTCTACATGACCGACACCGATTCGCTGGTTCCCGACGACGAGCCGGAAGAGGCTGCGGCCTCGGCCCCGGTCGAAACCGCTCCTGCCGGTGGTTCCGCCGTCGCCAAGCTTGGCTCGGGTGCTGCTCCGGCAAATGCCGCGACTGAGGCTGCTCAGACAACGGATGGCTCCGTCGCCGGACAGTCCACTGGACTGTCCGACTCCTCGCGCGGCCTGCAATCAGGGCAGGCCGCAGTCGGCGCCCCATCCGGTGCCGCCGTCGCCGACCTGCCCTTCAAGGCTTCCGATGCCATCGGCGTACTCATGGCCTACTCCGCCAAGGTGCGCCTCGACCAGATCGGCAGCAACGACACCACCGACACCCTGACCAACGGCGTTTCTTCTCGCCGCAACCAGCTGCTCATGGACATCAGCTCCGAGCTGGGAGTCGCCAGCGTGGACGGTGCTGCTGAAGCGACGCTCGACAAGCTCGCCCAAATCGTCAACAAGGCCGCCCCGAACTACAAGCCGTTCGGTGCCGTGCTCTCCGAGGCGCTGCGCGACCGCCTGCGCTCGCTGTTCGGTGCCGCCGGCGTCAAACAGCAGTACATCCGCGACCGTGTGGCCAACGTATGGCAGCTCGGCGAAGGCTGGGTGGCCAGCGTGCTCGCCGCACTGCTGCTCGACACTCGCGAGGGTGCCAGCTCCCGTGGCGGCGACCTGGCCAAGCTGCCCACCGCCGCCGTGCAGAACAAGCCGGAAGCCGACAAGCTGATCGATGCGGCCGTTGAGGTCGTCGCCCAGCTCAAGGGTGTTGCCGTGGCCCTGCCGTCCGCCGGTGGTGCCGCTGGTGGCGCTGTGGTCGATTCCGCCGCGCTCGACGCCTTCGCCGAGAAGGTCACCGGTTCCAACGGCGTGCTCGCCGCCACCGCCCGCTTCGTGCTGAACGAGCTCGGCGTGGCCGCTCCGGCTCCGGAAGAATCCGAGGACGAGAACGCCGCCGTCGTGGCCGCGGTCGAAGCCGAACTTGGCTCCGACTGGCCCAAGCAGGTCGCTCCGCGCTTCGACGCCAACAAGGCCATCCTCTTCGATGACCGGTGGGCCTCCGCCCGTGAAGACCTCGCCCGCGCCTACTACGGCAACGACCCCGCCGCCTTGAACGGCAGCTTCATCGGCCTCGGCAAGACCATCGCCGCCGAAGCCCAGTGGTTCGCCAACAAGTCGGAGAGCGAGGAGCTTAAGGCCGCCTTCCAGAAGGCCGGCTCCGAGGCCCTCGAACAGGCCGCTTCCAACAAGAACGCCTCCCGTTACGCGAATGATATCGCCATCGTCACCGGCGTGAGCCCGAACTCGATCGCCGCTCAGGTGGTCGAAGGCCTGCTCGCGGGCGGTGCCACCGTGGTGGCCACCTCGCACAGCTTCAAGCCGTCCATCAAGGCTTGGGCCAAGCAGGCCTACCGCGAGCACGCCACCGGCAACGCCAAGCTGTGGCTGGTTCCGGCCAACCTCTCCAGCTACCGCGACGTCGACGCTCTGGTCGACTGGGTGGGCCACGAGCAGAAGAAGACCTCCGGTGCCACCACCACGATTCTGAAGCCCGCGTGGGAGCCGACCCTGTTCTTCCCGTTCGCCGCTCCGCCGGTCCATGGCACACTCGCCGACTCCGGCGACCTGTTCGAATCACAGGCGCGACTGATGCTGTGGGGCGTGGAACGCGCCATCGTCGGCTTCAGCAACATCGGTGCCGACACCAACGTGCAGCACAAGCTCCACGTGGTGCTGCCCGGCTCCCCGAACCGCGGCGTATTCGGCGGCGACGGTGCCTACGGCGAAGTCAAGAGCGCCTTTGACGCCATCGTCAACCGTGCCCGCGCTGAAAAGGTGTGGTCGAGCCGCGTCACCTTCGCTCACCCGAAGATCGGCTGGGTGCGTGGCACCGGCCTGATGGGCGGTAACGACCCGCTGGTCGCCGTCGTTGAGCGTCACGGCATCCACACCTACTCCACCGCACAGATTGCGGCCAAGCTGCTCGACCTGTGCACTGCCGAATCGCGCGAGCAGGCCCTCAAGGCCCCGCTCGATGTGGACCTGACCGGTGGCCTCGGCTCCGAGCCCATCGACATCAAGGCGTTGCGCGCGGAGGCCATGGCCGATGCGGAGAAGGAAGCTGCTGCGGCCTCGTCTCAGGAAACGGATGGCTCCGTCGCCGGACAGTCCACTGGACTGTCCGACTCCTCGCGTGGGCGGCAAATCAAGGCGCTGCCCACCCCGATCGTCACCAAGCAGGCTTCGGTCGACCTTGCCGACTGGACCAACGTCACCGCCAAGCCGAAAGACGAAATCGTCATCGTTTCCGTCGGTGAGCTGGGCCCGTGGGGCTCCGGTCGTACGCGCACCCAGGCCGAGCTCGGCATCCACTCGGACGGCACTGTCGACCTGAGCGCCGGCGCAGTGCTCGAACTTGCGTGGAACATGGGTCTGCTGACTTGGGCCGACAGCCCGAAGCCCGGCTGGTACGACACCGACGGCAACCTCGTGCCCGAAGAGGACATCGCCGAGCGCTACCACGACGAGGTCGTGGCCCGCTCCGGCATCCGCCCGTTCGAGGAAGGCATGGGCAACGACTACAAGGACGGTGCTGACGAAGAAGAAGCCGAGGTCTTCCTCGACCACGACGTCACCTTCTCTGTGCCCACCCGCGAAGTCGCCGCCGAATACGTCAAGTTGGACGAGGCTCACACCACCATCGCCCCGGATGAGGAATCCGGCGAATGGAACGTGACCCGCCACGCCGGCTCGATGATCCGCGTGCCGCGCCGCGCCACCATGACCCGCACAGTCGGCGGCCAGTTCCCGAAGGGCTTCGACCCGACCCGATGGGGCATTCCCGCCTCGATGGTCGGCGACGTCGACAAGATCGCCCTGTGGAACATCGTCACCACTGTGGACGCCTACCTGGGCGCCGGCTTCACCCCGGCCGAAATCCTCGAGTCCATCCACCCCTCGCTGGTGGCTTCGACCCAGGGCACCGGCTTCGGCGGCATGATGTCGATGCGCAAGCTGTACCTCGACCGCTTCCTCAACCACGAGATCCCGACCGACATCCTGCAGGAAGCCCTGCCGAACGTGGTCGCGGCTCACGTGATGCAGTCCTACATCGGCGGTTACGGCAACATGATCCAGCCCGTCTCCGCCTGCGCCACCGCGGCCGTCTCCCTTGAAGAGGGCGTCGACAAGATCGCCCTCGGCAAGGCCGATTTCGTGGTCACCGGCGCGATCGACGACATCGGCGTGGAATCCGTGATCGGCTTCGGCAACATGAACGCCACCGCCAATTCGGAGGAAATGTACGGCAAGGGCATCGACGCGCGCTTCTTCAGCCGCGCGAACGATCGTCGCCGTGGCGGCTTCCTGGAATCCCAGGGCGGCGGCACGATCCTCGTGACCCGCGGTGACATCGCCGAAAAGATCGGCCTGCCGGTCGCGGCCGTGGTCGGCTTCATCCACTCCTACGCGGATGGTGCCCACACCTCGATCCCGGCTCCGGGCCTCGGTGCCCTGGCTGCCGGCCTCGGTGGCAAGGACTCCAAGCTCGTGCACGACCTGGCTAAGCTCGGCGTCTCAGCCGACGACATCGCCGTGGTCTCCAAGCACGACACGTCCACCAACGCCAACGACCCGAACGAATCCGAGCTGCACAACACGCTGGCCCACGCCATCGGCCGCACCGACGGCAACCCGCTGTTCGTGATCTCGCAGAAGACGCTTACCGGCCACGCCAAGGGTGGTGCCTGCATCTTCCAGGTCAACGGTCTGACGCAGCTGTTCAAGTCCGGCGTGATTCCGGCGAACGCGGCGCTCGATTGCGTGGATCCGAAGCTCCAGCGCGACGACCACATGGTCTGGGTTAGGAAGCCCCTGCGCATCGGCGGTGGCGAGGACGAGTTCGGTCGCGAGACCGCTGGTCGCCCGGTCAAGGCCGGTCTGGCCACCTCGCTCGGCTTCGGACATGTTTCCGGCTTCGTGGCCCTGGTTCATCCGGGTGCCTTCGAAGCGGCCGTGGCCAAGGCCGATGGCGAGGCCGCGCTGGAAGCCTGGCGTGAGCGTGCCAACGCCCGCCTGGCCGCCGGCCAGCGTCACCTCGAGGAAGGCATGATGGGTCGCGCCGCGCTCTACGAGCCGATCGACAACCGTCGCTTCCGCGAGGATCACCGTGGCTACGACCACCACGAGGTCGAAAAGGCGATGCTCCTCAACCCGGACGCCCGCCTCGGTGCCGACGGCTACTACGAGGCCTGATTCCTCTGGCTCCCCTCGGTTGATGGGAGCCAGTAGCGCACCGGATCTCGGCTCCCCTCTTTGAGGGGAGCTCCCGCGAAGCGGGTGAGGGGAGTTCCCCCTGGAGCTTTCTCGCTGGCACAAACTCAGTGAGAGAAATATGCAGAACATACGAAAGCCCCTCCCTCGGAGTGGGCTTTCTGCGTTTCAAGGGGCTGATTTGGCATTCGCCGGAGGTCTACTTCCGTTTCAAGGGGCTGTTGCCCAAGTAGACAAGGCGTAAAAACGGCGGAATGGCGTTGGCGTTATGCTGCGGATACTCGTGGTATGGAGGATGACCAGCCCCTTGAAACGGAAGTAGACCTCCGGAACGGTCAAAATCCGCCCCTCGAAACGGAGATAGACTTCCGGGGCGGGGCGCGGATGTTTTTTGGACGGCTAGGCAGCCAGCCCAAGATGTTTGCGGTATTGCGCGAGGTCATCCAGCATAGTGAATCTTTTCCCCTGAAATGGAAATCAGGCCCCAATTCTGATGAGGTGTAGAGATTACGCGCGAAGCGGTACACAATAGGAAGCATGAATACTTGTGGTTTGGGGCATGACGTGGTGGATGTGACCGCATTCGCCGAACAGTTGGCGGAGCCGGGGTCTCGCATGCGTGCGCTGTTCTCCGTGCGTGAGGTGCGGCAGGCATCCGACCGCGCGCGCCAGAAGAATGACGGGGAGGCCGTCCATCTGGCCGCCAAATGGGCGGGCAAGGAGGCGTTCCTCAAAGCCTGGTGCGATTATCTTGGCGATGCCCCCTATCCGTTCACGCTTGATAATTTCCCGTGGCCTGAAATCGAGATCTTGGACGATTCCCGTGGTGTGCCGCATGTGTCTCTGGGTAAGGGGGCGGTGTCAGTCTTCCAAACTGATTACGCGAATTCGGCTGCCGGCGCTCGCTATTCCTCTGCTTATTCCCCTGCTTCCGATAACGGGCCTTATGCAGTGATGCAGGAGCGGCGGAATGCGCGTTCGGCGCAGCGCTCGGCTCTCGGTGCGGGGTCGATGCCGCATATCCATATTTCCCTGAGCCACGATGGTTCGATTGCCTCCGCGGTGGTGACGATTTCTGTGGAATAGCGCCCGAGGCCCCCGAGTGCTACATGCTGTACAACGTCTCCATCATGGTTAACCTGTGGGGCGCGCTCACCAGCCGCGACGTGCGCCTGCTCAAGAACCAGATCGACAAGCTCGACTCGCTGCCCGAAAACTGCTGGTTCGTGATTCTGAATGCGATGGGCGCCGACCTCCAACCATACGAGTCCCAGCTCATCCATTTGTGATTTCGACGGTTTCCAGCTCCCCTCTTTGAAGGGAGCTGTCGCCGTAGGCGGCTGAGGGGAGTCCTCGGCAAAGCCACAATCCATCAACTAGATTGGCTGGTCCTGCTGCAGCCACACGCGTTTGCCATCCCCGAAGAAATATGTATAATAACTCAAGTCGCCAAAAGCGACGCTTAACGCGGATGTAGCTCAATGGTAGAGCCTCAGTCTTCCAAACTGATTACGCGGGTTCGATTCCCGTCATCCGCTCCACTGACA
>JACXXQ010000457.1_pt1 | contig 21429 bp, 14 predicted proteins | sample 8621361 | NCBI WGS metagenome assembly JACXXQ01 (sample SAMN15503820, study PRJNA645414) | gut metagenome | isolation source: feces | host: Bos taurus | place: USA | collected 2016 | reverse complement strand
TTGACATCTCCATGTCGTATGGCTTAAACTATCTACGTCTTTGCTATTTTTCATTTCAAAGATAAACCTCTCTGTTCCTAGAATGTGGTTGGCAAACCCACACTCTATTCTACGGGGAGGTTTCTCTTTGTCTAGGGCTAAAGCCGTTTTTATTCCACCAGCTTAGCTGGTGGTTGTCGCTCGCTCAAGCTACCCAACAAAAACAGCGCCGCGCAATCCCTGCAAAATGGAATTGCGCGGCGCTGCTTTTTCATTCTTACCCAATCGCAAGGAAATCGCAAGGGTTTGCCCATGGGATCTTCCCTGCGATTTCTGTATGATGGAATCAGCGGACAAAAGCCGGTGTGGCATAAGAAAACAACGCCGGAAAGCCCGCATTTCCAACAACGAAACGAAAGGAGGCGGCGGTATGGATTCCGACGGCAATCCCCGAAGGTACAGAGCATCCCGGGCGGCGGGCCCCCATCCGCCGCGCCCCGTGCTCTGACCGCTTTGTTTTGAACGGCAAGGAGGAATGAGCAATGAACAACAAAAAGAAAACCGCGGCGGCCCGGCAGGCCGCTGAAAAGGCCCGCATCCGGGAGGAAGTGAACCGCCGCCTGCAGGACGCGGCGGCCTGCCCCGTGCCCGAGGTATTGCAGGAGCTGAACACCACCCTGCGGGGCCTGAACGAGCAGGCGGTGGCCCGCAGCCGGGCCCGCTACGGCGCCAACCGGGTCACCCGGGAAAAGCGCCAGCCGCTGATAAAACGGCTGGCCGGGGCCTTCATCAACCCCTTCACCGCCATTCTGTGCTGCCTGGCGCTGGTGTCCATCATGACCGACATGGTGTTCCCGCTGTGCTCGCTGTTCGGCGGCACCCCCGAGGACTTCGACTGCCTGACCGTGGTCATCATCCTCACCATGGTGCTGATCTCCGGCACCTTGCGCTTTGTGCAGGAATCCCGCAGCGGCAATGCGGCGGAAAAGCTGCTGGCCATGATCACCACCACCTGCACCGTCACCCGGCGGGAGCAGGAGCTGGCCGAAATCCCGCTGGACGAGCTGGTGGCGGGCGACATCGTGCACCTTTCCGCCGGCGACATGATCCCCGCCGACCTGCGCATTCTGGAAGCGAAGGATTTATTCCTCAGCCAGGCCAGCCTCACCGGCGAGAGCGAGCCGGTGGAAAAAACAGCCGCGGTGTGCGAGCCGCAGGAGAACGTGACCGATCTGGCCAACATCGCCTTCATGGGCAGCAGCGTGGTTTCCGGCAGCGCCACGGCGGTGGCGGTCTGCGTGGGCGATGCCACCCTGTTCGGCTCCATGGCCAGCGCGGTGGCGGGCGAAGCGGTGGAGACCAGCTTCACCCGGGGCGTGAACGCGGTGTCCTGGGTGCTGATCCGTTTCATGCTGGTGATGGTTCCGCTGGTGTTCTTCATCAACGGGCTGACCAAGGGCGACTGGCTGGATGCCTTTCTGTTCGGCATCTCCATCGCGGTGGGCCTTACCCCCGAGATGCTGCCCATGATTGTGACCACCTGCCTTGCCAAGGGCGCGGTGTCCATGAGCAAGAAAAAGACTATCGTCAAGAACCTGAATTCCATCCAGAACTTCGGCGCCATCGACGTGCTCTGCACCGACAAGACCGGAACCCTCACCCAGGATCAGGTGGTGCTGGAATACCACCGGAACCTGAACGGGGAAGAGGACACCCGGGTGCTGCGCCACGCCTACCTGAACAGCTATTTCCAGACCGGCTACAAAAACCTGATGGATCTGGCCATCATCCGCAAGACCGAGGAGGAGGAAGCCGCCGACCCCCGGCTGACCGACCTGTCCGAGCATTATGTGAAAGTGGACGAGATCCCCTTCGACTTTGCCCGCCGCCGCCTGACCACCGTGGTGCAGGACAAAACCGGCAAAACCCAGATGGTGACCAAGGGCGCGGTGGAGGAGATGCTCTCCATCTGCAGCCACGCCGAGTGCGGCGGCAGCGTGCAGCCTCTGACCGAGGAGCTGCGCCGGAGCATCCTCAAGGACGTGGACGAGATGAACGACAAGGGCTTCCGGGTGCTGGCCATTGCCCAGAAAAGCAGCCCCGCCCCGGCGGGCTCCTTCGGGGTGGAGGACGAGCGGGACATGGTGCTCATGGGCTATCTTGCCTTTCTGGATCCGCCCAAGGAATCCACCGCCGCCGCCCTGCGGGCACTGAAGGAACATGGCGTCACCGCCAAGATCCTCACCGGCGACAACGAAAAGGTCACCCGCACCATCTGCCGGCAGGTGGGCCTTAAAGTTCGGAATATGCTGCTGGGGTCGGACGTGGCCCGCATGAGCGACGCGGAGCTGGCCCGGGCGGCCCAGTCCACCGACGTGTTCGCCAAGCTCACCCCGGATCAGAAGGCCCGGGTGGTCACGGCGCTGCGGGCCAGCGGCCACACCGTGGGCTTCATGGGCGACGGCATCAACGACGCGGCCGCCATGAAAGCCGCCGACATCGGCATCTCGGTGGATACCGCCGTGGACGTGGCCAAGGAATCGGCGGATGTGATTCTGCTGGAAAAGGATCTGATGGTGCTGGAGCAGGGCATCATCGAGGGCCGCAAGACCTACGCCAACATGATCAAGTACATCAAGATGACCGCCTCCTCCAACTTCGGCAACATGTTCTCGGTGCTGGCGGCCAGCGCGCTGCTGCCGTTTCTGCCCATGATGAGCGTGCAGCTGATCGTGCTGAACCTGATCTACGACCTCTCCTGCACCGCCATCCCCTGGGACAATGTGGATGAGGAGTTCATCGCCCGCCCCCGCAAGTGGGACGCCTCCAGCGTGGGCAGCTTCATGCTGTGGATCGGGCCCACCAGCTCCATCTTCGACTTCCTCACCTACATCTTCATGTATTTCGTGTTCTGCCCGCTGTTTGTGTCCGGCGGAGTACTGTACAACGATCTGGCAAACCACTTCAGCGGCCCCCAGCTGGTGCAGATGCAGGCGGCCTATCTGGGCATGTTCCAGGCGGGCTGGTTTGTGGAATCCATGTGGAGCCAGACGCTGGTCATCCACATGATCCGCACCCCCAAGCTGCCCTTCATCCAGAGCCGGGCCTCGGCTCCGCTCACGCTGGTCACGCTGGCGGGCATCACCGCCCTTACCCTCATTCCCTTCACCCCGCTGGGAACCCTGCTGGGCTTTGTGGCCCTGCCGCCGCTGTACTTTGCCTTCCTGATTCCCTGCATTCTGCTGTATATGGCGCTGGCCACCAGCCTGAAAAAGGCCTATGTGCGCCACTACGGGGAGCTGCTTTGATGCTGTTTTGAAAGGAGCAATTGCCATGACCCTGACCATGAACTGGGCCGCCGTCTGGATGCGGCTGTTCGGAACCACCACCCTCTGGGGGCTGGATCTGGGCTTCTGGGCGGCGCTGGCCGCCGTTGCGCTGATCGTGATTGCCATGAACGTGGTGTTCTGGGGCATGAAGCCCGCCGCACCCCGGCCCGAACAAAAGGAAACCGTATAAAAAACCGCCCGCTCCGGAACGCTCCGGGGCGGGCGGTTTGCTTTTGGCATATCAGGCGTGGGGGTAAAAATCGCTCACCGTGTTGGTCACCAGCCGGAAGGTGAGCTGGGCCATGTGCTGGGGGCTTTCCTCGCAGCCCCGGCTCAGCCAGTCCTTGATCAGGCCCACACCTCCGGCCACGCAGTAGGCGTAGGTGTATTTCAAATCGTCCATCCGCTCGGGGAAGGCCTCGCGCAGCGCGGCCAGGCTGTAATGGGAGAGCATCTCCTCAATCCGGTGCAGAAAGGCAATGTCGCCGTGGGGGCCCAGCAGGGCGGCGCAGATCTCCCGGTTTTCAAACAGGATGGCGAAGATGTCCTCAATGAAGGGGAAGCTGTTTTCGTTGAAGGGGCTCACCGGATGGGTGCGGATGGTGTGCAGAATCTCCTCGAACAGCTCGTTCTCCACGCTTTCCAGCATGTTGTAAATATCGGTATAGTGTAAATAGAAGGTGGAGCGGTTGATGTCCACCAGATCCACCAGCTCCTTCACCGTCACCTCGTTCACGCTCTTTTCAGCCATCAGCTGGGCAAGGCCGTGGCGCAGCTGGGCCTTGGTGCGGCGGATGCGCCGGTCCGGCTTTTTTTCCATGAATCCGCTTCCTTTCATTTGTAAATTATTTGTGACAGTTCAACATAATACAACGTTCTGTCTATTAATAGATACTGCGATGCAAACTGTCGGTTGTGTTGTTCTTCTGCACTCAGTATAATTCTCATTGCAGTAAAAAGCAATACCGGGATGAATAAACAACATTGTGTCCTGTTTTACTGTGCAAAGAGATTGAGGAAAGGAAGCGATTTTTTCGTTCTATGCTGAAAAACGAATGGAAAAAACTGCTGAGCAACAAGCTGCTGCTGGTGGTGGTGGTGGCCATCATCGCCATTCCCACCATCTACACCACCCTGTTTCTGGGCTCCATGTGGGACCCCTACGGCAGCGTGGAAAACCTGCCGGTGGCACTGGTGAATCAGGATCAGCCGGTGGACTACGAGGGCAAAACGCTGGATGTGGGCGCGGAGCTGGTGGATAACCTGCTGGAGGACGCCTCGCTGGACTTCCACCCGGTGAGTGCCGACGATGCGGCCAAGGGCCTTGCGGCAGGGGATTATTATATGGTAATCACCATCCCGCAGGATTTCTCGGCCAATGCGGCCACCCTCACCGACGATCAGCCCAGGCAGATGGAGCTGAGCTACGAGACAAACCCCGGCACCAACTACATCGCCTCCAAGCTGAGCGAAACGGCCATGAAGGAGATTCAGGCCAGCGTGCGGGAAGAGGTGACCAAAACCTACGCCGAGACCATGTTTGACCAGCTCACCGAAGTGGGCGACGGCATGCAGGAGGCGGCGGACGGCGCGGGCGAAATCCGGGATGGAGCCGACAAGCTGGCGGATGGCAACAACACCATCCGGGAGAACCTGCAGCTTCTGGCGGACAGCACCCTTACCTTCCGCAGCGGCAGCGAGACCCTGACCGAGGGCCTTGCCCAGTATACTCAGGGTGTGCAGCAGCTGGCGGACGGCGCGAAAAAGCTGGACGACGGCGCAAAGCAGCTGAAGGACGGCGTGGATCAGCTGGGCGCTTCCGCCCCGGCGCTGGCCCAGGGCGTGGGCGCGCTGAAGGACGGCGCAGATCAGCTGGCCCAGGGCACGGCCCAGGCCAGGACCGGCAGCGACAGCCTGACCGCAGGCGCGGCGCAGGTGGACGATAACCTGAAAACCCTGAACGAGGGGCTGGGGCAGCTGCAGAGCCAGACCGCCGCTCTGCCGGATTCCGCTTCGGCGCTGGATTCCGGCGCATCCCAGGCGCTGGAGGGCGCAAAGGCCCTGCAGCAGGGTGCACAGGGGCTGGCCGCCGGTGCGGAAAAGGCCCGTCAGGGCGCGGATGCCCTGAATCAGGGCCTGCAAACCCTGAGCGGCAAATCCGAGGAGCTGAATCAGGGCGCGACCCAGCTGAAAAACGGGCTGGATGCGCTGGCAGCCGCAGCAGGCGGCTCCACCGACATCACCGGCAGCCTGACCGCTCTGGCCGGGCAGCTGAACGGCGCGGCTCAGGCCGCGCAGGCAGGCGCGGTGGCCCCGCAGGATCCCTCGGCCCTGATCCAGACCATCGTGGACAACACCGACGCCGCCCAGACGGGCGATGCCAACGCACTGAACGCAGTGCTCACGGCGGCCAGTGAGCTGGCCAATGTGGCGCAGAACAACTACAACAACGCAACCACCGCCGACGCGGCCCGCCAGCAGGCGGCCGGTGCCCTCAGCGGCGCGGCCGGTGCGCTGGCCAATGCGGCCGGCGGTTCCGGCTCCGGCGATCTGACCGCGGCCCTCGGCCAGCTGCAGCAGGGCGCGGCCCAGCTGCAAACCGGCCTTTCCGCCTACACCGCCGGTGTGGGTCAGGCGGCGGCAGGCAGTGCGGCGCTGGCGGATGAAACCACCGGTCTGCCTGCTCTGAGTGCCGGAGCCCAGCAGCTTTCGGCCGGAACTGGCAATCTGGTGAACGGCCTTGCCCAGCTGCAGGGCGGCACCAGTCAGCTGGCCCAGCAGGCGCCCCTGCTTACCGGCGGCATCGCCCAGGCGGCCAGCGGCGGCGCGGCCCTGCAGCAGCAGGGCACCGCAGTGCTCCGTCAGGGCGCGGCCCAGCTGAACAGCGGTCTGGACGCACTGGTTGCCGGCAGCGGCAGCCTGAAGGACGGCATGAGCAGCCTGAACGGTCAGCTGCCCGCTCTTACCGACGGCGTGGGCCGCCTGCAGCAGGGCACCAAAGACCTGAAGGACGGCACCACTCAGCTGGTGACCGGCGCGGATACCCTGACCCAGAACAGCCCGGCCCTGAATGAGGGCGCGGCCGCCCTCACCGACGGTGCGGGCCAGATCCAGAGCGGCGCCCGGCAGCTGGCGGACGGCAGCGGCGAGCTGGCCGACGGCATCGACCAGCTGACCGATGGCGCAAACACCCTCCAGACCAGCCTGGCGGACGGCGCGGACGAGATCCGCTCCACCAACACCGGCGACGCGGTGGTGGATATGTTCGCCGCCCCGGTGGTCACTGAGGAAACCCAGATGACCCAGGTGCCCAACAACGGGCACGCCATGGCCCCCTACATGATGTCGGTGGCGCTGTGGGTGGGCTGCATCGCCTTCAGCCTGATGTACCCCCTCACCGAGTACGCGGGCAAGCTGAAGAGCGGCACCGCCTGGTGGCTGAGCAAGGCCTCGGTGCTGTATCCCATCGCAATTCTGCAGGCGCTGGTGATGGTAGGTGCGCTGCACGCCATCAACGGCTTTGATCCCGGCCGCATGGGCCAGACTCTGCTGGTGGCCTGCGTGGCTTCGGTAACCTTCATGTCGGTGATGTACTTCTTCACCAACCTTCTGGGCAAGGTGGGCAGTTTCCTGATGCTGGTGTTCATGGTGATCCAGCTTGCCGGCTCGGTGGGCACCTACCCGCTGGAGCTCTCCGGCTCCTTCGTGAAGTACCTGCATGACTGGGTACCCTTTACCTACACCGTCACCGCCTTCCGCCGGGCCATCTGCGCCGGCGAGGACGTGACCGGCTGCCTTGCCTATCTGGCCGTCTGGCTGGTGGTATTCACCCTGCTGACCATTCTGGTGTTCGCGGTGCGCGCAAAGCGCATCAAGGCCGAAAAGCCCACCCTGATGGTCTGGCTGGAGGAGCACCATCTGGCCTGACAAGGGCATCGAAATTCTTCGGTTGCTCCCCTTATCCGGTTCATTCCGGTTCAAATCCCCGTTTCATGCAAAACGCACGAAACGGGGATTTTTTTGCACGAAATGCAAAAATGAGCAAAGGGAACCATACAAAATGCACAAAAGTATTAAAAAACAGAAAAGATTTTTGCGGAAGGGGCGAATTTTTTTCATATAAGACAGAAGATTTTTCTATCGTTTTTGCGCTTCAAAGGCGGTAGAATTTACCACAGAGAAAGCATCCTGCGGGATGCGAAAACGAACGGCAAAGAACCGAATCCAATCACAGGAGGAAAACGAAAATGAAAAAGAAACTCGCGCTGCTGCTGGCTTCCGTAATGGCCATTGGTATGCTGGCCGGCTGCGGCGGTGCTCCCGCTTCCACCGCTTCCACCGCAACCTCCGGCGGCACTTCCACCGCCACCTCCACCGAGGGCGGCACTGCCACCGCCACCAGCGACCTGCAGGTGGACGTATTCTACTATGACTTCTCCGATGTTTACATCTCCAGCGTGCGCACCGCCATGGACGAGCAGCTGAAGGCCATGGGCATCGAGCCCAAGAACTGGGATGCCGCCGGCAGCCAGCCCACCCAGACCGATCAGGTCAAGACCGCCATTACCGCCGGTTCCGATCTGCTGATCGTGAACATCGTGGAGACCTCTACCTCCGACCCCGCCAAGGACATCGTGGAAGCTGCCCGTGCTGCGGACATCCCCGTGATCTTCTTCAACCGTGAGGTTGCCGACAACGACGTGATCAACAGCTATGAGAAGTGCGCCTTCGTTGGCACCAACGCTCCCGACGCCGGCCACATGCAGGGCGAGATGATTGGTGAGTACCTGCTGGCCAACTACGACGCAGTTGACCTGAACGGCGACGGCACCATCTCCTACGTTCTGTTCAAGGGCCAGGAAGGCAACGCCGAGGCCGAAGCCCGTACCCAGTACGCTGTGGAAGACGCCAACAAGCTGCTGACCGAGGGCGGCAAGCCCGAACTGGCTTACTACGACGCCAGCGCCACCACCAAGTACCTGGTCGACACCGCCGGCAAGTGGAGCGCCCAGGCTGCCAACGACTACATGGTTTCTCTGCTGGGCTCTTACAACGAAGGCAACAGGAACATGGTTGAGCTGATCATCTGCAACAACGACGGCATGGCCGAGGGCGCCATCTCCGCTCTGCAGAACGTTGGCTACAACAACGGCGAAGGCACCACCATCATCCCCGTGTTCGGCGTGGACGCCACCGACTCCGCCAAGGCTCTGATCAAGGCCGGCAACATGACCGGTTCCATCAAGCAGGACGCCGTGGGCATGGCTACCACCATCAACACCCTGGTCAAGAACGTGCAGGACGGCGCTGACCTGATGGCCAGCACCGACCAGTTCGTGGTGGACTCCGACGTGGATAAGATCCGCGTTCCCTACCAGATGTACGACGGCACCTCCGAGGAATAATTTCTCCCCGATCCTTTGTGCCTTTGATGTAATTGGCAAGGCGGGGCTGCCCACTGGCAGCCCCGCTTCGCCCTGACAAAAACCACCGCTTCGGGCGTGGCCCGAATGTCGGGCTGCGGCCGAAACGGTGGTTTGTACCGCGAGAGGAGGAAAATTATGGACAAGCCGGCCCTGCTGGAGATGCGAGGCATCTGCAAGGAATTCCCCGGCGTAAAGGCGCTGGACAATGTGGATCTGACCGTCCGCCCCGGCACCGTGCATGCCCTGATGGGTGAGAACGGCGCGGGCAAATCCACTTTGATGAAATGCCTGTTCGGTATCTATCACCGGGATGCGGGCACCATCAAGCTGGATGGCAAGGAAGTGGACTTCAAGAGCTCCAAGGATGCGCTGGAAAACGGCGTGGCCATGGTGCATCAGGAGCTGAACCAGGCGCTGACCCGCAGCGTGCAGGATAACCTGTGGCTGGGCCGCTACCCCAAGGTGGGCGGCATCATGGTGAGCGAGAGCATCATGGCCCGGGAGACCAAAAAGATCTTCGATACGCTGGAGGTCACGGTTAACCCCAAGGCCATCATGTCCACTTTGCCGGTTTCCCAGCGGCAGATGGTGGAGATCGCCAAGGCGGTTTCCTACAATTCCAAGATCATCGTGTTCGACGAGCCCACCTCCTCGCTGACGGAAACGGAAGTGGAGCATCTGTTCCGCATCATCAACATGCTGCGGGACAAGGGCTGCGGCATCATCTACATCTCCCATAAGATGGAAGAGATCCTGCGCATCAGCGACGACGTGACCATCATGCGGGATGGTCAGTGGGTGGCAACCCGCCCCGCCAAGGAGCTGACCATGGACGAGATCATCCGCCTGATGGTGGGCCGCGAGCTGACCAACCGCTTCCCTGAAAAGACCAACAAGCCCGGCGATGTGATTCTGGACGTGCAGCACATTGCAGGCAAATACACCCGCCTGAAGGACGCCACCTTCCAGCTGCGCAAGGGCGAGATTCTGGGTATTGCGGGCCTGGACGGCTCCGGCCGCACCGAGGTGCTGGAAAACCTGTTCGGCGCCATGACCCGTGAGGGCGGCACCATCACCCTGCACGGCAAGCCCATCCGCAACCGCACCCCCAAGGAGGCCATCAAAAACGGCTTCGCGCTGCTCACCGAGGAGCGGCGGGCCACCGGCATCTTCGGCATCCGGGACATCAAGGAAAACACCGTGATTTCCAGCCTGAAGGATTATCTGATGGGCGGCTTCTACTTAAACGACAAGAAGATGAAGGACAACACCGACTGGGCCATTCAGGCAATGCACATCAAAACGCCCGGCCAGCACACCCAGATCCGCTCGCTGTCCGGCGGTAACCAGCAGAAGGTTATTCTGGGCCGCTGGCTGCTGACCAAGCCCGAGATCCTTCTGCTGGACGAGCCCACCCGCGGCATCGACGTGGGCGCCAAATACGAAATTTATCAGCTGATCATCGACCTGGCCAACGAGGGCAAGGGCGTGATCATGGTATCGTCGGAAATGCCCGAGCTTCTGGGCGTGTGCGACCGGATTCTGGTGATGTCCGGCGGGCAGGTAGCCGGTGAGGTGGACGCCCGCAACACCACCCAGGAAGAGATCCTTACCCTGGCCGCCAAGTATGTGTAAAGAGGAGGAACCGACCCATGAGTAATTCCACCAAGGAACTTGCGCTGAAAACCAAGTCCATCACCCCCAAGCAGGTGGGCAATGCGCTTTTGAACAACGCCCTCATTATTATCATGCTGCTGGTAGCCGCTTATGTGGCGGTGACCCAGCCGTCCTTCCTGGCGCCCAACTCGCTGATCAACCTGCTGTCTCTGACGGCGGCGTATCTGCCGGTTGCGCTGGGCATCGCCGGATGTATCGTGCTCACCGGTACCGACCTTTCCGCCGGCCGTGCGGTGGGCATCACCGCCTGTGTGGCGGCCTCCCTCCTGCAGGCCACCGATGCGGCCAATAAAATGTGGCCCAACATCGGCACCCTGCCCATCCCCCTGGTGATCCTGATCGTTGTGGCCATCGGTGCCGCCATCGGCGCCTTCAACGGCTTCTTCGTGGCCAAGTTCAAGCTGCATCCCTTCATCGTTACCCTGGCCACCCAGCTGATCCTCTACACCATCCTGCTGCTCTACGTCCAGCAGGGCAACAACAAGGGCATGGCCATTTCCGGTCTGTCTGCCGAGTACCGCAACTTTGTTGTGGGCAATCCTCCGCTGCTGAGCTTCGGCAACATCCAGATCCCCAACTACGTGATCTATGCGGTGCTGCTCACCATCCTGATGTGGTTCATCTGGAACAAGACCACCTTCGGCAAGAACATGTTTGCCCTGGGCGCCAACGAAGAGGCTGCCCGTGTTTCCGGCGTAAACGTATTCGCCACCACCATCGCGGTGTTCGCTCTGGCGGGCGCCATGTACGGCTGGGCCGGCTTCGTGGAGTCTGCCCGTATCGCCTCCAACACCGCCAACACCGGCGTGAACTATGAGCTGGATGCCATCGCGGCCTGCGTCATCGGCGGCGTATCCTTTGTGGGTGGTATCGGTAAGATCAGCGGCATCGTCATCGGCGTTATCATGCTGCGCCTGATCTTCGTGGCTCTGCCGCTGGTGGGCATGGACCAGAACCTGCAGTATGCCATCAAGGGCGGCATCATCCTGTTCGCCTGCGCTCTGGATATGCGCAAATACCTGGTCAAGAAATAATCCTTTTGTGCACACACCGCCGGGCCGCTCCGACCCGGCAGGAAAGGGGCGGCTGTCCGGTAAAACGGGCGGCCGCCCTTTTCCCGTTTTCGCTGGAAAAGCAGCCAGATGCTGCCAAATATGATATACTGTTCTAAGGCGGCACCGCACAATTTCAGGTGGTGGAGCGCGCCGGAAAATTTTTTGTGAGAGGAATCAAAAAGCGCAGGCAAGCTTTGGTGGCTTGCCGAGCATTTTTGGAAAATATCACGGAAAATTTTGGCGCGATACGCCGCCTGAGGCGTAGCCGTAAGTTGTGCGGTGGTGCCTTGAGAAAGACAAATAACCCTCGGAGGGGATACAATGGAAGGATACCGCATCCTGTTGGTGGATGACGAGGAAGAGCTGCGGGCGGGCATCCGCCGCCGCATCGACTGGGAGGCGCTGGGCTTTGTGCTGGCGGGGGAAGCCGCCAACGGGCAGGACGCGCTGGAGCTGGCCGAGCAGCTGCGGCCGGACGTGGTGCTCACCGACATCAAGATGCCCTTTATGGACGGGCTCACCCTCTGCCGCCAGCTCAAGACCCAGCTGCCGGCGGTGCGGCTGGTGATCTTTTCCGGCTTCGACGAGTTCGACTATGCCCGGCAGGCCATCGGCATGAACGTGTTTGAATATCTGCTCAAGCCCATCACCTCCACCGAGCTGAGCGATGTGCTGGTGCGGCTGAAAAAGGCCATGGACGAGGAGCGCGCCCACCAGAAGGATATGGAAAAGCTGCGCCGCAGCTACGAGGAAAATCTGCCGGTGCTGCGCGGGCTGTTTTACACCCGCCTGCTCAGCGGCCAGCTCAAGCCCGGCCAGATCATGGAACGGGCCGCCCGCTATGAAATCGAGCTTTCCGGCAAGAGCTGGGCGGCGGCCCGGGTGCATGTGAGCGATCTGGGCGACGACCCGGACGAGCTGATCCTGCTGTCGCTGCAGAATTTCTTTGTGGAAAACACCGTGCTTTCCGGCTGCCAGCCCCACTGGTGTTTGTACGACGATGATCTGGCGGTAATCGCCGCCTTTGAGGGAGAGACCGCCATGTACAGCCTGCTTCAGGAGCTGGAGCGGGTGCGGGCGCTGGCCGAGACCCTGCTGGGGCTGCGGCTCACCGTGGGCGTGGGCCTTGCGGTGGAAACGCCGGGCCAGCTGGCCCGGTCGGTGCAGGGGGCGAAAAGTGCGCTGGACTACCGCTCCATTCTGGGGCCTGGGAGAACCCTGTACATCGGGGATCTGGAGCCCCGGGGCGCGGTGGCTCTGCCCTTTGACGCGGCGGCCGAGCGCCAGCTGGTGAATGCGGTGAAGCTGGGCACGCCGGAAAAGGTGCGCCGCTTCACCCGGGGCTGGCTCAGTCAGGCCCGGAGCGACAGCTCCATGAGTCAGATGCAGTGCTTTTTTCTGGAGCTGGTGGCCTGCCTGATGCGCCTTGCCCGGGAGGGCGAGATCCCGCAGGAGGAGGTGTTCGGCCCCGGCTTCACCGGCGCGGTGCGCATTTCGGACTTCAGCGGCCCGGAGCAGCTGGGCAGCTGGGTGGAGGAGCGCTGCCTGCATCTGCAGGAGCTGCTGCGCCGCCAGCGCAGCTACGCCGCCGCCCGCACGGTGGACAGGGCCCGGGAATTCATTGCCGAAAACTTTTCCAACAGCGATCTTTCGGTGGAGATGCTCTGCGAGCACCTGCACCTTTCGCCGGCCTATTTTTCCACCATGTTCAAGAAGGAAACCGGCGAGAGCTTCACCGCCTGTGTGACCCGGGTGCGCATGGAGGCCGCCGCCGAGCGGCTGCGCGCCACCGAGGAAAAAACCTACCTGATTGCCGAGCAGACCGGATATCTGGATCCGAACTATTTCAGCTATGTGTTCAAGCGGTATTTCGGCACAAGCCCCTCCAAATACCGGGCCGCGGGCCAGCAGGGGCAGTAATCAACAGCAAAAAAAGGGGGGCAGTGTATGCTGCTGCGGGCGCTTCGGGAGCTGCGAAGCCGGTTTTCCCGCTCCTACGAACGAATGAGCATTCAGCGGGTGATCTCGCTCACCTTCACGGCGGTGGCTGTGGCGGGGGCGCTGTTCATCGGCCTTTCGCTCACACTGCGGTATTCCGCCGTGAACCAGAAGATGCAGGCGCAGGCCAGCCAGCAGGTGCTGGCCCAGGTGAACCTTTCGCTGGACAATCACCTGCGGCGGATCATGCGGGTGTCGGACACGGTGTATTACCGGCTTTTGAAAAACGCCGATCTGGCCGAGGGCCTTCCCACCGACAGACTTTCGCTGCTGTATGAGGAAAACCGGGATTCCCTTGTGTCCATCGCGGTGTTCAATTCCGACGGCAATCTGGTCACCGGGGCCCCGCTCAGTGAGCTGAAGGCCGGGGCGGATCCGGCGTCGCAGGGCTGGTTTTCCACCGCGCTGGGCCAGATCGAGAACATCCACTTTTCCACCCCCCATGTGCAGGATCTGTTCCAGACCTCGGACGGCAGCTACCACTGGGTGATTTCGCTGAGCCGTCAGGTGCAGCTGACCCGGGGCGGCGCCAGCGAGAGCGGCGTGCTGCTGGTGGACATGAGCTTTTCCGGTGTGGAGCAGATCTGCCGCAACACCAGCCTTGGGGCGGAGGGATATCTGTATATCGTGGACGCCAATGGCGAGCTGATCTATCATTCCCGCCAGCAGCTGATCTATGCGGGCCTTGTGCAGGAAAACAACCTTTCCGCCTCCCGCCTGAGCGACGGCACCCACTGGGAGAAGTTTCAGGGCGAGCGGCGGCAGGTGACGGTGAAAACCGTGGGCTACACCGGCTGGAAGCTGGTGGGCGTGGTTCCGGTGCAGGGGCTGGCGGTGACCACCGCCCAGTTCGTGCTGTTCGTGGCGTCGGTGCTGCTGTCCTCCATTTTTCTGCTGGTGTTCGTGAACGGGCGGCTTTCCGCCCACATTGCCGACCCCATCCGCCGACTGGAGCAGGCGGTGCGCCAGACCGGCCGGGGCGGCGAGATGCCCCAGGTGCCGGAGGAGGGCTGCTATGAGGTGCGCCGGCTGGAGCACTCCATCCGATCCATGGTGTCCACCATGCGCCATCTGATGGACGACATCATCCAGCAGGAGGAGGACAAGCGCCGCAGCGAGCTGGAGGTGCTGCAGTCCCAGATCAACCCCCACTTCCTTTACAACACGCTGGATTCGGTGATCTGGCTCACCGAGAGCGGCCGCTACGAGGATTCCATCCGCATGGTCACGGCGCTGGGGCGGCTGTTCCGCATCTCGCTGAGCCGGGGCAAGCGGGTGATCCCGCTGGACAGCGAGCTGGATCACGCGGGCTACTACATGACCATCCAGCGCATCCGCTACAAGAATAAATTCACCTTCGAGATCAGCCGCGAGACCGACACCGCCGGCCTTTACTGCCTGAAGCTGATCATCCAGCCTCTTCTGGAAAATGCCATCTACCACGGCATGGCCGCCGAGGACGACGACGGCCGCATCGTGGTGCGTGTCTGGCGGGAAGGGGACGATGTGTACATTGATGTGACCGACAACGGGCTGGGTATGCCGCCGGAGGTGGCGGCCTCCCTGCTGGACGAAAGCCGGCCCCTGCCCGCCAAGGGCTCGGGCATCGGGGTGCGCAACGTGCACCGGCGCATCCAGCTGGCCTACGGGCCCCGCTACGGTCTGGAATTTTACAGTGAGCCGGACGAGGGCACCACTGCCCGCATTCATCTGCCGGTGCTCACCCAGCCGGAGGAGACCGGCGGCAAAAAGGAGGGCATGGCATGAAGAAGAAAGGGGATACGGCCTGGCAGATGATCGTGCTGGGCCTGCTGGCCGCCGCCATGGTGGTAAGTCTGATGATCCCTGAATCTCTGCTCACCCCCGCCGGCCCCAAACGGGTGGAAATCTCGATTCTGCTGCGGCAGGGCGACAGCGCGGTCTGGGCCACCGCCCGGCAGGGCATGGAGCAGGCCGCCGAGGATCTGGGCGCCGAGCTGCGCTTCCTCACGCTGGAGGCGGAGGAGGGTGCCGATCAGGTGGAGCTGCTGCGCCGTCAGGCCGACATGGGCGTGGACGCGGCGGTGGTCATCCCGGCAGACTGTGCGGCGCTGGAGCAGCAGCTGGACGGCTGGCAGGCCCTGCCGGTGGTCACGCTGGAATCTCGGGTGGAGGGCGCCCGGGCCTTTGTGGGCCCCAGCGACGAGGAGCTGGGACGGCTGCTGGCCGAACAGGCGGCCCGGGGATGCGCGGTGTCCGGTGAGGTGCTGCTCTGGAATGCCTTTCCCGGCTGCGCGGGCCCGGCCCGGCGGCTGGAAAGCGCCAAAGCCGCACTGGAGGCGGCGGGCTATGCGCCCCGGGTGTGTGAGAAGCTCACCGCCGAACAGCTGGAGCAGGCGGACGCGGCGCTCTGCTTCGAGCCGGTGAGTCTGGAGCAGGCCGCCGCGCTGGCGGCCCAGTGCGAAACCCCGCCGCGGGTATATGGGGTGGGAGTGTCCTCTACGGTGGTGGCCGCGCTGGAGACCGGCGACATTGCCGCCGTGGCGGCCTGGAGCGATTACGCGGCGGGCTATCTGGCGGTGAGCCAGGCGGTGAACGCCGCCCGCCGCCAGCCGGTGGAAAGCAAAACCCTGCCGGTGACGCTGGTGCAGGAAGGAGAAACCTATGATCAGGACCATCAAAAGCTGCTTTACCCGGTCTTTCCCTAAGGCGGTGGCGCTGGGGCTGGCGGCTGTGCTGCTGGCCGGCTGCACCGCTGCCGGGCCGGCGGAGCCCCGCACCCTGCGGGTGGGAGTGGCGGTGTATCTGCAATCGGATACCTTCATCGGTACGCTGGTGCAGGAGCTGGAACGGCTGGCCCAGGCCCGGGAAATCGAGGACGGGGTGAAGATCAACCTGAACATCGTGGACGGCCGGGGCTCCCAGCTCACCCAGACCGATCAGATCGACCGGCTCATCGCGCTGGACTACGACGTGCTGTGCGTGAACATTGTGGACCGCACCAGCGCCGCCCAGCTGATCGACAAGGCCCAGGAGGCGGACATCCCCATGATCTTCTTCAACCGGGAGCCGGTGGCGGAGGATCTTTACCGCTGGAACCGGGTGTATTATGTGGGAGCCAAGGCGGAGGAATCCGGGGTGCTGCAGGGGCAGATCCTGCTGGATCGCTGGCTGAACCGGGAACAGCCGGTGGACAAAAACGGCGACGGCATTCTGCAATATGTGCTGCTGGAGGGCGAGCCCGGCCATCAGGACGCCATGCTCCGCACCGAGTACGCGGTAAAGACCCTCACCGGCGCGGGGGTGGAGGTGGAAAAGCTGGCGGGCGACACCGCCAACTGGGATCGCAGCCAGGCCGCCGCCCGGATGAGCAGCTGGATCGAGCAGTTCGGCACCTCCATCGAGGCGGTGATCTCCAACAACGACGACATGGCCCTGGGGGCCATCGACGCCTGCCAGGATCTGGGCCTCACGGAGGACGAGATGCCGGTGGTGGTGGGGGTGGACGCCACCGCCCCGGCGCTGGAGGCCGTGCGGGAGGGCACCCTCTGCGGCACGGTGCGCAACGATGCGCAGGGCATTGCGGGCAGCATGCTGGAGCTGGCCCTCACACTGGCGAAGGGCGAGGACTCGGCGGCCAGCCTGCCCCTCACCGATGAAAAGTACGTCTGGCTGCCCTACCAGCGGGTGACCCTGCGCCAGCTGGAGGCGGAGCAGGGCGGCGTTTGAACGATTCGCCCATTCTATGGAATTTTGTATCTTGTTTCAAAAAGGATATAGGAATCAGTGAAAGAGTTCGTTATAATTTAAGCAGAAAAACTGGTTCGTGAAAATATTGCAAAGAAAGGACTTTTGTTGCATGAAAATCTCAGCAAGACTCTTCGGCACCACCCGAAGCGGCGAGGAAGTGCACTGCATCCGCCTGGAGCACGACAGCGGCATTGTGGCGGAAGTTCTGAGCTACGGGGCCATTCTGCGGGCGCTGTGGGTGCCCACCGCAGCCGGGCCGGTGCAGGTGTGCGCCGGCTACGAGACGCTGGAGGAATACGAGGCGGGCACCTGCTATCTGGGCGCGGTGGTTGGCCGGTGCGCCGGCCGCATCGACGGCGGGCATTTTGTGCTGAACGGCACGGAATACCAGCTGCCCCAAAACCAGAACGGCAACCACCTGCACGGCGGCGTGGAGGGCTTTGACCGCAAGGTCTGGGGCGTTCAGATCCTGCCCAAAAACCGGGGCGTGCGCTTTTTCCGCCGGTCGGAAGACGGCGAGGAGGGCTATCCCGGCGCGGTGGAGGTAAGCGCCACCTACCTGTTCGAGGAGGACGGCGCGCTGACCCTGCGGTTTGACGCGCTGGCCGAGGGCGACACCATCCTGTCCATGACCCATCACGGCTACTGGAATCTGGCAGGGCAGGGCAGCGTGGGCGGTCACCTGTTTACCACCCCGGCGGATCGCTTTGCCGCCATCCGGCCGGACGGCGTGCCCACCGGCGAGCTGATTCCGGTGGAGGGCACCCCCTTCGACTTCACGCAGTCCGCGGTACTGGAAACCCGCTGGGACAACGACCACCCCCAGCTGGCGGCGGGCAGCGGCTTTGACCACACCTTCCTGGTGCCGGGCAAGGGGCTGCGGCCGGTGTGCCGGCTGGAATGCCCCGAAAACGGCCTGCAGCTGGAGGTGAGCGCCACGATGCCGGGCATTCATCTGTATACCGGCAACTTTCTGGAGCCGGTGCGCCGGGGTGCGGCGGCGCTGGAAGCCCAGTTTGTTCCGGATGCGCCCAACCACCACCAGTTCCCCTCGGTGGAATTGCCGAAGGGAAAACGCTGGGAACATCAGATCCAATACCGCTTTGCCTGCAACGGCGAAAGCGTTTGAACACCACAGGAGGAAGATACCATGCAGACGATGGAAAACTTTTTGCAGAAGGTGCGCGGGGGCGAGTACGACGACCGCCTGCGCCGGTTGTATGTGTTCCACGACACCGCCGAGGAGCTGGAAGCGGCCCGCGCCAAGGTGTGCCATGTGATCGAGGGCTTTGAGCAGGCCTTCCCCGGCGTGGACTGCGCCGGCGCCGCGGTGTTCAGCGGCCCGGGCCGCACCGAGATCGGCGGCAACCACACCGACCACCAGCACGGCTGCGTGCTGTGCGGCAGCGTAAACATGGACATTCTGGCCTGCGCGGTGCCCACCGGCGACCATTTCGTGAAGGTGGTCAGCGAGGGCTATCCTGCCCTGACCATCGACCTGAACGATCTGGCCATCCATGCGGACGAGACCAACACCTCCGCCGCCCTGATCCGCGGCGTTGCCCACGGCGTGAGCAAGGAGGGCTTTGCCCTGAAGGGCTTCTGCGCCTATGTGACCAGCACCGTGCCCGGCGGCTCCGGCCTGTCCAGCTCGGCGGCGTATGAGATTCTGCTGGGCAATGTATTCAACCGGTTCTGCTGCGAAGGCAGGCTGGATGCGGTGAAGCTGGCCCAGATCGGCCAGTATGCCGAGCGGGAGTATTTTGGCAAGCCCTGCGGCCTGATGGATCAGGCTGCCAGCTCCATCGGCGGCGTGGTGGCCATCGACTTCAACGACCCCAGCCAGCCGGTGATCCGCAAGGTGGATTACGATCTGGCCCGCTCCGGCTACCAGCTGTACATCATCGACACCCGCTCCTGCCACGCCGACCTGACCGACGACTACGCCGCCATCACCCGCGAGATGGGTGCGGTGGCCGCCTTCTTCGGCAAACAGGTGCTGCGTCAGGTGGACGAGGCCGAGTTCTACGCCGCCATCCCCGCCGTGCGCGAGAAGGCCGGCGACCGGGCCGTGCTGCGGGCCATGCACTTCTTCGACGAGAACCGCCGTGCGCAGGCCCAGGCCCAGGCTCTGGCCGAGGGCGACATGGAGGGCTTCCTGGCGCTGGTGCGCGCCTCCGGCCGTTCCTCCTCGGAGCTGCTGCAGAACATCTGGTCGGTGGCCGAGCCTGCCCAGCAGGCGGTGACCCTGGCTCTGGCTCTGGCGGAACGGGTTCTGGCCGGCCGCGGCGCGGTGCGCGTGCACGGCGGCGGCTTTGCGGGCACCATTCAGGCCTTTGTGCCCCAGGATCTGGAAGAGAAGTTTGTGAGCAGCATGGAAGCGGTGCTGGGCGAAGGCGCCTGCCATGCGGTATCGGTGCGGCCGGAGGGCGGCTGCATGGTGATGAGCAGCGAAAAGGAGTAAGGCAATCATGACAGTGGAACAGGCGATTGCCAGCCTCGTGCAGTACGGGCTGGAGAAAAATCTGATCGAGCCCTGCGAGAAGATCTGGGCGACCAACGGCATTCTGGCCGTGCTGCGGCTGGATGTTCTGAACGAGGCCCAGCCGGTGGAGGGCGCAGCCCTGCCCGAGATCCTGAACACCCTGCTGGACGACGCGGCCAGCCGCGGCGTGATCGACGGCGAGTCCATCACCCAGCGGGACATTCTGGACACCGCCCTGATGGCGGTGCTCACCCCGCGCCCGAGCCAGGTGATCCGCACCTTTGAGGAGAAGTACGCCGCCGGCCCCGAGAAGGCCACCGACTGGTACTATCAGTTCTCCAGGGACACCAACTACATCCGCACCGACCGGATTGCAAAGGACCTGCACTGGACCACTTCCACCGAGTACGGCGAGCTGGACATCACCATCAACCTGTCCAAGCCGGAAAAGGATCCCAAGGCTATCGCGCTGGCCAAGTCGATGCCCCAGAGCGGCTACCCCAAGTGCCAGCTCTGCGCCGAGAACGAGGGCTACGCGGGCCGGATGGATCATCCCGCCCGGGGCAACCACCGCATGATCCCCATGACCGTGTGCGGCGAGCAGTGGATGCTGCAGTACTCCCCCTATGTGTACTACAACGAGCACTGCATCGCCCTGAACGCGGCCCATGTGCCCATGAAGATCGACCGCAGCTGCTTTGACAAGCTGCTGGACATCGTGACCCGCTTCCCCCACTACTTTGTGGGCTCCAACGCGGATCTGCCCATCGTGGGCGGCTCCATTCTGGCCCACGAGCACTTCCAGGGCGGCCGCTGCCTGTTCCCCATGGAGGCCGCTCCCGTGGAGCAGGAGGTCACCATCCCCGGCTTTGAGGATGTAAAGACCGGCATCGTGAAGTGGCCCATGTCCGTGCTGCGTCTCACCGGCCCGGACAAGGAGCGCATCGCCCTGCTGGCCGAGAAGATTCTCGCCGCATGGCGCGGCTACACCGATGAGGCCGCCTTCATCTTTGCCGAGACCGACGGCGTGCCCCACAACACCATCACCCCCATCGCCCGCCGCCGCGGCGCGGACTACGAGATGGATCTGGTGCTGCGCAACAACATCACCACCGAGGAGTATCCTCTGGGTGTGTACCATCCCCATGCCGAGCTGCATCACATCAAGAAGGAGAACATCGGCCTGATCGAGGTCATGGGCCGTGCCGTTCTGCCCGCCCGCCTGAAGGAGGAGCTGGCTCTGGTGGCCGAGCTGCTGGAAAACGGCGGCGACCTGACCGCCGACGAGCGCACCGCCAAGCACGCCGAGTGGGCTGAGGATATCCGCCGCCGTCACGGCGCCTTTGCCAGGGGCGAGGCCTGGCCGGTGGTGCAGAAGGAGACCGGTCTGGTGTTCGCAACCGTGCTGGAGCACGCAGGCGTTTACAAGCGGGACGAAGAGGGCCGCGCGGCCTTCCTGCGGTTCGTGGCCAGCCTGGGCTGATCGGCTGCATTTTCTCTAAAGACATAACAAAAACGCTGTACCCCCGGTTTTTTGGGGTACAGCGTTTTGTTTTGGGTAGCTTGAGCGAGCGACAACCACCAGCTAAGCTGGTGGAATAAAAACGGCTTTAGCCCTAGACAAAGAGAAACCTCCCCGTAGAATAGAGTGTGGGTTTGCCAACCACATTCTAGGAACAGAGAGGTTTATCTTTGAAATGAAAAATAGCAAAGACGTAGATAGTTTAAGCCATACGACATGGAGATGTCAA
>JACXXQ010000453.1_pt1 | contig 21681 bp, 24 predicted proteins | sample 8621361 | NCBI WGS metagenome assembly JACXXQ01 (sample SAMN15503820, study PRJNA645414) | gut metagenome | isolation source: feces | host: Bos taurus | place: USA | collected 2016 | reverse complement strand
GATTTTTGCAATTTTTCTGCTTCCAGCTCAAAAGCCCGCTCTGGTCTGTTTACCAAAACGGGCTTTTTCTACAACCTGCCCGGAGGCCTCTGGCCTCCGGTTTTTTTCTTGCTTGGAAAAATTTATTCGGTTGGGTGTACAAAATCCGGCACATATTGCGCCCTGCCCGGCATATACTGGTCTGTATGCCGGCAAGCGCCGGACAACGTTACCCAAGGAGGCGAACAAAAATGGAAGAAACTGCCATGTATAATACCCATCCCTATCCTCAGATCCCGGTCCCCGCGCCCAAGGATCTGGATGACCTGATTTTCCAGGGCGAGGTATGGCTCATCAGCGATCGCTGAGGGCGGTCTCCTATACGGAGACCGCCTTTTCCTCAAACAAGCCGCAAAGCGCCTTGTTTGAATCAGGATTGCACGCAGGTTCGGCCTCGATTCCGTACGAAAAAGTCGGCCAAACTTGCGCGAGAAGTGTTTTTTCCGAGGCGCCGGTCCCCGGAAAAAACCAATTTCAATTTATTCCGCCGCCGCCGGGCGTCGGAATTCCTTGCAGGAGGGCCCTTTCCTTCTCTCCAATCGTAAAAATCCCCGATTTTTCCTGCGGGGGTTTACTTTTCTTCCCGCGTCAGATATAATATTTTAGCTGAATTTTCATGTTTCCCCACCGGGAAGTTTATTCTTGTTAAAGAGAGTGAGGACCCTATGCTTCAATTCGACGAGTACAAAGTCAAGCTGAACAATCTGGCCCCCACCTTGGAGAAGCTGGGCCAGGCTCTGGACCTGGAGAGCGCCGAGCGGGAGCTGGACATGCTCCAGGCCGAGTCGGCTGCCGACGGATTCTGGAACAACCTGGAGAAGGCCCAGAAGGTGCAGCAGCGCATCAAGACCCTCCAGACCAAGGTGGACAAGCACCATAAGCGCAAGCAGCACTGGGACGACCTGATGGCCCTGTGCGAGATGGGCAACGAGTTTGAGGACGAGTCTCTGGTCCCCGAGCTGGAGGAGGGCTATGCTGCCCTGGAAGAGGAGATGGAGGAGGCCCGGCTGCAGACCCTGCTCACCGGCGAGTACGACAGCTCCAACGTCATCCTGACCATCCACCCCGGCGCCGGCGGCACCGAGGCCCAGGACTGGGCCCAGATGCTCTACCGTATGTACACCCGCTGGACAGAGCGCCACGGCTTTACCTACCAGATCATGGACTATCAGGACGGCGACGAGGCGGGCATCAAGTCGGCCACCATTATGATTGAGGGCGAGAACGCCTACGGCTACCTGCGGGGTGAGCACGGCGTGCACCGTCTGGTGCGCGTGTCTCCCTTTGACGCCAACGCCCGCCGCCAGACCTCCTTTTCTTCCGTGGAGGTCATGCCCGACCTGCCCGAGGACGTGGAGGTGGAGATCCGCCCTGAGGACATCGAGATGCAGGTCTACCGCGCCAGCGGCGCCGGCGGCCAGCACGTCAACAAGACCTCCTCTGCTGTGCGTCTCATTCACAAGCCCACCGGCATCGTGGTCGCCTCCCAGCAGGAGCGCTCCCAGTTTCAGAACAAGGACAACTGTATGAAGATGCTGCGTGCCAAGCTGGTGGAACTGCAGATGCAGGAGAAGGCGGAGAAGATCTCCGACCTGAAGGGCGTGCAGCTGAAGATCGAGTGGGGCAGCCAGATCCGCTCCTACGTCTTTATGCCCTATCAGCTGGTGAAGGACAACCGCACCGCCTACGAGACCAGCAACATCGGCGCCGTGATGGACGGTGAGCTGGACGGCTTCATCAACGCCTACCTCACCGCCGAGGCCACCGGAAACTGGGCGGAAAAATAACGATTTTCAAAATAATGCCCGGAACAGCCCCGCTGTTTCGGGCGTTTTTGTATTCTCCGCCCCCTTGTGTGGAGGAGCGGAATATGGTAAAATAACTTGTTTATAGGCCCATTTTCCCCCATTCCTTCCATCGGAGGTTTTGATATGTCACAATACGAGTCTGAAATCAAGCGCAGAAGAACCTTTGCTATCATTTCTCACCCTGACGCCGGTAAGACTACCCTTACCGAGAAGTTCCTCCTTTACGGCGGAGCCATCGCCCAGGCCGGCCAGGTCAAGGGCAAGAAGAACACCCGCGCCGCCACCTCCGACTGGATGGAGATCGAGAAGCAGCGCGGTATTTCCGTCACCTCTTCCGTGATGCAGTTCCAGTACGAGGGCTTCTGCATCAACATTCTGGACACCCCCGGCCACCAGGACTTCTCCGAGGACACCTACCGCACCCTCATGGCCGCCGACAGCGCCGTCATGGTCATCGACGCCGCCAAGGGCGTGGAGGCCCAGACCCGGAAGCTCTTCAAGGTTTGCGCCATGCGGGACATCCCCATCTTCACCTTCATCAACAAGATGGACCGGGAGGCCCGGGACCCCTTTGAGCTGTGTGAGGAGCTGGAGAAGGAGCTGGGCATCGACACCTACGCCATGAACTGGCCCATCGGCTGCGGCAAGGAGTTCAAGGGCGTGTACGACCGCCAGAACCGGAAGGTCATCCACTTCACCTCCAACACCAACGCCAAGGCGGCCACCGCCACCGTCATTGAGCCCGACGACCCCGCCCTGGCCGACCTCATCGGCGCTGCCAAGCGGGACCAGCTGGTGGACGAAATTGACCTGCTGGACGGCGCCTCCTGCGACTTTGATCTGGACCGGGTGCGCCACGGCAAGCTGTCCCCCGTGTTCTTCGGCTCCGCCCTCACCAACTTCGGCGTGGAGCCCTTCCTGGAGGAGTTTTTGCGCATGACCACCGCGCCCCTGCCCCGAAAGGCAGGAGACGAGGTCATCGACTCCTTTGACGAGGACTTCTCCGCCTTCGTCTTTAAGATCCAGGCCAACATGAACAAGGCCCACCGGGACCGCATCGCCTTTATGCGGGTGGTCTCCGGCAAGTTCCAGGCGGACAAGGAGGTCTACCACGTCCAGGGCGGCAAGAAGATCCGGCTGTCCCGGCCTCAGCAGCTGATGGCCGCCGAGCGCGAGATCATCGAGGAGGCCTACGCCGGCGACATCATCGGCGTGTTCGATCCCGGCATCTTCTCCATCGGAGATACCCTGTGCTCCCCCAGCAAGAAGTTCAAGTTCGACCCCATCCCCACCTTTGCTCCCGAGCACTTTGAGCGCATCCGCTCCATCGACACCATGAAGCGCAAGCAGTTCCTCAAGGGCGTGGAGCAGATCGCCCAGGAGGGCGCCATTCAGATCTTCAAGACCCCCTACTCCGGCATGGAGGAGGTCATTGTGGGCGTGGTGGGTACCCTGCAGTTTGACGTGCTGGAGTACCGCCTGCGCAGTGAGTACAACGTGGAGCTGTACAAGGAGGGCCTGCCCTACGAGTATCTGCGTTGGATCGTCAAAGAGGATGAGGACGCCCAGCCCCTCAAGGAGGAGGACCTGCTGCTGCCGGGCGACGCCAAGCTGGTGGAGGACTACAAGGGCAACCAGCTGCTGCTGTTCGCCTCCCAGTGGTCCATCCAGTGGGTGCAGGACCGGAACAAGAACCTGAAGCTGGCCGAGTTCGGCGGCGCGAGGTTTTAAGCCATGGCGCCCAAGCTCATTCTCGCCGACCTGGACGGCACCCTGCTCGACGAGAAAAAGCATCTCACCCCCCGCAGCCGCGCCGCCCTGGAGCGCGCCGCTGCGTCCGGCGCCCAGGTGGTCATCGCCACCGGCCGGTTTTTCGGGGGCGTGCCCGACTTTTTGAAGGAGCTGCCCTTCCTGCGCTACTTTATTTTGATGAATGGCGCCAAGGTATATGACCGGGAGACCAACACGGTCCTCTGCCGGGCTGAAATCCCCCTGGACACCGCCCAGGCGGTCTACCGCCTGCTGGAGGGTCTGGGCTGCACCGTGGACTGCTACCAGAACGACCGGGGGATCATGCCCCGAAAGTTCCTGGATCACCTGGAGCACTATATCCCCGACCCGGTGGTGCGCATGATCATCGGTCCCAACCGCCTGCCGGTGGACGATCTGCCCGCCGCCATGGCCCAGGGCGGCGACACGGTGCAGAAGATGCAGTCCTTTTTCCCCGACCTGGAGCTGCGGCCCCAGGCTATGAAGCTCCTCTCGGAGCAGTTCCCCCAGCTCATCCAGTCCATCTCCCTGCCCACCAACCTGGAGCTCAACGCACCCGGAGCCACCAAGGGGGACGCGCTGGAGGCCCTGTGCCGCCATCTGGGATTGGACCTGCTGGAGGCCGCGGCCTTTGGCGACGGTACCAACGACCTGACCATGATCCAGAAGGCCGGAGTGGGCGTGGCCCAGATTCTGGAGCAGTGGTTCCCTCAATAACGATACGCCAGACTCGCCCCTCGCGGGGCTATGGAGGCAAGCTATGAGAACTCGATTTTTAGGCGGGGTACACCCCACCTCCCATAAGGAAAGCACCCGGCGCAAGCCCATCGTGCCCCTGGAGGAGCCGCCCAAAGAGGTGGTCATCCCTCTAGTGATGTGCGCGGAGGGCGGCGCGGAGCCGATGGTGAAAAAGGGGGATCTGGTCACCGTGGGCCAGGTCATCGCCAAGCCCACCGGCGACGGGGTATACGTCCACGCCAGCGTGTCCGGGCGGGTGAAGGCCATTGAACCCCGTCCCCACCCCTGGGGCGGCAAGTGGGACGCGGTGGTCATTGAAAACGACTTCAAGAACACCCCCTATCCCGACCTGCCCCTGCCCATGGACTGGGAGCGGATGAACCGGGAGGAGGCCCTCCAGCGCATCTGCCAGGCGGGCATCACCAGCCTGGGCGGCGGCGCCAGCCCCACCCACCTGCGCATCCGCCAGGCGGTGGGCAAGACGGAGGTCCTCATTGTCAACGCCGCCGAGTGCGAGCCCTACCTCACCGCCGACCACCGCCTGCTGCTGGAGAAGGGCGACCAGATCCTCCAGGGCGTGCAGATGCTCAGCCGCCTGGTGCGGGCCGAGAAGGCCATCCTGGTGGTGGCGGGAGACAAGCTCAACGCCGTGGAATTTCTGGAGCGCCGCCTGCGCCGAAAAAAGCGGGAGGTGGAACTGGTCACTATTCAGACCCGCTACCCCTTAGGGATGGAAAAGCAGCTCATCCGCGCCGTCACCGGCCGGGAGGTGTCTCCCGGACAGTCTGCCCTGGATGTGGGCTGCGCGGTCTTTAACGTAGCCACCGTGTACGCCATCTGCCACGCCCTGCTCACCGGTGAGCCTCTAACCCACCGGGCAGTGACCGTCAGCGGCGGCGCGGTAGCCCGGCCCCGGAACCTGTGGGTGCCCATCGGCACCCCGCTGCGCTGCCTGCTCCAGGCGGCGGGCGGCCTGCGGGAGGAGGCCGCCATCACCCTCACCGGCGGCCCTATGAACGGCATGATCCAGGAAAACCTGGACGCCCCGGTGGTGAAGAATACCAACGCCCTGCTGTGCCTTACAGCCCAGGAGCACAACGTCAACCAGCCGGAGATGGTGTGCGTCAAGTGCGGCCACTGCGTCTCCGCCTGTCCCATGGACTTAAACCCCGTTCTGGTCTACCGGGCCATGCGTCTGGGGGAGAAGGAGCTGCTGGACAACCTGCACCTGGAGGACTGTATGGACTGCGGGTGCTGCTCCTACATCTGCCCCTCCCACATTCCCCTGATGGACCTGATGCGCCAGGCCAAGAAAGAAGGTGCATCCCATGACTGAGCTGAGACCTGTCATCCGCCGCCAGCCTCCCCAGATCGCTCAGGTGTCCAGCATCTCCAGCACCATGCTGGACGTGATCGTGGCCCTGCTGCCCGCCCTGGGCATGGCGGTATACCTGTTCGGTATCCGGGTACTGGCTCTGACGGCAGTGAGCGTCATCACCTGCGTGGTGTCTGAGTACGTCTACCGCCGCCTGCGGGGGCTCCCCGACACTACCCAGGACCTGTCCGCCTGCGTCACCGGACTGCTGCTGGCTATGACCTTGCCTGTCACCGCCCCCTACTGGGCGCCGGTGCTGGGCGGCGTGTTTGCCATTGTGGTGGTCAAGCAGCTCTACGGCGGCCTGGGCCGCAACTTCATGAACCCCGCCCTGGCCGGGCGGATGCTGCTGACCACCTTCCCCGGTATCATGACCAACTGGGTGGACGCCTTCCAGCACCCCAGTCTGCTGTCCACCGCCGACGCGGTGACCTCCGCCACTCCCATGTCCTGCCTCCACAACGGCCAGCTGCCCCCCCAGAGTGTGGGTCAGCTGCTGATGGGCCAGCACGGAGGCGCCATGGGCAGCGTGGCGGTGATGATGCTGATTCTGGGCGGCCTTTACTTAGTGGCCCGCCGGGTCATCCAGCCCCGGGCACCTCTGGCCTTCCTGGCCACCGTGGCCCTGCTCACCTTCCTGTTTCCCCAGGGAGACGGCGGCCGTGTGGCCTGGATGCTGGCCCAGCTCTTCAGCGGCGGGCTGATGCTGGGCACCATCTTCATGGCCTCCGACTACACCACCACCCCCGTTACCCCCCGGGGCCAGGTGCTGTTTGGCGTGGGGTGCGGCCTTCTCACCGTGCTGCTGCGCTACTTTGGCTCCTATCCTGACGGGGTGGGCTGGGCCATTCTCACCATGAACTGCTGCGTATGGCTGCTGGACCGCACCGGCATGCCCCGGCGCTTCGGCGTGGGCCGGTTTGCCGCCACCCGGGAACAGATCACCCAGGTGCGTGCCAGCCTGGCCGAGATCAAATTTGTCAAGCCCCAGCTGCGGCTGCTCTCCCGGGCGGGAGAGGGCACCATGCCCGGCGAAGGGTACCTCGATGAGCTGCGCCTGAAGGTGCGCCAGTGGGGCGTGCTGGCTGTGGCCGTGGCCCTGATGGCCGGCATGGTCTTTGGGGTACACCAGCTCACCGACTTTGCCACCGTGCGCACCGAGACCAAGCTCCAGCAGGAGCTGCTGTCCCAGGTGATGCCCCAGGCCACCACCCGCACAGAAACTCCCTTCCGGGCCTCCGGCGCCCTGAGCATCACCGCCGGCTACAACAATGACGGCCTGGTGGGTTACTGCGTGGAGGTCCAGGCCCACGGCTTCGGCGGTCTGATGACCGCGGTGGTGGGCGTGAACACCAATGGCGAGGTTACCGGCGTGGCCATCACCAGCCACAACGAGACCCTCAGCACCGGTACTCAGGCCCTGGAAAGCGACTATCTGGATCAGTACAAGGGCAAGTCGGGCACCATCCGCTCATCGGGCAGCAACGCCGTGGATACCATCTCCGGCGCCACCGCCACCTGCGACGCGGTCACCGACTGCGTCAACCAGGCCCTGTCCATTGTGGCCAATCTGGATACGGAGGGTGTGGAATATGTGGACGGCGAAGTGTAAGTCCCAATTCCCCCGGAAATGGAAGGAGGCAGTCCTATGACCGCTGTATACCTGGCAGGGGTGGCTCTGGCCGCCCTGCTGTCGGAAAACTTTATTCTGGTCAACTGTCTGGGCATCGGCACCCGTACCCAGGCCTTTGACCACCCCCTGGAGGCGGGCCGCACCGGCGCGGCCCTGACGGCGGTGATGACCCTCACCGCCCTGGTCACCTGGGTGGCCGACCATCTGCTGTACCACTTTGCTTTGAACTACTACCAGACCCTGGTGTTTGCCCTGGTAGGCCCGCTGGTGGTGTGGGCTCTGCGCAGCTTCCTGCATTCCTGCGTGCCCGAGCTGTCCCGCCGCCTGGACGAGAGCCTGTCCTCCATCACCTCCAACTGCGCCGCCATGGGCGCGGCCCTCATTATCTCCCAGCGGGGATACAACCTGGGCGCCGCTCTGCTCTTCGCCCTGTTTGGCGGTCTGGGCGCCACCATCGCCCTGATCAGCTTCGCCGGACTGCGTCTGGACCTGAACGTAGACGGCTGCCCCAAGAGTTTCCGGGGCGCACCGCTGGAGCTGATCACCGCGGGGCTTATGGCCCTGTCTCTGGTGGGATTCTACGGCCTGCATCTGGCGTAAACAACATAAAAAGGCCCGTCCGATTGGACGGGCCCTTTTTTATGGGTTTTTACTTCAGCTGGAAGGAGTCGCACTCGGTGCCCTTGCAGCTGGTGGGGTTGCCCTCACAGCAGCCCACGCGGATCTGGTTGAGAGAGCAGGCGTTCTGGGCGGAATGGTGGACACAGCTGTCCACGGTGCAGTGAATGTGATTGTTGTTCTGATCCATTGTTATAAAACCTCCTCACAGTGGATGAGGTTAGTATGCACTCTTTTCCGCAGGTTATTCCTGAGGGTTGGAAGTTTCGTCCTCGGGCAGCACCTGGGGAATAAAGTTGCGGGCAAACCAGCCCTTGCCCCGGCTTTTTACGTAAAAATAGCCCACAATGGAAAAGACCACCGCACCGATGAAGTTGACCCACAGGTCCTTCATGGTGTCCAGGATGCCAATATCCAGATAGCCTCCCACACCCAGAGGGATCTGCTCATCCCCGCACACCACGATCACATCGGTGATGCCCTTGATGGCTATCGGGGTGTTTCCGCCGGTGGGATCCAGGTTCACCGAGGAGATGACGTTCACCACCGTGTCCTTCTGCATGTCCAGCAGGAAGAACTGGTCCATGGTGCACTCAAAAAACTCCCACAGCACGCCGATGGTCATGGAGAAGCAGAAGGCCACGATGGCCATGTACACCGGAGAGAGGGACAGAGAGACTCGCTTGTTGCGGTTGCACATGTCCACCAGGGAGAAGCCGATGGCGGCGCACAGGAAGCCGTTGATGGTGTGCAGCATGGTGTCCCAGTAGGCAAAGGTGGTGTAAAAGGCCCGGATCTCGCCCAAAATTTCCGCGGCGAAGATAAACAGCAAAATGATGATCTCCAACGCGTTGGGCAGGTCAATTTGCAGGCTCTTTTCAAAAATGGTGGGCAGCAGAAAGAGAATCAGCGTCAGTATACACAAAAAGACGTTTTCAAAGTTGCCGTTGAAGAACTGTGCCACCATCATCAGGATCACCAGCAGCCGCAGCACAATGTACACCGCGGCCACCACACTCTTTTTTCGCAGGGTGTGGTGGGCGGAAACCAAAAAGTTGGATTTTTTCTTGCGTCCCATGATGGACCTCCTTGCTAACAAGCGACGAACCTTTTTCCCCGGGGCGCATAAGATGGGGACGAGGTGAACATATATGGATCTCAAGCGCAATCAGATCACGCTCTCCCAGCTCATGGCCGACCCCAAGGCCAAGGCAGTGCTTCAGCGCCGGTTCGGCCCCTATCTCAAGCACCCCATGGCCAAGGCGGCCGGCTCTCTCACGCTGGCTCAGCTGAGCGAAATGGCGGCCGTCTATCTGCCCCAAAAGACCATTCAGGACACCATCCGGGAGCTGGCCGCCCTGTAACATTCTCTGGACCGCACTTGCGGTCCTTTTTTATTCTCCCCGGACGTAGAAGGGCATGGCGTCCTCGGTGGCGGCGTCGGCAAAGCCGGTGCCGTAGGGGATCATATCCACCGGCAGCTTGCCGAAGTGGGGCGCTGCGGCCTGGGCGATAGCCTGGAAGACCTCGTCCTGCACACCGGTGTGGTCCACCACGATGATATAGCGCTTCATGCCGTCCTGGCGCACCATCTCCCGCAGCCACAGGCGCTGGATCTCTTCCCGCTTCTCGGCCAGCTCGCACACCGCGTCCAGCAGCTCCTCAGGCTCCTCTTCCGGGTCGCCCACCATCACCTGGGTGTCCTTCTCCACCTGTTCCTCGGCATAGCCCCGGGCCAGCTCGGCCTTCTTCCGGGCCATGTTCTCCAGGCTCTTGCGGTCCAGGGTGAGGCTCAGGCCCAGGGGATTGATCACCATACCGGCGGTGCGGTCGTCCTTGAGGACCATCTCGGCGTAGTTGTCAAAGCGGAGCATAACCACCCGCTGCTCCTTGAGCTTGCTGAACTTGCGCAGCTCCTCCCAGTCGGTAAAGGCGGGGAAGAAGGGGCGGCCGTCCTTGGTGGTGATGAGCTGGAACTGGATGGCAGTCTTGCCCTGGAGCTGGGGAGGCACATTGCTTCCCTTGGGCACAGGAGCCAAAATCACCGGGGCCAGGAAGGACGCGTGGTGGAGCACCAGGTCCAGCACCTTACCCTGATTGAGGGGGGTATTCTCTTTGTGGAGGCTGGCCAGAGCCTCCACAAGCTGGGGGTTGGAAATCTTCTGCAGATCGATGGCAGGCTTTTTTGCTTCAGGCATAATACAGCTTCCTCCTATCCCGACCGTTCCCGGGGACTTGCCCCGGCGGCGGTCCTGGGTTATACTCAATTTGGGTCCGGCCCTCGCTTTGACCGGACGCTTATCTTATATCATACCAGAAAACGGCGGAGGAACACAAGATGCAGTATGGTAAAATCCTCCCGGCCCGCTTTCTCTCCCGGCCCAACCGCTTTGTGGCCCGGGTGGAAGCGGAGGGCGAGGAGCTTGTTTGCCACGTAAAAAATACCGGGCGCTGCCGGGAACTGCTGGTACCCGGAGCCACCGTCTGGCTGGAGGAGAGCCCAAATCCGTCCCGCAAGACCAAATTTGACCTCATTGCAGTGGAAAAAGGGGACCGGCTCATCAATATGGACGCTCAGGCCCCAAACAAGGTGTTTGGGGAGTGGGCAGCGGCAGGGGGCTTCCGGGAGGGGCTGACGTTGCTGCGGCCAGAGACTACATACGGGAGTTCCCGGTTTGATTTTTACTGGGAGTCATCAAAAAGCCGGGGTTTTGTGGAGGTCAAGGGGGTCACTTTGGAGGAGGACGGCGTGGTCCGCTTCCCCGACGCCCCCACCCTGCGGGGGGTGAAGCATCTGGACGAGCTGGTGAAGGCCCGGGAGGCGGGCTACGAGGCGGCGGTGTGCTTTGTTATCCAAATGGAAAACGTGCGCTGGTTTGCCCCCAACGATGAGACCCATCCCGAGTTTGGGCAGGCCCTGCGCCGGGCGGCCCAGGCAGGGGTGGAAATTCTGGCCATGGACTGTGCCGTTACGCCCCAGTCGCTGACAATGGGAAAGTCGGTACCCATCCGATTGTGAAAAAAATAAGGTGGAGCAGCCAACGCTGTTTCACCTTATTGTTTACCCGCGAAAGCGGGGAGAACGCGGAAATTTATACCGGCACAGCTGTTCCTGGCAGTGGGCGCACTGGAGCAGCTTGTTGGAGCCGAACCAGAACCGCTCCGGGTAGCGGCGAAACCGCACCTCCCACACCGCCAGCACCACCAGCCCCAATCCCACCAGGCTCCAGGAGAACCAGTGGGGAACAAAGGCCATGGGGGTGGCCATCATCCAGGACCCCCAGGCAAAGATGCGGCAGTTGACGCAGCACCGGTTGCCCATCAAAAAGGTCTGGAAGGGGCAGAAGAACAGCACGCAAATGAGGTCGCTGAGGTAGTAAAAGGCACACAGCAGCACCAGCTCTGCCACGCCGATGGTCCTGCGCCAGTAGAGGATTCCAAACACCAGGTTGCCCGCCAGCCACACCGCGGCTACCTTCACCGCGCCCCGGTTCTGCTGCCGCACCGCCTCCTTGAGGGATTGGCGGGAGTAGTTGGCCACGGGGTCAAAGCGGTTGGGGTACTGCTTCATGCACCCGGCGGTCAGGGCGCTCTTGGGGTTGAGCTGGGCCAGCATGGAGCACGCCACCGCCAGCCACAGCAGCACAAGGGGAACGGTCAAGGGCTTTCCGGCGGTGAAATCCAGCCAATCCGGAGCCCACAGGAACAGGGCCGCCACAAACAGAAAGACGGCCAGTCGAAAGGTCACCGACCGCAGATACCGGACGGTGAGTTTAGTCGGCTTCGGGAGTGCTCGCACGAAAATTCCTTCTTCTCTCTCACATTTCCCGCCGCCCCTCCAGGGCACGCATCAGGGTGGCGTCGTCGGCATACTCCAGGTGGCTGCCCACCGGGATGCCGTAGGCCAGCCGCGTCACCTTCACGCCAAAGGGACGCAGCAGCCGGGACAGGTACATAGCGGTGGCCTCCCCCTCGGTGTCGGGGTTGGTGGCCATGATGACCTCGTCCACACCCCCGGCGGACACCCGTTCCACCAGGGATTTGATGTGCAGGTCGTCGGGTCCCACGTGGTTCATGGGGGAGATGACCCCGTGGAGCACGTGGTAGAGCCCCTGGTACTCCCGGGAGCGCTCCATGGCCACCACGTCCTTGGGTTCGGCCACCACACAGATGGTGGAGGCGTCCCGCCGGGGACTGGAGCAGATGGAGCAGGGTCCCTCGCCCTGGGTCAGATTCTGGCACACCGGGCAGCAGTGGATGGTGGATTTGGCCGTCAGGATGGCCTGGGCAAAGGCGGCCGCCTCATCCTCGGGCATGGACAGCACGTGAAAAGCCAGTCGCTGGGCCGATTTCACGCCCACACCGGGCAGCTTGGCAAACTGCTCCACCAGATTTTCCAGAGCGGGGGGGAAGTACTGCATAATAGAAAAAACCTCCTTGTCCTGTTCGAAAAAGAAAAGGACGAAAAGAACTTGGAAAAAACTTCGTTTTCCCCTAAATCAACCCATTTATACGCGAAGAGCGGCAATGGCGGCGGGGATGTCCTCCTTGCCGTACACGGCGGAGCCGGCCACCAGCACGTTGGCGCCCGCCTCCACCACCAGGGGCGCGGTCTTGGGAGCGATGCCGCCGTCTACCTCCAGCTCACAGGCCGGGTTGTACTTTTCGATGATGGCGCGCACCTGGCGGATGGTGTCCAGCTGGGACTCCATAAAGGTCTGGCCGCCGAAGCCGGGCTCCACTGTCATCACCAGCACCATGTCCAGCTCCTCGATGTAGGGCAGGATGGCATTGGCCGAGGTGATGGGCCGCAGGGCCACCGCCTTCTTCACGCCGCACTCACCCATGACCTTGAGGGCCTCCGCGATGCGGGTGGGGTGGTCGGCCTCCAGATGGATGGACAGCAGATCAGCTCCCGCCTTGGCAAAGTCCTCGATGTAGCGCAGGGGCTTGTCGATCATCAGGTGCACGTCCAGGAACATGTCGGTGCACTTGCGGATGGACTTGACCACCGGGACGCCGATGGTGATGTTGGGCACAAAGCAGCCGTCCATCACGTCCACGTGGAGGTAATCGGCGGAGGATACCTTTTTAATGTCCCGTTCCAGGTTGACAAAATCGGCGGAGAGAATAGAGGGGGCGATCTTGATCATGACGATTCCTCACTTTCAAATACTGGCGGGACCGGACAGGAACCCGCTGCATAGGATGACAGGCGGAGAGGGAGGGCGGCCATCCTCCCGGGGCGCCGCCGGGCTGCTATACTCGCTCCAGGCCGTGCCCACGGCCCCACTGCCGGACCTCCCCGGCCCGGCGGCCCGCCGCTTTTGAATACCCGCCCGATGGGACCTTGTGTCCTGTCGGGCGGCCCCGCCTACTTTTTTCGAGAAAAAAGTAGGCAAAAAAGCTTTCTGCAAAGCTTCGCTTTGCCTCTGGAGATGCCGCCCTGCGGGGCGGGTTCCTTTCTGTGTCACCAGAAAGGAACCAAAGAGTGACTGGGGGTTGATTCCGGTGAGCGCCTACGCGTAGCGGGCGCCCACAGTCATCTGCCCCCAGACCCCTGGTTACGGGGGACGCCTTCCTGGGGACTTGGTTAAAACCTTCCGGCGGCCCGAAGACAAGATCTGTGATACCATTTGCCTCGGCCCACTAGGGCCTACATATTTAAACTTTGAAAGAAATACCGTTGAAATGGCACCGCCTGGTGCAGAAAAGCTGTGGCAGCTGGTCCGTATTCGGGCACGCGCTGTTCGCCGCACCAAACAGGTAGGGACGCAGCAGGCGGTGTATGTTAAAGTGGCAATGCCATCAAATTTGGATGGCAAAAGGGCCCAGTGGCCCGGGAGTAGGACAAAAACGGATCTTGATTTTGCCCGCCGGGAACATACATAAACCCGAAGGGGCACGCTCCCGTAAACGGGGGTCCGGGGGGCGACGCCTATGAACACCGGCGCAAGCCAGGTGTTCATCGAAGGAGCCCCCCGGCGGCGTTTTGCCTACTTTGCCGCCGCGGGCAAAGTAGGACGCCCCGCAGGGCGGAACCTCTCTTTAATTATAAAAGTCCGCAGTATCGACTTCCTTCACCTGATACCCCGCCTGAACCAAATGATCCAGAATCTGCTTCTTGTGGTCCTGGCCGAAGGCCTCCAAGGTGACCTTCAGCTCCACGCCGTTCTGCCGGTTGATGTTGACAAACTGGTTGTGCTCCAGCTTAATGATGTTGCCGTTGTCCTGAGCCAGCAGGCCGGACACCCGCATCAGCTCGCCGGGACGGTCGGGCAGCAGTACCGAGAAGGTGAAGATGCGGCCCCGGTTGATGAGTCCGTGCTGCACCAGAGAGGCCATGGTAATGACGTCCATGTTGCCGCCGGAGAGGACGGACACCACGTTCAGGCCCTTGCCCTGGATGCGCTTGAGGGCAGCCACGGTGAGCAGGCCGGCGTTTTCCACCACCATCTTGTGCTTTTCCATGATATCCAGGAAAGCGTCCACCAGCTCGGTGTCGGGAATAGTGATGATGTGGTCCACATTGTTCTGTACATAGGGGAAGACCAGATCGCCCGGGGTCTTCACCGCTACGCCGTCGGCAATGGTGTTGGCGGTGGGCAGGGTGACCACGTGGCCCGCCTCCAGGCTGGCCTTCATGGAGGCCGCACCTTCCGGCTCCACACCGATGACGGTGACGTTGGGGTTTAAGAGCTTGGCCAGGGTGGACACACCGGCGGCCAGTCCGCCGCCGCCGATGGGCACCAGGATCACGTCCACGTCAGGCAGGTCCTGGAAGATCTCATAGGCGATGGTGCCCTGTCCGGTGGCCACGCCCAGATCGTTGAAGGGGTGGACATAGGTGAGGCCCTTCTCCTCGGCCAGCTGGGCGGCCAGGGCGGCGGCCTCGTCAAAGACCTCCCCGTGGAGGATGACCTGAGCCCCGTAGTCCTTGGTGTTGTTTACCTTCACCAGGGGGGTGGTGGTGGGCATGACGATGGTGGCGGGCACTCCGGCGGCCTGGGCGGCGTAGGCCAGACCCTGGGCGTGGTTGCCCGCGGAGGCGGTGATGAGCCCCCGCTCCTTCTCCTCCTGGGAGAGGGTGCTGATTTTATAGTAGGCGCCGCGGATTTTGTATGCGCCGGTCACCTGCATATTTTCCGGTTTTAAATACACATTGTGCCCCGTGGACTTGGACAGGGCGGTGGAGTGGATCAGGCTGGTGTCCCGGATGACGCCGCGCAGGACGGATCGGGCTGCTTTGAATTGTTCCAGGGTGAGCATATTTGGTCTCCTTTACTGCCCCAAGGGCCTCGCCGGGGCGCGGTCCGGGAATTTTATATTTGCAATCATATCGAAAATGTGGAATAAAGTCAATGGAGGGGTAAAATACCACCGAAACTTTCCCTTCTCTTTTTCCGGAAAATCCCTGCGGGTCGGGGCAAATCCCTTGACACCTCCAGCCCCCTAAGGGTACAATGGGCACCATAAGAACCCCTATTTTTCCCCGTGCTATGGAGGAATTGTACAATGGCAAAACATGTAAAACGCTCCACGATCCCCATTTATCTGGTGGGTGTGGTTTGGCTGGTATTCGGCCTCTTCCTGTCTCTGAGCCGGCCCATGGACTATGTGCTGTGCGCGGTGATCTCCATTGCCGCCTTTGTGGTGGGCAAGGCCATCTTCCCGGACAAGCACTACCAGATGCCCGGCCAGGCAGAGGAGAAAAAGGAAGAGAAGAAAGAGGAGAAAAAGCCCGAGGCTCCCAAGTCTACCGGCAACCCGGAGATCGACAACCTCATTAAGGAGCGGGAGCGGGCGCTGAGTGAGATGCGCCGCCTCAACGACAGCATCGAGGACGAGACTATCTCCGCCCAGATCGACCATCTGGAGGAGGTCACCTCCAAGATCATCGACCAGGTCATCAAGGAGCCCGCCAAGCTGCCCCAGATCCGCCGCTTCCTGGATTACTATCTGCCCACCACCCTGAAAATCCTCAACGCCTATGACCGCATGGACGCCATGGGGGTGTCCGGCGACAACATCGACTCCACCAAACAGCGGGTGGAGCGGATGATGGGCACTATCGTCCAGGCCTTTGACAAGCAGCTGGACGCCCTGTTCGGCGCCGAGGCCATGGACATCTCCACCGATATCACCGTCATGGAAAACCTGCTGGCCCAGGAGGGCCTGGCGGGCGACGGCAAAAAGACCACCAAGAGCCAGGACAGCGACGTGACCCTGGAGCTTTAAAGGAGGTCTCCCATGAAACGGTACCGCGAGTTTATGAGCTGGGGCGAGTGTCTGCTCAATGCCCTGTTGTCCTGTATCATTCCCGTGCTGCTGATCCTGTTTTGCTGGCTGGCCTGGAAGGACATTCCTTCCCCCTGCCAGGGACTGCTGATCCTGCTGCTTGTCTTGCAGCTGGGAAGCTGCGCCTTCCACTGGTACCGTTATTTGGCTTACGATAAGAAATAATCATCTCATTTTGTTCATATTGAGGAGGAACCTGTCATGAGTGATGAACTGAACCTGACCCCCGAGCTGACCTTAGATCCCTCCGGCGCCGCCGCCCAGGCCGCTGCCGCTCCTGAACTGACCCTGGAGCCCGCCGCCGCCCAGGCGGCCCCTGAGCTCACCTTGGAGCCCACTGCACCCCAGGCGCCCCAGCCTGACGCTGCCGCCATCCAGGCCCAGCGGGACGCCAACGCCGTCAAGCTGGACGAGTCCATGCTCAGCGACGCCGAGAAAAAGATGGTGGACGAGTTTGCCAAGAAGATCGACGTCACCGACTCCAACCTGGTGCTCCAGTACGGCGCCGCCGCCCAGAAGAACATCGCCGCCTTCTCGGAAAACGCCCTGAACAGCGTGAAGACCAAGGACCTTGGCGAGGTGGGCCAGGCTCTGTCCGACCTGGTGGTGGAGCTGAAGGGCTTTGGCGAGGAGGAAGAGGAGAAGAAGGGTATCTTCGGCTTCTTCCAGAAGAAGCGCAAGGACCTGGAGGCTCTGAAGGCCAGCTATGCCAAGGCCGAGGTCAACGTGGACAAGATCGTCCGGGCGCTGGAGTCTCATCAGGTGGTGCTCATGAAGGACATCGCCATGCTGGACCAAATGTATGAGCTGAACACCAAGTACTACAAAGAGCTCACCATGTATATCATTGCGGGCAAAAAGCGCCTGAACTACCTGCGTACCAACGACCTGGAGCAGCTCAAGCAGAAGGCCGCCGCCTCCGGCAGCCAGGAGGACGCCCAGACCTACAACGATTTCGCCAACCTGTGCAACCGCTTTGAGAAGAAGATCCACGACCTGGAGCTCACCCGCATGATCTCCGTGCAGATGGGTCCCCAGACTCGGCTTCTGCAAAATAACGACACCCTCATGCTGGAGAAGATCCAGTCCTCTCTGGTGAACACCATCCCCCTGTGGAAGAGCCAGATGGTGCTGGCCCTGGGCCTGGAGCACTCCCGTCAGGCTACGGCCGCTCAGTCCGCCGTCACCAACATGACCAACCAGCTGCTGCAGAAGAACGCGGACATGCTGAAAATGGGCACCATCGACGCCGCCCGGGAGGCCGAGAAGTCCATCGTGGACATCCAGACCCTCCAGCACACCAACAATCAGCTTATCTCCACCCTGGATGAGGTCATGAAGATCCAGACCGAGGGCAGCCAGAAGCGCAAGGAGGCCGAGGCCGAGCTGGGCCGCATCGAGGGCGAGCTGAAGCAGAAGCTGCTGGAACTCCGTGGTTAAAGCACGCATACAGACCAAGCACACAGCGTAAGCCCATATGGGAAAGGAATCCAATATGAAATTTTTTCAAAAGACTTGGGTCGCGGTGGTGCTGACCCTGGTGATGATCGTCGCCGCGGTGGGCATTGGCCAGTGGCGGGCCCAGGGAACGGACACCGTGGAGGAGACCGCCCAGTCTACCGGACTGGATTCCTCCCTGTCCACGGCGGCCTACACCAAGTGGATCGACGACCAGGCAGACGTACTCACCGACCAGCAGGAGGAGCAGATCTGTCTCTTCAACGCCAACTGGGTCAAGCGGTATGACAGCCTCATCGCCGTGGCCACCCGCACCTCCATTGACGGCAAGATCGACGACTACGCTTACGACCTGGGCGTCCAGATCGAGCTGGCTGCCGCCGACGGCATCCTGGTCATCAACACCAGCAACGGCGAGTGCTACCTGGCGGTAGGTCCCGACTACCCCATGACCGACAGCCAGGTATCCTCCTACATGGATCAGTACCTCTATGAGGACGCCATGGCGGGCAAGTTCGGCGACGGCGTGGTCAAGCTGTTCACCGGCGTCAATGAATTCTACGTGGACCAGTACGGCCTGGGCTATCTCAGCAAAGGCAGCTCGTCCTACAACAGCAGAACTGACACCATCATTAGCGTGATCGCCCTGGTTGTCATCCTGGTGGTGATCGCCTCCATCCTGGACTCCCTGCGCTACACCAGCTACCGTCAGCGGTATTACGGGGTGGTCAATCCCCCCTATGTATTCCGCCCCATCCTGTTCTGGCACGGTCCCGGCTATGGCTGGTACCAGCGGCGCTGGCGGAGGCCTCCGCCTCCTCCCCCCGGAGGTCCCAGAGGTCCGGGCGGACCGGGCGGTCCCGGCGGCTTTAACGGCTTCCATGGCCCCAGCGGCTCCTCCCGGGGCGGCGGGTTCTCCAGCGGTCCCCGCGGCGGTGGCTTTGGCAGCCGTGGCGGCGGGTTCTCCGGCGGCTTCGGCGGCAGCCGGGGCGGTGGCTTCAGCGGTGGCCGGGGCGGCGGATTTGGCCGCTGACCCCCACAAATGCACAATGTTTGCGGCTCTCCCACTTGGGGAGAGCCGCTTTTTTGCTGCTTTGGGACATACACGGCCCAGTCGGTTCATAGAGTGAGGAAGAACAAACGATTTTCAGGAGTGTGATCCGCCATGAAACAGACCTCCCCCGACGTAAACCGTATTCTTCTTCACGGCCGGGCCGCCCAGCCCCCCGCTCTGTCCCACCACAACCACGACGTGGATTTTTTTACCGTCCCCGTGCTGGTCAGCCGCCTGTCCGGCGCCGCCGACCAGGTGAACGCGGTGATCTCCCGCCCTCTGCTGGAACAGCACGGCTGGCTGGAGCGGGGGGATGAGCTGACGGTAAGGGGAGAGGTGCGCACCTTCAACAACCGCACCGGGGTGGGCAGCCGCCTGGTCATCAGCGTCTTTGTCCGGGAACTGCTGCTGGAACAGGGGGAGGACCAGAACCGCCTGGTGTGTACCGGCACCCTGTGTAAGCCTCCCAGTCTGCGCTGCACCCCTCTGGGCCGCACCATCTGCGACATGATCCTGGCGGTGAACCGGCGCTACGGCCGCTCCGACTATCTGCCCTGCATCGCCTGGGGCAGTCTGGCCTATCAGTGCGGCCAGATGGAGGTGGGGGAGCAGCTGGGACTGGAGGGACGGCTCCAGAGCCGGGTGTACACAAAAAATTTAGGCGACCGCTGTGAGGAGCGCACCGCCTACGAGGTGTCGGTGATGAACCTGCTGCCTCCCCAGCAATCAGCCTGTCCGCCGGTGCTGGAGCAGTGCGTTTTTTAACCGGTGGAAAGCCATGGAAAAACAACAAAATCAGGAAACGTCTTTTCCGCATAGCCAGGCTGGTTTGGGTAAAGATAGATGCGGATGTTCCATCCGAATCAAACATCCACAACAAACAGACAGAAAAAAGGAGAGACGAATCATGTCCAGTAACAAGAGTACTATGGTCCCCAACGCCCGCGAAGCCATGAACAAGTTCAAGATGGAGGCTGCCAGCGAGGTAGGCGTGAACCTGAAGCAGGGCTACAACGGCGACCTGACCAGCAAGCAGGCCGGTTCTGTGGGCGGCCAGATGGTCAAGAAGATGATCGAGTCCTATGAGAACGGCATGAAGTAAGAACCTCCATCCAAAGAATAGAGGGGCGGGACGGTTGTCCCGCCCCCCATTCTATTCTCCTCCAAAAGAGAACACTCCATGCAGCTCCAGGCCCAATTGCGCCGCCGCTTCCAGGGATCGCTGCCAATTTTGTTTATCTTCTACATAGTAACCTCAAGTTTGTTCGGCTATTTTATACAAAAGAGAAAAAGCGGGGAGGGAATGGAAGTTCCTCTTTACAACATTACATTAGCGTGCTAAAATGTGAAAGCAACAGGGGGGCTCCCCCTCTCTTTCTCACTTCAATGTTTGGGAGGATACATACTATGAAAAAGTTTTTGTCTCTTGCTCTGGCTCTGACCCTGTGCGCAAGCCTGGCCGCCTGCTCCAGCGGCGGCAATACCTCCGGCAGCAGCTCCGGCTCTGACAATACCAGCGGTTCCGGCTCTGGCAGCTCCAGCCAGACCCAGACCAGCGATATGCAGTATGTGAAGGATAAGGGCACCCTGGTGGTTGGCATGACCGACTTCGAGCCCATGGATTACAAGGACGAGAACGGCGATTGGATCGGCTTTGACGCCGACATGGCCAAGGCCTTTGCCGAGTATCTGGGCGTGGACGTGGAGTTCCTGGAGATCAACTGGGATAACAAGCTCATGGAGCTGGACACCAAGGGCATCGACGTTATTTGGAACGGCATGACCATCAACGACGAGGTAAAAGCGGGCGCTTCTGTCTCTGAGCCTTACTGCAAGAATGGCCAGGTAGTAGTAGTTCCCGCCGATAAAGCGGACGACTACCAGACTGTGGAGAGCCTCTCCGGCCTGAACTTTGCCGTGGAAAACGGCTCTGCCGGCGCAGCGCAGCTGGATGCAATGGGTCTGACTTACGTGGCCAAGACCACCCAGGCAGATGCGCTGATGGAGGTGGCCTCCGGTGCCTCTGACGCCTGTGTCATCGACCTGCTGATGGCCGGCGCTATGATCGGCGAAGGCACCAGCTATCCAGACCTGACCTATACCGTGCAGCTCAACGACGAGGAGTACGGCGTTGCCTTCCGCACCGGCTCTGATCTTGTAGCGGCATTCAACACCTTCTGGAAAGAGGCCTATGACGCCGGCACCGTGATGGAAACTGCCAAGACCTACGGCGTGCAGGAGTCCGTCATCGAGAAGTAATCAAACCCAAGGGGATATCAGGGCGGAGGGCCGGTAAGACCCTCTGCCTTTCCCTGGTTTTAAGGAGAGATAGCCGCTATGCTCATACCCGTTACCTTAAACCTGCTTCAGGGACTGGAGACCACCCTCAAGCTTTTTGCATTGACCCTGTTGTTTGCCCTGCCCTTAGGGCTGGTCATTTCCTTTGGCTCCATGAGTCGTCTCGCCCCTCTGCGGTATGTGGTAAAAACCGTGGTATGGGTCATTCGCGGCACGCCGCTGATGATTCAGATCCTGGTCATCTTCTACGGACCGGGTCTGCTGTTTGACTGGCCTCTGCTGCCCCGGTTTACCGCGGCGCTGGTATCCTTTGTCATCAACTACGCCTGCTATTTCTCTGAGATCTACCGCGGCGGCATCCAGTCCATTCCCAAAGGCCAGCAGGAGGCCGGTCTGGTATTGGGCATGACCCGCAGCCAAATTTTCTTCAAAATCACCCTGCTGCAGGTCATCAAGCGCATTGTTCCTCCCATGGGCAATGAGTTTATTACCCTGGTCAAGGACACCGCCCTGGTGCGTGTTATCTCGGTCTATGAGATCATTTGGATGGGCGAATCCTACATTAAGAAGGGCATGATCTGGCCCCTGTTCT
>JACXXQ010000447.1_pt1 | contig 22076 bp, 21 predicted proteins | sample 8621361 | NCBI WGS metagenome assembly JACXXQ01 (sample SAMN15503820, study PRJNA645414) | gut metagenome | isolation source: feces | host: Bos taurus | place: USA | collected 2016 | reverse complement strand
TTGACATCTCCATGTCGTATGGCTTAAACTATCTACGTCTTTGCTATTTTTCATTTCAAAGATAAACCTCTCTGTTCCTAGAATGTGGTTGGCAAACCCACACTCTATTCTACGGGGAGGTTTCTCTTTGTCTAGGGCTAAAGCCGTTTTTATTCCACCAGCTTAGCTGGTGGTTGTCGCTCGCTCAAGCTACCCAGTCAAAAGAAAGGGTTTGCGGGCGGTTCCGAGGTTCGGAACCGCCCGCAAACCCGCGTTACAGCAACAAAAAAGCCACCAGCTTTTCAGCTGATGGCTTTTGGTCCGAGTGGCGAGAGTCGAACTCACGGCCTCTTGAACCCCATTCAAGCGCGCTACCAAACTGCGCTACACCCGGACGTCTGGCCCGGTGTTCTCACCGGCGACGTTGTTTATTATAGCCCATGCAACCTGTTTTGTCAACGGAGAATTTTCAGTTTTCTCCTTTTTACAAAAGTTTTCCAAATATTTTACAGTTGATTGGTCATACTATCTGCAAAAGGCGAAAAGCGGAGAGAAAAAACAGGATTCCAAGATCATTCCGTGCGCCAAACCTTGAAAAGGAGGATATAAAATCAACTATGGAAAGCGGTATGAATTTTCATCATCAGGGACAAAATGCAGTGGGGCAGGTGGATCAGGGCAACGAGCCCGGCAAACAAGGCGGGAAAAAGCATCAGACCGACCCAGACGAAGGGTTTGGGGCGTATCTGCCCTGGGTAGATCCCATGCTCCTGCCTGGCGGGGTACAGAAGATTCAGGATGATTCGGTGCAGGCGGTCCAGCCTGCACCGGATCAGCGGGGAGGCGGCTGCGAACCGGAACCCTGTGAATAATAAGGCGTGAAAACAGCCGGGAGAAGCGAAGTCTCCCGGCTGTTTTTATGTGCAGAGGAATTTTAACCGTTTCTTTCTTGGCAGCAGGCCGGATCAGTGATAGAATACCAGTAAACAGCGGCATGCAGCCGCACAGGAGAGAAAGGAACCGAAACCATGAAACATTGGAAATTGAAGGCAGTGCTGGCCACGTTGCTGGTATTCACACTGTATGTGGTGTTTCAGCACCCCAACCTGAATCCTCTTTATCCGGAATCGGCATTTATGTATTGTGTGCTGATCACGGTGCTGGTGGCCATCTTTACTCTGGACCGCATTGGCCGGGTGGTGGCACAGCCGGGGCCGGTACAGGGCGTGCCGGGCAGTGTGCGTTTTGAACGCTTCCAGAACAGCAGCCGCTGGCCGCTGATTCTGGTGGCAGTGCTCTGGGGCGCGTACTTTATTGTATGGGCCGGGTCCAGCGTTCTGTTCCAGGTGAACGCCTTCCGGGATCAGATGCCGGAGCTGGTTCAGATGGACTTCGCCGAGGACTTCGACACCACCGATACCAGCCAGCTGCCAATCGTAGATAAGGCTATGGCTCAGAAGCTGGCGGACAAAAAACTGGGTGAGCGTCCCAGCCTGGGCAGCCAGGTGGTGCTGGGCGAGCCCACCCTGCAGCAGGTGAACGGAAAGCTGGTCTGGGCGGTACCCACCTACCATTCCGGTGTATTCAAATGGCTTACCAATCTGGAAGGCACTCCCGGTTATGTGGTGGTATCCGCCACCAATCCTCAGGACGTGCAGTATGTGGACGGCTACACCATCAAATACCAGCCGGGCGCCTATCTGTGGCAGAACCTGATGTTCTATGCCCGCTTCACGGCCGCGCTCTTCACCGGCCTGACCGATTACAGCTTTGAGCTGGACGATTCCGGCCAGCCCTACTGGGTCATTACCACCTATAAATACCTGCGGGGCTTCTCGCTGCCGGAGGCCACCGGCGCGGTAGTGCTCAACTGTTCCACCGGCGAGAGCCAGCGTTACAGCATTGAAGAGCTGCCCGATTGGGTGGACCGTGTCCAGCCGGAGGACTTCATCGTGACCCAGCTGAACAACAAGGGCGAATATGTGCACGGCTATCTGAACTTCAGCGACAAGGACAAATACCGCACCAGCCCCGGCGAAACCCTGATCTACAACGACGGCAGCTGCTATCTGTTCACCGGCCTGACCAGTGTGGGTGGCGACGAGAGCGCCATCGGTTTTGTAATGGTGGACATGGTCACCAAGGAGCCGCATCTGTACCGCATCAGCGGCGCTACCGAGACGGCGGCTCAGCAGTCGGCTCAGGGCGAGGTGCAGCAGTACGGCTACCAGGCGGCCTTCCCGCTGATTGTCAATCTGAACAGCCGTCCCACCTACTTCATGACCCTGAAGGACAACGAAGGCCTGATCAAGAAATACGCCTATGTATCGGTGGAGGACTACCAGACCGTGGGCGTGGGCGACACCATCGACGAGGCACGCCTGAGCTATGAAAAGGCACTGCGTGCGGGCGGCAGCACCATGGTGGGTAACGTGAACAGCGAGCTTACCAGCCTGACCGGCACCGTGCAGCGCATCGGCAGCGAGTACAACAGCAGCGGCTCCACCTATTATCTGGTGCTGAACGAGCATCCTGAGCTGCTGTTCAGCGTGCAGGGCAGCCTTTCTGCCGAGCTGGCCATTACTCAGCCGGGAGATCAGGTGAAGGTGGAATATTACCCCCGCACCAGCCAGGCTCAGGAGTTGACCAGCTTTGATAATCTGCAGTTTGATCAGTCGGTTGAATGACCAAGCGGAGAGGAAAAAAGCGTAAATAACAAAAGTAACCGGCGGGCGTACCGAATATGAGGTGCGCCCGCCGTCTTTTTCTTCCGTGCATCTTTACATACACACGAATTTATGTTAATATATTTTTGTTGCTTCTTCACGAAGGAGAGGCGTGCTATTCTGCAACAGTGAACCAATGCCACGAAGGCATGAGGCTTCGGCGGTTTTCGGCCGGGGCCCTTTGCCTGCGTGGTTTTTTTTGTGCCCGCACGGGGTGCGTCTGCGCGGCAAGCTCAGCAAAAGAAAGGAAATGACGATGAAGAAAACCAAGAGCCTTGCGGCGATCATGGCCCTGTGTCTGGCAATTGGCGCGGCGGGCTGCGGTCAGGCAAGCCAGTCCGCAGCTTCGGCCAGCACTGCCAGCCAGCAGCAGACCGATACCGTGGTGGTGGCGATGAATGTGGAATCCGAACCGGCATCCGGCTTTGACCCGGCCTATGGCTGGGGAGCGGGCGAGCATGTGCACGAGCCGCTGATCCAGAGCACACTGGTGGTTACCAATGCGGATATGAGCATCGGCTATGACCTTGCCACCGACATGCAGGTCAGCGAGGATGGCCTGACCTGGACGGTCACAATCCGGGATGACGTGAAGTTCACCGACGGCGAGCCCCTCACTGCGTCGGATGTGGCCTTTACCTATAATACGGTGAAGGCAGAGAGCACCGTGAACGATTTCACCATGCTGGACAGTGCAGAGGCAGTGGATGACACCACCGTGGTGTTCCACATGAACCGGCCCTATTCCACCTGGCCCTATTCCATGGCCGTGGTGGGTATCGTTCCGGAACACGCCTACGGCCCGGACTACGGCCAGAATCCCATCGGTTCCGGCCGCTACATCCTCAAGCAGTGGGACAAGGGCCAGCAGGTGATTCTGGAAGCCAACCCGGACTATTACGGCGAGGAAGTGAAGATGAAAAAGGTGGTGATCCTCTTCATGAGCGAGGATGCTGCCTTTGCCGCCGCCAAGGCCGGTCAGGTGGATGTGGCCTATACCGCTGCCTCCTACACCGACCAGACCATTGACGGCTTTGATCTGCTGGCGGTGAAAACCGTGGATAACCGGGGCATCAACCTGCCCGCGGTAGCGGAGGGAAACGGCATCGGCAATGATTTCACCGCCGATGTGCGGGTGCGTCAGGCCATCAACATTGGCTTTGACCGGCAGGAAATGATCGACAATGTGCTGAACGGCTACGGTACCCCGGCTTACAGTGTATGTGACGGCATGCCCTGGTACTCTGAGGCGGACGAAGTGACCTACGATCCTCAGAAGGCCGCCGCTCTGCTGGAGGAAGCGGGCTGGGTTCTGAACAGCGACGGCGTGCGGGAAAAGGACGGCCAGACCGCCAGCCTGAATCTGCTGTATCCCATGGGTGATTCCACCCGTCAGGCGCTGGCCGCCGACATGGCCAACCAGCTGGCGGAGCTGGGCATTCAGACCAGCACCGAGGGTGTGGGCTGGGATACCGCCTATGACCGTGCCCAGAATACTCCGCTGGTCTGGGGCTGGGGAACCCACAGCCCCATGGAGATGTACAACATCTATCACACGGTGGGTGATCTGGCACGGTATTCCCCTTATGCCAACGCCCGTGTGGATGAACTGATGGATCAGGCGCTGGCCTGCAGCGATCTGGAGCAGTCCTATGCGTTGTGGCAGCAGGCTCAGTCGGAGGAGATTGTAAATGATGTGCCCTGGGTCTGGATGGTGAATGTGGATCATCTGTACTGGGTGAATCAGAATCTGGAAGTGGCCCAGCAGAAACTGCATCCCCATGGCCACGGCTGGTCGCTGGTGAATAACGTGGATCAGTGGGTCTGGAAGCAGGCCTGATCAGGCAGTGAAGCAATACCGCAGGATTCCCGTGGGAGTCGTGCGGTATTGCCCTGTAAGGAAAAGGAGAAGAAGCATTTATGGCAAAACGAATGGCCCGCATGGCGGCCAGGCAGCTGATTCGGATGCTGCTGCTGATCTTCTGCGCCAGTCTTGCGGCGTTTGTGCTGCTGAGCCTGTCGCCCATTGACCCGCTGCAGCAGAATGTGGGTCAGGCGGCAATGGGCAGCATGAGCGCGGAACAGATCCAGCGCCTTCAGGCCTACTGGGGCGTGGACACCCCGCCTCTGGAACGGTTTGCGGCCTGGCTGGGCGGCATGCTGCAGGGGGATTTCGGTGTTTCGCTGCTCTACCGCCAGCCGGTGCTCACGGTGATCGGGGCAAAGCTGGCGAATTCCCTCTGGCTGCTGGTGCTGGCCTGGGTGATTTCCGGTCTGCTGGGCTTCGGCCTGGGTGTGCTGGCCGGTGCCATGCAGGGCCGTTGGCCGGATAAACTGATCCGGGGCTGGTCCATGCTCATTGCCAGCACGCCCGCCTTCTGGGTGGCGCTGCTTTTGTTGATGATCTTCGGCGTCTGGCTCAAGCTGCTGCCGGTGGGGCTCAGTGTACCCATCGGGCTGGAGGCCACCGCCGTGACACTGGTGGACCGGCTGCGCCATGCAATTCTGCCGGCTCTGGCCCTCAGCATTACCGGAACTGCGTCGGTCTGCCTGCATACCCGGCAGAAGACCATTCAGGCGCTGGAGTCGGATTTCGTTCTGTTTGCCCGGGCCAGGGGAGAGAGCGGAAAGGGTATCCTGCTGCGCCACGTGCTGCGGCATGTGCTGCTGCCTGCCATCACCCTGCAGTTTGCCAGCCTGGGTGAGCTGCTGGGCAGCTCGGTACTGGTGGAAGAGGTGTTCTCCTATCCGGGTCTAGGTCAGGCCACGGTGACGGCAGGCCTTGGCGGAGATCTTCCGCTGCTGCTGGGCATCACGGTAATCTGCAGCGCCATGGTCTTCGGCGCAAACTTCGCGGCGGACTGCCTGTATGGTCTGGTGGATCCCCGCATCCGAAAGGGGGCAGGCCGGACATGAAGCAGTTGTTGAATCATCTTCGTCAACCGCACACCGCGGCTCTGATCCGGCTGATCCTGGCGGCGGCAATTTTGCTGGCGGTCATGATTGTCGGCATGGCCTGCCGGGAACAGGCCCTTGCCACAGACTTTACCCGCAAGAATCTGGCCCCCTGTGAGGAATATCTGTTCGGCACCGACTGGATGGGCCGGGATATGTTCACCCGCACCCTGAGCGGCCTTTCTTTGAGCATCCGTATCGGGGTGGTCACTGCCGCGGTGAGTGCGGTGGTGGCGCTGGCGGCGGGCGTGAGCGCCGCACTGCTGGGCAACTGGGCGGACAGCGCCCTCACCTGGCTGATTGATCTGTTCATGGGCATCCCGCACATTCTGTTGCTGGTGCTCATCTCCTGTGCCTGCGGGCGCGGGTTCTGGGGTGTGACCATCGGCATCGTGGCCACCCACTGGATGAGCCTTGCCCGACTGATCCGGAGCGAGGTGATGCAGCTGCGGCAGAGCGGATATGTGCAGGTGGCCCGTAAGCTGGGGGCGTCCCCGGCGGCCATTGCGGCCCGGCACATCCTGCCCGGCGTGCTGCCCCAGTTCTTTACCGGGCTGGTGCTGCTGTTTCCCCACGCCATCCTCCACGAGGCCAGCGTGACCTTTCTGGGCTTCGGCCTGACCAGCGAACAGCCCGCGGTGGGCGTGATCCTGTCGGAAAGCATGCAGTATCTGGCCACCGGTCGCTGGTGGCTGGCGCTGTTGCCCGGCCTTTGTCTGGTGGCGGTGGTGCTGCTGTTTGAGCTGGCGGGCAAAAGTCTGGCCGCACTCTGGGCGGTCAATGCGGAACAGGAGGCGGCATAATGGAATCAAACAGACAAAATGCCCCGCTTTTGCAGGTGCAGGGGCTTACCGTTTCCTTTTCCCGATATGCAAAGGGGTTCCGGCGGGTGACACTGCCCGGCGTACGGGACCTGAGCTTTTCGCTGGATGAGGGCGAACTGGTGGCGGTGGTGGGCGCTTCCGGCAGCGGAAAAAGCCTGCTGGCTCATCGGCTGCTGGGGATTCTGCCGAAAAACGCCCAGGTGGGCGGGCAGGTGCTCTACCGGGGGCAGGCGCTGGACGACCGGCTGGCCAAAAAGCTGCGGGGGCGCGAGATCGTGCTGGTGCCCCAGAATGTCTCTTATCTGGATCCGCTGATGCGGGTGGGCGAGCAGGTGAAGGGCGAAAAGGGGAATGCACAGAAGGCCTCGGCGGCGCTGCGGCGTTATGGCCTCGGCTCCGAGGTGGAAAAGATGTATCCCTTTCAATTGTCCGGCGGCATGGCCCGGCGGGTGCTGATTGCCACCGCGGTGCAGCATGCGCCGAAGCTGGTGGTAGCGGATGAACCCACTCCCGGCCTGCATCCCGAGGCCGCCCGGCGGGTGTTGGGCCACTTTAAGGAGCTGGCCCATGCAGGGGCGGGTGTACTGCTGATTACCCATGATCTGGAAGCCGCACTGGAAGTGGCGGACCGGGTAATTGTGCTCTATGCGGGCGCGGCGGTGGAAGAAGCCCCGGCGGCCAGCTTTGCCGCCAAGGAGCTGCTGCAGCACCCGTATACGCAGGCCCTCTGGCAGGCCAGCCCCGGCCATGGATTTGTGCCGCTGCCCGGCACCCAGCCGATGGGCCAGCTGCCGGAGGGGTGTGCCTTTGCGCCCCGTTGCCCCAAGGCGGGGCCGGAATGCCGCAAAGGTGCTGTTGCCTATGAAAAACGAGGTGCGGGTCATGTGCGCTGCCTGCACCCGGAAGGAGGAAACGCATGACGCTGGAAGCAAAGAATCTCAGCTTTACCTACCCCTGCGGGCGGAGCGTGCTGCAAAACCTGTCTCTGCGGGTGGAAAGCGGCGAGCGGGTGGGCATTTTTGCCCCCAGTGGCCGGGGCAAAACCACCCTGTGCAAGCTGCTGGCGGGCTACGAGAAGCCCCAGTCCGGTCAGGTGCTGCTGGACGGCAAACCTCTGACCAGCTACCGGGGCTATTGCCCGGTGCAGCTGATCTGGCAGCACCCGGAGCAGGTGGTGAACCCCCGGCTGACTCTGGGCAAAACCCTGCGGGAGGCAGGGGAGCCGGAGGAACGGCTGGTGCAGGCGCTGGGCATTCAGCCGGAATGGCTCAGCCGTTACCCGGCGGAGTTGTCCGGCGGCGAACTGCAGCGGTTCTGCATCGCCCGGGCGCTGGGCCCTGCCACCCGGTTTGTGCTGGCGGATGAGCTCAGCGCCATGCTGGATCTGGCGACCCAGGCACAGCTGTGGAGCTTTCTGGTGGAAGAGACTTCCCGCCGGGGCATCGGTCTGGTGGCGGTAAGCCACTCCGCTCCGCTTCTGGATCGGGTCTGTACCCGCCGGATCGAGCTGTAAAGTCCTTTTCAAACAGTGTATAATAAGAAAAACAAGGAGCAACCACTCACCATGACATTGCAGGAGTTTTTCACGCAGCATCCCCGCCTGGCTCTGGGCCTTTCCGGCGGGGTGGATTCAGCCTATCTGCTGGCCGAGGCCGTGCGCTGCGGCTGCCGGATTCAGCCCTATTTTGTGGACAGCCCCTTTCAGCCCCGCTTTGAGCTGGAGCATGCCCGCCGCCTGTGCGAGGAACAGAGAGTGGAACTGAAGGTGCTGCCCGCCCAGCCGCTGGCGGACGAAAACGTGCGGCAGAACGGTCCGCTGCGTTGCTACTACTGCAAAAAGCAGGTGTTCGGAGCAATTCTGGCCGCCGCCAAAGCGGACGGCTTCGAAGAGATTATCGACGGAACCAATGCCTCGGATGACGCTTCCGACCGCCCCGGCATGCGGGCGCTGGAAGAGATGCGGGTGTACAGCCCGCTGCGGCTGTGCGGCGTGCCCAAGGCCCAGGTGCGGCAGGCGTCCCGGGAACTGGGTCTGTTCACCTGGAACAAGCCCGCCTATGCCTGCCTTGCCACCCGAATTCCCACCGGAACCTCCATTACCCCCGAGGCATTGCAGCGGGTGGAAGCGGCGGAAAACGAGCTGTTCCGGCTGGGCTTTTCCGATTTCCGGGTGCGCTGCGTGGGCGATACCGCAAAGCTGCAGTTGCCCGCCGCCCAGTTCGGCAAGGCACTGGAACAGCGAAAAGAGCTTGTGGAGGCTCTGAAACCGCATTTTCCGGCGGTTGTATTGGATCTGGAACCCCGAGGGGAGGAATAACATTGGAAAAACAGGAGATGCTGGCCCTGCTGGAACAGGTGCAGCAGGGGGAGCTCACACCCGAGCAGGCGCTGCTTCAGATGAAACTGCAGCCCTTTCAGGATCTGGGTTATGCCAAGGTGGATCATCACCGGGGCCTGCGTCAGGGTGCGCAGGAAGTGATCTACGGTGCGGGTAAGACCGCCGAGCAGATCGACGGTATCCTCACTGCCATGGAAGAACGGGATGCGACCGACATCATCGTGACCCGCATGAGCCAGCAGGCGGCGGATTATGTGACCCGGCGCCATTCAATGGACTACGACCCCATGTCCCGCCTTGGCATCGTGCGCCCCACCGGCAAAATCACCGCGCCCGGCTACATTGCCGTGGTTTCCGGCGGCACCAGTGATATGGCTGTCTGTGAAGAAGCCGCCCGTACCGCCATCGCCATGGGCAACAAGGTGGAGCGGGTGTACGATGTGGGCGTGGCCGGGCTGCACCGGCTGCTGTCCCGGCTGGATGTGCTCATGCAGGCCCGTGTGGTGATTGCCGTGGCAGGCATGGAGGGCGCACTGGCCAGCGTGGTGGGCGGTCTTGTGGATTGCCCGGTGATCGCAGTGCCCACCAGCGTAGGCTATGGGGCCAACTTTGGCGGCCTGTCGGCGCTGCTGTCCATGCTTAACTCCTGCGCCAGCGGGGTGAGCGTGGTGAACATCGACAATGGGTTCGGCGCAGGCTATCTGGCCAGTATGATCAATCACATGGGAGGAAATGCGTGATGAAAACCTTATATATAGAATGTGCCATGGGTGCGGCAGGGGATATGCTCAACGCTGCGCTGCTGGATTTGCTGAGCCCGGAGGAACAGCAGGCTTTTCTGGAGCAGATGAATCAGTTGCTGCCGGGGGTGCAGATGCAGGTTCATCCGGCGCAGAAATGCGGTGTGCAGGGCCTGCATGTGCATGTGCTGGTAAACGGGGAAGAGGAGCACAGCCACGATCACGGTCCGGTTCATCCGGAGGTGCACCCTGCGCCGGCCGTTCATGAACATCCCCATGAACACGCTCATGATCATGATCATGAGCATCATCATGAACATGAGCACAGCCACACGCACGAGCACGAACATCCGCATGATCACGAGCATGGTCACGGGCATCACCATCACGCCACCATGGCCTGGGTGGAGCATACCATTCAGGAAACCAACCTGCCCCCGGAGGTGAAGGAGCAGGCGCTGGAGGTCTACCGCACCATCGCCCAGGCGGAAAGCGCTGCCCACGGCTGCCCGGTGGACCAGGTTCACTTCCATGAGGTGGGCGCGCTGGACGCGGTGGCGGATGTGACTGCCGTATGCCTGCTGCTGCATATCCTTGCGCCGGAAAAAATCATTGCCAGCCCGGTGCACCTGGGCAGCGGTCAGGTGCGCTGTGCTCACGGCATCCTGCCGGTGCCCGCCCCCGCCACGGCATATATTCTGCAGGGGGTTCCCGCCTACACGGGCACCATCCGGGGCGAGCTGTGCACCCCCACCGGCGCGGCCCTGCTCAAGACCTTTGCCCAGTCCTTTGGCCCCATGCCGGTCATGGTCACCGAGAAGGTGGGCATCGGCGTGGGCAGCAAGGACTTTGAAGCCGCTAACATACTGCGGGTATTCTGGGGCACTGACGCCGAGCAGGAGCAAACGAAAAAGGACCAGATCGTGGAGCTACGCTGCAATCTGGACGATATGACCGGTGAAGCCATCGGTTACGTTTGTGAGCTGCTGCTGGAAGCAGGTGCGCTGGACGTATACACCGCGCCCATCCAGATGAAGAAGAGCCGCCCGGCGGTGCTTCTGTGCTGCCTGTGCCATCCGTCCGAGCAGGACAAGCTCACCCAGCTGATGCTGCGCCATACCACCACCTGGGGGGTGCGCGCCAGCGCCATGGGCCGCAGTGTGCTCGCCACCCGTATTGTGCCGGTGAAAACCAAATACGGCATGATCCGTATCAAGCAGGGAACCGGCTACGGGGTGAAAAAGTGCAAGGTGGAATACGGCGATATGGCCGCCGCAGCCGCCCGGGCCGGGGTGGAGCTTGCCAGGGTGGAGCGCGCTGCACGTAAGGCATTCAAAAAACAGGGATAAAATCTGCGTAAAAGCAAAGAAAAATCCCGGTGAATCAAAGCAAATGCAAGGATAGCAGAGCAAACCAAAAATAAACCCGTAAAACGCTGGATTTCCGCTTGAAGGCCGGGAAATCCAGCGTTTTTCTGCATTTTTTGAAAAACTGCTTGACATTGTCAGGCCCAGCTTGTATAGTAGCAGTTGTGCCCGGCACTCTATAAGGGGGAAGTGCGCTCTTTTGCCGGGCTTTCAGGCGCTGGACGTACCGCTGCAACCACTGAAGCCACAGGGCTTCGACTGGTGTAACAAACCTTTTGCGGGGTGGTACCATGTGCGCCGCCTGTGTATGTAAAACCACGGCGAAATTCCGCAAAGGGGGAATCAAAAAACAATGAGTAAGATCGTATCACTGCAAAACATTGTTGTTGGCTTCGACGGGGAGAACGTGCTCAACGGTCTCTCACTGGACATCCACGACAAGGAGTTCGTTACCTTCCTGGGCCCTTCCGGCTGTGGTAAGACCACGACGCTCCGGGTCATCGGAGGATTTGTTCAGCCGAGCTCCGGCAATGTTTTTTTTGATGGGCAGGACATCACCAATCTGCCGCCCTACAAGCGTCAGGTGAACACCGTATTCCAGAAGTACGCCCTGTTCCCACACCTGAATGTGTACGAGAACGTGGCCTTCGGTCTGCGGCTGAAGAAGATGGACGAGAAGGAAATCCGCAGCCGCGTGCTGGAAATGCTGGAAGTGGTGGGCCTGAAGGGCTTCGAGCGCCGGGATACCACCAACCTGTCCGGTGGCCAGCAGCAGCGTGTGGCCATCGCCCGCGGCCTTGTGAACCATCCCCGGGTGCTCTTGCTGGACGAGCCTCTGGGCGCGCTGGACCTGAAGCTGCGCAAGGAGATGCAGCTGGAGCTCAAGCGGCTGCAGCAGGCCATGAACATCACCTTCATCTATGTTACCCACGACCAGGAAGAGGCACTCACCATGTCCGACACGGTGGTGGTTATGAAGGACGGCAACATCCAGCAGATCGGCAGCCCCATTGATATCTACAACGAGCCGGAGAACGCCTTTGTGGCTTCCTTCATCGGCGAGAGCAACATCATCGACGGCATCATGCTCAAGGACTTCTGCGTGGAATTTGCCGGCAACGAGTTCACCTGCGTGGACAAGGGCTTTGCCCACAACGAGCTGGTGCAGGTGGTCATCCGCCCGGAGGACATTCAGGTGGTGCCCGCCATTCAGGGCCAGCTCACCGGCGTGGTGAAAGAGGTCATCTTCAAGGGTGTTCACTACGAGATGCGCGTGGAGCAGGCCGGCTACGAGTGGATCATCCATTCCACCCAGGCCAGCGCCCCCGGCGAGCTGATCGGCATGTGCATCGGGCCGGATGAGATCCACATTATGACCCGCACGGAGGGTTAAGGCCATGATCAAGAACCGTAAACTGGCCGCGCCCTACCTGGTGTGGATGGTTGTGTTCATCCTGGTGCCGCTGGCCATCGTCACTTACTTTGCCTTTACCGACAAGGCGGGCAACTTTACACTGGAAAACCTGATGATCATCGGGCAGTACAGCACGGTTTTTGTGCGCAGCCTGCTGCTGGCGGCGGAAGCCACTGTGATCTGCCTGGTGCTCAGCTTTCCGGTAAGCTATTTTCTCTCCCGCCAGCGTGCGGCCAAGCAGAAAATCTTCCTCATGCTGGTCATGCTGCCCATGTGGATGAACTTTTTGCTGCGCACCTACGCCTGGATGAGCCTTCTGGAGAACAACGGTATCATCAACCGCATTCTGGGCTTCTTCGGCATCGGCCCCTTCCAGATGATCTACACCAGCGGCGCGGTGGTGCTGGGCATGGTGTATAACTTCCTGCCCTACATGATCCTGCCGCTGTACACTGCCATGACCAAGATCGACAACAGCGTCATCGAGGCCGCGCAGGATCTGGGCGCGGGCATGTTCAACACCCTCACCCGGGTGCTGATTCCTCTGTCCGCTCCCGGCATTGCCACCGGCATTACCATGGTGTTTGTGCCCAGCGTTTCCACCTTTATCATCAGCCGGATGCTGGGCGGTGGCTCCAACATGCTCATCGGTGACCTGATTGAGCTGCAGTTCCTGGGCAACAGCTACAACTACAACCTGGGCAGTGCGCTCAGTCTGGTGCTCATGGTGATCGTGCTGCTGTGCATGAGCTTCACCAACGGCTTTGACGACGAGGATATGGAGGGCGTGGTGTAATGAAAAAGCAACATTTGGCCGCCCTGCAAAAGGTTTATCTGTGCCTGATCTTCTCGTTCCTGTATGTACCCATCGCGGTAATGATGGTGTTCAGCTTCAACGAGAGCAAAAGCCGTACGCTGTTCACCGGCTTCACCCTGAAATGGTACCAGAGTCTGCTGCACAACGAAATGATTCTGGAAGCACTGTGGCTCAGCCTGGTGGTGGCCTTCCTGGCCGCCACCGTGGCCACCATTCTGGGCGTGATGGCTTCCATCGGCATCAGCGGCATGAAAAAGCGCACCCAGGGTGTGATCAACACCGTGAGCTATCTGCCGGTGGTCAACCCGGAGATCATCACTGGTGTTTCGCTGATGATGCTGTTCGTGGTGTACGTGAATATCGCCCACTGGCTGAACACCAATCCGTCGGTGCCCGGCTTCCTGAAATTTTTGCCGGAGAATATCTTCGGCTTCGGCACCCTGCTGATCGCCCACATCACCTTCTGCGTGCCCTATGTGATTTTCAACGTGGCGCCCAAGCTGCGCCGCATGGATGTGCGCATGTATGAGGCGGCGCTGGATCTGGGCTGCAACCCCCGTCAGGCCTTCTTCAAGGTGGTTCTGCCGGAGCTGATGCCCGCCATCCTCTCCGCCTTCCTGATCAGCCTGACCTATTCCATCGACGATTTCATCATCTCCTACTTCAGCTGCGGCACGCTGCAGACGCTGCCCATCGCCATCTACAGCATGACCCGTAAAAAGGTCAGCCCGGAGATCAACGCCCTGTCCACCATCATGTTTGTGACCATCCTGTGCATTATTCTGGTGAGCAATGCGCTGGAAAGCCGCAGCTACCGCAAAAAGCGGATCAAGGAATAAGGGAGGATGCGTGCGATGAAAAAAGCGATCAGTCTGCTGCTGACTCTGGTTCTGGCGGCCGGGAGCTTCGCCCTTCCCACCTTTGCGGCGGAGGACAAGATTCAGGTCACCGAAGATATTTCTGTCAGTGCCGACTACGACTGGACCCGGTTCAAGGGGCAGAACGTCTCCCTGAACGTTTACAACTGGGGCCTTTATATCTCGGACGGCTCGGACGAAAGCGTGGATGTAATCTCTGCCTTTGAAGAGCTGACCGGCATCAAGGTCAATTACACCACCTTCGACACCAACGAAAGCATGTACGCCAAGCTGAAAAGCGGCGGCGCCAGCTACGATGTAATCTTCCCCAGCGACTACATGCTGGGCAAGATGGCCAACGAAGGGATGCTGCTGCCCCTGAACAAGGAGAACATCCCCAATCTGGCAGGCGTTTCCGAGCTGTATCTGGATAAGGAATACGATCCGGGCAATGTGTACAGCGTGCCTTACATGTGGTGTATGGTGGGCATCACCTACAACAAGGATATGGTGGATGAAGCGGATCTGGAACAGGGCTGGAACCTGCTGTGGGACCCCCGCTACACCGGCCAGATCCTGCAGTTCAACAACAGCCGCGACTGCTTTGCCATGGCCCTCAAGACCCTTGGCCGCAGCATGAACCCCACCAGCACGCAGGACCTCGACGATGCTCTGGTTAAGCTGCAGGAGCAGAAGCCTCTGGTGCAGGCTTATGTGATGGATGAGGTGTTCGACAAGATGGAGGGTGGGGAAGCAGCCCTGGCCCCCTACTACACCGGTGACGGCCTGACCATGATTGCCGAGAACCCCAGCCTGGGCATGTTCATCCCGGAGGAGGGTACCCTGCAGTGCGTGGACGCCATGTGCATCCCGGCTTCCAGCCAGAATCAGGAAGCAGCGGAGATGTTCATCAACTACATGTGCGAAGTGGATGTGGCGCTGCAGAACGCGCTGTTCATCCAGTATACCTCCCCGGTGGAGGCAGTGCGTGAGCTGCTGCCCGCCGAACTGCGGGACAGTGAGCTGATGTATCCCGATCCGGAGCTGATCGAGCGCAGCGAGTACCCCAGCGTTATCTCGGATGAACTGAACAGCGCCATGGACATGGCCTGGAGTCAGATGAAGAGCTTCGACGATACCGGCAACCAGTGGCTGGTTCCGGTGTTCCTGCTGGTGGCCATCGCCATGACGGTGTTTAACGTGTGGCGTCGCCGTGCCCGCAAAAAGCGTCGGCAGATGTATTAATCCCAAAAGAAAAGCCTGTTTCCAATCCGGTTTTCCGGAGAGGAAGCAGGCTTTTTGCATGCTTTAGAAACGATTCAGACTGCCCAGAGCAGCAGGCTGAGCGCAAGAAAGGCGAGGATCAGGGTCGAGACCCACTTGCCCCAGCCGGCCAGCCGATGGCCGGTAAAACGCCAGCCCAGAATCGCGGCGGGCAGGAACAGCAGGATTGCCACATAGGGCGGATAATGCAGGCCACTGCTGCCGGCAGACCAGGCGGAAATACCCGCCAGCGAAAAGACGGCGTCGCCCAAACAAAAACCACCGGGAAGATTGCAGGAAAACAGGACACCCAAAAGGCAGAGAGGCACCGACAGCGAGCCGACACCCCAGGGCTTTTGCACCATTGCATATGCCTCCTTTTTCGGACCGGCAAAGGCCGAATATTGATCAGAACATGTCCTCTTTAGTATAGCACGCCGGAAAAGCAACGGCAAGCTGCCAGGTGGAAAAACATCGGCCCCATCGGCGGTGTTTTGTGCTATAATAAAAAGGAATTTGAAACAAAAGAAGGCGAAAAAATGCAGGATTTGAGCACCTTTACCCGCACCCTGCAAATCAAGGATACAGAGTGCGATCTGAACGGATATCTGATGCCCGGCGCATTTCTGCGCATGGTGCAGCAGCTTTCCACCGATCACTGTGAAGCGATCGGGCTGAATCAGGAATTTTACGAAAAAAACCAGGCGATTTTCCTCATGGCGAAAATGGCGCTTCAATGGGAGCGTGTGCCCCGCTGCGGCGAGATCATCACCCTGACCACCATGCCGGAAAACTGCAAACGGGCCACCTACAAACGTGTAACGATGGTACAGGATGAGCAGGGGAATACACTGGGCCTGACCGACAGCCGCTGGGTGCTGGTGGATTCCCAGGCACGCCGCATCATCCGCCGCCCGCCGGAGGCATTCCAGAACCTTCCCTTCGGCAATGAGGTGGATTATCAGCTGGAGATGGCCATCGAGCGGCCCGGGGAAGTGGAGCAGGTGGGCCAGACAGCCGCTTATTATACCTTCTGTGACATCAACGGCCACCTGAACAACACCCGCTATGCAGACATTGCCTGCGATGCACTGCCGCTGGAACAGCTGCAGCAGCGGCCGGTCCGCCGCATCAGCATCAGCTACCACAACGAGGTCCCGGCGGGCGAGCACTTTCAGGTCCAGCGGGGCAGCACGGAAAAAGGCTGGTATGTATCCGGCACCCGTGAGGGAAAATGCTGTTTTGAGGCAGAGTTGATTCTCTAATTCACGCATTTCACGATACAATAAATGTTACGATAAGGCGCTTTCATGCAGGATGCTTTTTCAGAGCCCACTGGCTTTGTGGCGATGCTGTATGAGGGCGCCTTGTTTGTTTCAGGGTGAAAAACGCAAAAGTGTATTCAATAGGCGCACATAATTGGCTATATGACGGACAGTTCCAAAGGAATAGGCTGGAAAGTTGTGAAAAAAAGCAGTTGTTATTTCCATTCCGATGTGATAATGTATTTAGTAAGCTAAAGCGATGAACTGATGCAGCGAGAAAGAACGCTGCCCGTTGCTGGCAAATCTGAAACAAAAGGAGTGGATCGAGAATGAGCAGAGTGTACAACTTTTCCGCCGGACCGGCGATGCTTCCCGAGGAGGTGCTGCGCCAGTCTTCTGCGGAAATGCTGGACTATCAGGGCTGCGGCATGAGCGTAATGGAGATGAGCCATCGATCCAGTTCCTTTCAGAACATTCTGGATCAGGCCCAGCAGGATCTGAAGGATCTGCTGGCATTGCCGGACAATTACAAGGTGCTGTTTTTGCAGGGCGGCGCATCCCAGCAGTTTGCCATGGTGCCCATGAACCTGATGAAAAACGGCGTGGCGGATTACCTCGTCACCGGCCAGTGGGCGAAGAAAGCTTTTGCGGAGGGCGGAAAATACGGCAAGGCCAACAAGCTGGCCACCAGTGAGGATCGCACCTTCGCCTATATCCCGGATTGCACCGATCTGCCGGTTTCGCCGGATGCGGACTATGTGTATATCTGCGAGAATAACACCATTTATGGTACCAAATTCAAGACTCTGCCCAACACCAAGGGCAAGTCGCTGGTGGCGGATCAGTCCTCCTGCTTTTTGTCGGAGCCGGTGGATGTGAGCCGCTACGGGCTGATCTTCGCCGGAGCCCAGAAGAATATCGGCCCGGCAGGCGTGGTGGTGGTCATCATCCGGGAAGATCTGATCCCGGAGGAAGTTCCGGCCTTTGTGCCCACCATGCTGCAATACAAGACCCATGCAGACAACAATTCCCTGTACAATACGCCTCCCTGCTATGGCATCTACATTTGCGGAAAGGTGTTTCAGTGGATCAAGGCGCAGGGTGGCCTTGCGGGCATGCAGCAACGCAACCAGGAAAAGGCAAAGCTGCTCTATGATTTTCTGGATGAAAGCCGCCTGTTCCGGGGCACGGTGGACAAAAAGGATCGTTCGCTGATGAACGTACCTTTCGTAACCGGCGACAAGGATCTGGACGCAAAATTCGTGAAGGAAGCAGCTGCCAAAGGGCTGGTGAACCTGAAGGGCCACCGTACCGTGGGCGGTATGCGTGCCTCCATTTACAACGCCATGCCGCTGGCAGGCGTGCAGGCACTGGTGGACTTCATGAAGCAGTTCGAGACCGAGAACGGTTAAGGGGGGCGGGGAAGATGACGAAGGTAACATGCCTGAACTCCATTGCCAAGGTGGGTCTGGAACGATTTGGCGCAGGCTATCAGCTGGACGCGCCGCTGGAGGAAGCAAAACTGGCGCTGGTGCGCAGCGCCGACATGCATGCAATGACAATTCCCGACGGGCTGCTGGCTGTGGCCCGGGCGGGAGCCGGTGTAAATAACATCCCGCTGGATGCGCTGGCAAAGCAGGGAACCGTGGTGTTCAATACCCCCGGCGCCAATGCCAACGGCGTGAAGGAACTGGTGCTGGCAGGAATGCTGCTGGCCGCCCGTGACGTGGTGGGCGGCGTGGAGTGGGTTCGCGCCAATCAGGCTGACCCGGACATCGCCAAGGACACCGAAAAAGCCAAAAAGCAGTTTGCCGGTGGTGAGATTCAGGGCAAGCGTCTGGGAATCATCGGTCTGGGCCATATCGGAGTAAAGGTGGCGAACGCCGCTCTTGCTCTGGGCATGGAGGTCTGGGCCTACACCCTGCCGGAGGGTGATGGAACCATCCCCGGCTTGGCCGAGGGGGTTCATCTGCTGGAAGGCCCCGACGAGATTTATAAAACCTGCGATTACATCACGCTGCATCTGCCGCTGAACGACGCCACCCGTCAAATGATCGACAGGGCGGTGTTCGCCAGAATGAAACCCGGCACGGTGCTGCTGAATTTCTCCCGGGATAAGCTGGTGGACGACGAGGCGCTGGCCCGGGCCATGGAGAAGGGGATCGTTCGCCGTTATGTATCGGACTTTCCCAACCCGGCCGTGGTGCATCTGCCCGGCGCGCTGGTGATTCCTCATCTGGGCGCTGCCACCGAGGAATCGGAGGATAATTGCGCCTGCATGGCGGTGGATCAGCTGAAGGCTTTTCTGGAGGAAGGCACCCTGCGCAACGCGGTAAACTATCCGGACTGCACGCTGGGCACGAAAACCGACGCACCCCGGCTTTGCGTGCTGGGCGAAAACCTGAATGCAGATCAGCTTCTGGCAGGCTGGAAAACAATTGACCGTGCAGATGCTCAAAAGGGAGAACGGTGCTGCCTGCTGGCCGATCTGGAAGCCGAGCCTGCCCCGGAGCAGCTGGAGCAGCTTGCCGCACAGCCCGGTGTTCTGCGAGTACGCCTGATTTGACGGGTGGGGAAAGGAGAACACGACCATGCAGCGATGCACAAAACCTGCGGCCATGCTGTTGCCCGCCCCGGAGATTGATCTGGAAAAATGGGCAGTGGTGGCCTGCGATCAATACACCTCTCAGCCGGATTACTGGTGCAAGGTTCAGGAGCTGGTGGGGGATGCCCCTTCCACTTTGCGGCTGACCCTGCCGGAGATCTGGCTGGAAGAGACGGATGCACCCGAGCGAATCAAAGCAATCGGCCGAACCATGGAGGAATATCAGACAAACGGCCTGCTCCGTCCCACCGCACCAGGGATGATGCTGGTACGCCGCCAGATGGAAGGCGTGACCGCTCCCCGCTGGGGTCTGGTGATGGCGGTGGATCTGGAAGCCTACGATTACCGGGAGGGCTCCAACTCTCCGATTCGTCCAACTGAGCGCACGGTGCCCCAGCGTATTCCCGCCCGTCTGGCGGTGCGGGAGGCGGCCACACTGGAGCTGCCCCACATCCTGCTGCTGATCAATGATCCGCAGCGGTCGGTAATCGAGCCGGTGGTCGCTATCCGCGATGAGCTGAAGAAAGCCTACGATACACCGCTCATGCTGGGTGGCGGTCAGCTGACCGGCTGGTTCATCCCGGAAGGACCGCTTACCGACAAAATTCAGCAGGCACTGGAAGTACTGGCTGCACCGGAACGCCTGCGCGAGCGATACGGCGCCCCGGCGCTGCAGTTTGCCACCGGCGACGGCAACCATTCCATGGCAGCCGCCCGGGCCCGGTGGGAGCAGATTCGCGAGACCCTTACCCCGCAGCAGCGGCTGGAGCATCCGGCCCGCTGGGCGCTGGCCGAGGTGGTGAATCTTCAGGATGAAAGCCTGGAGATTAAACCCATTCACCGTCTTGTGGCGGGGGTAAATCCGCAAACGGTTCTGCAGGATGCGGTAAATTATTTTACCGCACAGGGAGCACAGGCACAGCTTCTGGAGCAGGTACCGGCAAAGGAAGATCCCTGGGCCGTCCGCTGGGTGGCCGGGGAGAAAACCGGCTGGCTTTGCATTCAGCCCAATGGACGATGGGCGCTGCCAGTGGCGGCGCTTCAGGCCTTTCTGGATGACCGGATGCCCCATTGGCAGGGGGCAAAGCCGGACTACATCCACGGAGAAGAGACGCTGTGTACCCTCAGTGCCGGTCCGCAGTGCATCGGCTTTGTGCTGCCGGAGTTCCGCAAGGAGGATCTGTTCCGGGGTGTGGTGCTGGATGGCGTTCTGCCCCGAAAAACTTTTTCCATGGGCCGTGCGCAGGACAAGCGTTATTACATGGAGGCCCGCCGTATTATGCCGTGATCGGCGAAACGCGCCGCTCGAATTTTTGAGCCGCGTAATTCATAAGGGAATGTGGAATAAGTGAGAAACGAAAAACAGGGCACCCGCCATGTGAAGTGACCCCCAAAAGTTAGACAATATTTTCTATCAAAAATAGTTCAAGCAGCTGAAAGGGCTTGTCGTCTGTGAATTGCAGGCGGCAAGCCCTTTAGCTTTGCCTTGATGCGGCGGTTGTTGTAGTAGTCCAGATAGTCCAGAAGTTCCTGCTTGAAGTGTTCTACAGATTCAAATTCTTGGAGATACAGCAACTCGCTTTTGAGCAGGCCAAAGAAATTTTCCATCACAGCATTATCCAGACAATTCCCTTTGCGGCTCATACTCTGCTGGATACCCTTGCACTTTAACATCTGCTGGTACTGCTTATGCTGGTATTGCCAGCCCTGGTCTGAGTGGAGAATCAGATCTGTCCCGTCCGGTATGCTTTCAAAAGCCTTATCCAACATAGTCGTTACCATGCTTAGAATCGGTCGGTCAGAGATCGTGTAACTGATGAGGTAACTGCCGTGCAAATCCAGGATCGGCGAGAGATACAGCTTCTGACCAAACAGGCTGAACTCCGTCACATCGGTGACCCATTTCAGATTTGGCTTCTCTGCATGGAAATCCCGGTTCAGCAGATTAGGGGCAATTTTGCCCACTTCTCCCTTATAAGAACGATATTTCTTGATTCTGACACGGCAAACTAAGCCCAGTTCTCTCATAAGCCGCTGGACAGTCTTGTGGTTCAGGAGAAACCCTCTGCTGCGAAGCACCATTGTGATACGCCGGTAACCGTATCTTCCTTTGTTTTCGTGATAGATAGCGGCAATTTCTGTTTTTTCTTGCGCATATTTGTCTGCCTTTTGCATGCGTTTCAGGTGGTAGTAAAAGGTCGCACGAGGCAGTTGAGCGATTTCAAGAAGGAGGGACAAAGTATATTTTGGCCTTAGTTTTTGGACTACCTGGGCTTTTTCCCTTGGCGTCGCTCTCTCTCCAAAACCAAGGCTTGCAAGTTTTTTAGGTATTCATTCTCCGCACGCAGCCGCTGCACCTCGGCCAGTAAGTCCTCTTCCACAGCTGTGGGAAGTTTCTTGGGACGACCCTTACTTCCACGGCCACGTCGCTCGACGGCAAAGCCTTTCGGCCCTTCTGTCAGATAAATTCGCTCCCATTCTTGGATACGGCGATGACCACTTACCTCAAATCGACGTGCTGTTTCGCTGTAACTAAGCTTTTCTTCCAACATTGTTGCAATTACCAGCTTTTTAAATTCTGGTGTGTAGCGTTTGTTTGGTATCCCTTTTGGCATAATAAAGCACCCCACTTGTTATCCAGTATACCATACTGTCTAACAAATGGGGTGCAGTTCAAAGAGGGCTGTTTGCCCTCTTTTTTCTTATCGATGATTTGCCTTTTCATCCTCCACGAACCACTCTGCCGCAACCTCATCCGGCATCGGCTCTCCGCGCAGAAAACGCAGGCAGTTGAGGCTGAATCGTGCAGGCGACTCGGCTGCAATGAAGTGACTGCCCTGCAGGACTGCCATCTGCACGCGCGGCAGCTGGCGTACCATCGCGCGCGTGTGCGACTCCAAAATCATGTCGTGATCGCCTACGATCA
>JACXXQ010000437.1_pt1 | contig 22424 bp, 22 predicted proteins | sample 8621361 | NCBI WGS metagenome assembly JACXXQ01 (sample SAMN15503820, study PRJNA645414) | gut metagenome | isolation source: feces | host: Bos taurus | place: USA | collected 2016 | reverse complement strand
TTTCCGGGGATTCGAACCCGAAAGGGTGATCGCCGTGAAGGAAAGCTGCCAGTGGCAGGTTTTCAGGCGATCTGCGCGCCGAGGCTATGCCCCAAGCGCGGGAAGCCTTGCGCAGCAAAGATTCCCGAATCCCTCTCTTTCCGCCAGAAAAATCCGTAAGCTGAAAGGCTTGCGGATTTTTTTCGTTCAGAAAAGATTTCACCGGGGATTCGAACCCGAAAGGGTGATCGCCGTAAAAACAGCCCGGGAAGTTTTCATTCTTCCCGGGCGGTTCTGTTCAGCCGGCCTGATGATCCGATTGATCAAGCCAGTTCAGTTGGGCGGGATCCAGACCGACCGTACCGTAAAACAACCGGGCGTCGATCTGAAGAATGGCGCACAGACGCAGCAGCAGGCGGCCGCTGGGCGTGCGTCGCCCGCTCTCAATTTGCTGGTACCATCGGGTCGAGATTCCCGCCAGCTCTGCCACGGTCTCTTGCGTAAGACCCATTTGGTGACGGCGGATAAAGATCTCTGATGAAAATGCTTTTCTGAATTTCATGCCGCAAGATTCCCTCCTTTACTTTATATATAGTGTAATGCGTTTTGAAAGTCTGTGGGGGAAAAAGTGGACTTTGTAGGCAAATTTGGCTGATTTGGCCCGGGTTTGCGCCAAATCTGCCTACAAATTCAATCCGGTTTTCAGAAAAGATAACCGATTATGCAATGTTTCTGCTGGACAAATGCGAAAAAATTCTGTTATGATGAAAACGAAAATTGAAAACCGGGTTTGGGCATTCTGCGCGGAAAGGTAACAGAATCGTATGTTTGATGGTTTTTAACCACAGATTGTGTTATACTAAGAAAAAGTCTGGATTTTGGTTTTGAAGGCGCCGGCGGCGCAAACAAAACCCGGGCGTTGTGCCCAAAGTAAAGTGGGGATTGGCTGTGAGTTTGGAAGTAGCAATGTTTGGCGGGTTTGTGCTCCGCCACAATGGCGAACCGCTGAAATTAGAAAGAAATAACGTCACGCGCTCCATGCAGGTGCTGCAGATGCTGCTGTTCCATGGGGAGGAGGGCGTGCCTAAGGACGTCCTGATGGACCAGCTGTTTGGCTACGAGGATGGTGTGACCAATCCGGCCAACAACCTGAAGGTGACCATCAGCAACCTGCGGCGTATTTTGAAGCAGGTAGGCCTGGAGGACACCACCGTGGTGTTCAAGGCGGGCAGTTATTATCTGATCACATCGGAAGAGATCACGGTGGATTCCTTCCAGTTTCACCAGCAGGCGGAGCTGGCACTGGCCGCTCAGGGGGAAGAGCGGGTGGAGCTTCTGGAAGCTGCCTGTAACCTTTATAACGGCGATTTTCTGCCCCATCTGGCCGGATGTGACTGGGCCATGGTGGCAGCGGTTCATTATAAAGAAGAATATGCGGCCTGTGTGCACGCTCTCTGCGAAGAACTTCGCCAGCGGCAGGACTGGCAGCAGATGCTGCGGGTTTCCACCCGGGCGTCCGGCCTGTGTCCTCAGGAGGACTGGGACATTCTCCGCATCCAGAGCCTGCTGGCCATGCAGCGCTATCAGGAGGCCAAGGAGGTCTACGAAGAAACTGCCAACCGCATGCTGGATGAATTCGGCGTCAAGCCCAGCGAACGGCTGAACGAGTGCATGCGCCAGCTGGAAACCGTATTGCCCAGCAGCAAGGCTTCACTGGAACAGCTGCAGGAAGTGCTCAAGGAAGAGGATGTATCCCGCGGCGCATACTATTGCCCCTTCCCCAGCTTTATCGATACATACCGCACTGTGAGCCGTATGCTGGAGCGCAGTGGTCAGTCGGCCTACCTGATGATGTGCTGGATTACCGACAAGCAGGGCCACCGCATCGAGCAGCGGAGCCAGGTGGCGCAGGTGATGCCCCAGGTGGGCGAGGCAATCCATTCCGCGCTGCGCCGGGGCGATATCTACACCCGCGCCGAGGATGACCGGTTCCTGATCCTGCTCATGGGCATCAACCGGGAGAATTGCAGTATCGTCATCCAGCGGATCGACGAGTGCTACACTGAGCTGCGCCGCGGTAGCCGCGGCCCCGCCGTGACCCTTCATTATAAGATGGCCCCTGTGGGCGATATGAGCCCACAGCAGTGGAAGAGCGGCAGCGTGAACTGGGGTTAAGCATCCCGCATCAAAAACAAAAGTTAAGAAACAGAAAAGAACCTGTGTGCTAAAACAGCATGCAGGTTCTTTTTTTGTGCTCTTTCGCCTTCAAATTTGGGGATTGGGGCGGTGGGAACGTTTGTTTCGGTAAAAAAACAGCAGACCGTTACGAAAACCACGCCTGCAAGAGGCTCACTTTAACCGTTCCTTTACTAGCCGATGGTATAGTGATAAGTGTTAAAACAGTGAAAAGGAGGGATCGGCATGGAACAGCAGGCAGCTTGCAATGGTCCGCTGCATTTGATCACCGTCTGTGTGGACAGTGACGCGGGCAGCCGGATGAGCGGGCGGATTTATCACCGCTTCAGCAACCAGCCGATCCCGTTTCTGGGAGCGGAAGGGGTGCTGTTCTCCATCGAGAAGCTGATGGACGAATGGGACTATCCCCAATCCACCTTGAAAATGAGAAGCTTCGCAGGAGTTTCACCCCATCAAAGGAGGCAGCCGGGTATGGCAAGAAAGGCAATCAATGATCCACTGGCATATACCGGGCAGGACGCCACCTTCGTGGTTCATGTAAAATACCGGCAGAACGCCACCTGGCAGGGCACGGTAACCTGGGCCGATAAAAACAAACAGCAAAATTTCCGCAGTGCGCTGGAGCTGATCAAGCTGATGGACAGCGCAATGGACGAAAGCTTACCACCCGAACAAGAGCAAACGGCCGAGCAGGGCGCGGCGCTCATAAACGGATAACCAAACGAACTTAGGAGGCAGCAGCTATGAAACACAAAATGTGGAGCCGTTTACTCAGCATGGCGCTGGCGGTGATGATGATCAGCAGCATCGTGCCTAATAGCGCCTTCGCCGAGGCGGCCAGTGAGATCACCAACAGTACCAGCCAGGTGCAGGTGGAAGAAACCCCGGTTGTGGAGAACGATGTCCCTCAGGACGAAGTAACCGTGCCGGAAGAGGAGACTCCGGTCGAGAGCGTGGAGCCCACTGCTGAGCCCACCGCGGACCCCACGGCAGAGCCGACCGCTGAGCCCACCCAGGCTCCCGAGGCTACCGCTGTGCCCAGCGAGCAGCCCAGCGCCGAGCCCACCGCGGCTCCGGAAGCCACCGAGACTCCGAACGCCAGCGCTCAGCCCAGCGAGGCTCCCGTGCCCAGCGAGAGCCCGCTGCCCAGTGAGACTCCGGTTCCCACCGAGACTCCGGCGGCTACTGAGGAGCCTGTGGTGTTGGAAGAGCAGACCGTAGAGGCTGTGATTTACGACAGTGCAGAGTCTGCCCAGATGGAAATCATGCTGATGGATCTGACTCAGCAGGAGCAGCAGGCCAAGATTACTCTGACGGGTGAGATGCCGAAAAATGCTGTGGTAAAGGCGTACCCGGTCAATGTAGAGATCGAGTCTGAAAAGATTCTTGCAGCCTATGATATCACCATTTATGATGAGCAGGGCAATGCGTTCCAGCCGGAGAATGGTGCGATCACTGTAAAAATCGAAACCCTTGAAATTCAGGAGGCTCTTGCGGAAACCACTGAGCTGAACGTGTACCACATGGAAGATGAGCAGGCAGCGCCGGAAGTGGTGGAAGAGGTTGTGCCGGAAGAGACTGCCGTTTCTTTTGAAGCCGAAAGCTTCTCCATTTATGTTGTTGGAAAGCACTTCACCCACACTTATACCTTTATGGTTAATGATGAAGAATATAATAAGCAGATTCTTTCTACTGGTGAGGTTTTGAATCAGCCGGAAACCCCGAGTGTGTCGGAAGGTCAGATCTTCAAAGGATGGTATAATACTACAGAAGGTGAGCTGTTTAACGGTTTTGGCACGCCGGAAGGAGAGCTGAAAGCGAATGTAGAAACTATCCTGACGGCGAAAATTGAAAATGCGTATTATGTGTTCTACAAGGCAAATTGTAATGCCGATAGCCGTATTATCTACACTCAAAAATACAATAATGGTGCTAAGGTTGTATCTGATGATGTTCCGTTTGTAGTAGAAGATGTGAATAAAGCTTTAATCGGTTGGAGTGAGAAGCCCAATGCTACTGAGCCGCAAGGAACAATTGTTATCAGCGGCAAAGATATTGTTTTGTATCCTGTTGTAGTAAGTGCTCATTGGATTAATTTTGATTCAATGGGAGGTCCTTGGGTCGATCCGATTTTTGTGAAAATCAATGAACAAACAAAAGCACCAGCCGATCCGGAACGGGCAGGCTATCGGTTCGATGGTTGGTATACAGACAAAGAAGAATATAACCAAAAGTTTGTGTTTGGAACAACATTGTCGGCGTCTGTCACGCTGTACGCAAAATGGACGCCCACGACTGTAGATTATACGGTGCTGTATTGGACAGAAAATGCCGATGATGATAAATATTCTTTCTACAATTCGATAACCCAGTCTGGAACTACAGGCAGTTTGACGAATTCGGCAGCGGGAAAGGTACCTGAAGGATTTGGAGTAAGCAGTGAAAATCCAGTTGAACAGAAAGTTATTCAGGGCGACGGTTCTACAGTTGTCCATGTGTATTATGATCGAAAAACTTATAGTGTGCAGTTCTATACAGGCACTGGGGGTGAAGAAATCGAAGGATTAAGAATAACTGCGAAATATGGTCAAACTATTAGCCATCTTTGGCCAGGCAAACGGGAGAGTGTACCAGGTGTTGATGATAAGTACCTCGTCAGCAAATGGATCGTAACTGAAGGTGGATGGTGGAAACCGACAGTATATCAAAGCGGTATTGATACAATGCCTTTGAATGGGGCAAAATTCTATTATGATAGTGCAAGTGGTATGTACACATATAATTCCAATTATTATTTGGAAAATATCAATAATGACGAATACACTTTAGACCATACCGATGTTTTTAAGTCTAATGGTACAGATTGGACTACCTCGAAAGAAGATTACTATGCGATAAAGGGATTTTCTGTAAATAGACAGTCAAGCCCTTGGGAAGGTGCAAAAGCAAAATGGGATTCGTCCAAGATAGTGTATAAATGGGATTTCTATTATGATAGAAACGAATACAATATCGTTTTCAACAATCAAAATGAGGTTGACCAGACAAAGACATTCAAATATCAAGCAGATATAAGCAAAGCGGGATATGCGCCAACCGCACCGGTGGGAAAAGAGGGTTACAAGTTTGCTGGATGGTATACCAACGAGTATTTTCTGGGAGACCCGTATGATTTCACTGGCAAAACGATGCCCGCAGGCAATTTCATTCTTTATGCGAAATGGGTTGCACCTACATACACGGTAAGTTTTGATTTAAACGGTGCGCCTGAGCAGGGCGGGTTTGACCCCATCACAGTCGAACAAAACCAGACGATTGATAGGCCCTCCAATCCTACGTGGGGAAATCATAAGTTTGCTGGTTGGGTAAAAGAAGACGGTACTCCGTTTAATTTCTCCACACAAATCGTTCGAAATACCGAACTTACAGCTCAGTGGGTCAGCGAAGAAGAGTATCAGATTACCTATGGGCCTGGAATTGGTAACGGAGCAGAGTTTACAGATCTTGTTAAGTATGCGGATAAATCCGAAGCCAAGATTTTGGATGTTCCGGATGACTGGACAGCCCCGAGCGATCATACCGGTTTTGTTTACTGGAGCACAGACGAGTACGGAAAGGGTACGAAATACTATCCTGGCGATACCTTTGTGATGCCGGACCATGACGTAACCCTGTATGCACAGTGGGCACCTGTTCGCAAGACTACGCTGACCTATAATTACAACTATGGGGGAAACTACAATCTCAGGACAGAGATTGTAACTCCTAACAATCAATATGAAGTCAAGGAGATAGCAACTCCTCCCGAGGGTGAAAACTGGATCTTCCTTGGATGGTGTACAAAACAATCGGTAAGCGAGGACGCTCCGCTGATTAAGGTTGGGGATAAGATTAAGATTCAGGTTGATACCATTGATGAAGAAAATAATATTCTGTATGCTCAGTGGCAGAAAACAGGCACCTTGACCATTGAGAAAAAGGTTGAAGATCTGAGCGACACGGGGTTGGCAGAGCTGAAGAATGAGATCAGCTTTACCATAAGCGGTGGAAACTTGGAAAAACCCATTGTCATTAGTAGTGAAACCGTCTATACTTGGGATCAGTGCTGGGACAACAATACCTTCACCTACGGCGTAATCCTTCCTGTAACCGATGTAGCAGGGATGCCGAAATACACTGTTACGGAAAGCGGATACAAGAACATTACGAATTATGAGTGGGTAGGAATTGATTCGGTAGCTAAGCAGGAAAACGTAACGGTTACTGAGTCGGGCCCGAATACTGTAACGCTGAAGAATGCATACAAGGCTTCGATCGGAGATCTGACCATTTCGAAAGAACTTACCAGCTGGAACAACTTCAAGGGCGATGAGGTGACCTTCATCTTCAAAGCGGTAAACAAGGCGGACAAAGCCAAAGTTTACTATACCACGATGACCTTCACAGAAGCTGATTGTGACGAAGTGAAGACCCAAGTTCTGAAGGATATTCCCGCAGGTGAGTATAAAGTTACCGAGCTGCACACTACCGGCTATGCACCGACCAATGGGAAGTATACCGTTTTGGCAGCTACCAATGGTAAACCTGCGAGTTTTGTCAACCAGGCAAATGGAGATAAGAATCCGGGTGATAATGGCGCCGCGAACAACTGGTTCAAGTATGATATGGATCAGGAGCGGTGGATTTGGAAGCTGAATGGATGGGATGTTTCGGCAGCCGGTTAATCGGTAGAAAGGAGAGAAAGTCATGAAAAAAAGGCCAATGATTCAAATGCTGCTTTCCGTTCTGCTGGTGGCTGTAGTTTTGGTTGGCGGTACTATGGCGTATTTGGTCGCCACGGATAGCCCATTGATTAATACGTTTACATTGGCAAATGTTGAGACGGAGATTAAAGAAGATCCGGAATCGGATAAAGAAAGCGATAAAAAGCCTTATGTCGAAAATACAGGAACTTCGCCTGTTTATGTTCGGGCAAAGGCGGTCGTGGTAACCCAGGAAGATTCTCCGGTTGCAGTCTCGCAGGATCAAGTGACGATTAACTATACGAATCAGTGGACCCAGGCGAGTGATGGCTACTATTATTACAATGTAATTTTGCAGCCTGCTGTGGAGGGCTCTGTGTCAAAAACTGCAAACCTATTCGATGGTGTAACGGTTGATGACACGGTGTCGAAAGATGCAAAATTTTCTATTGTGGTTTACCACGAGAGTGTTTTGGCCCCTTCTACGCCGCCAGATAATGTGGTAACTGCAGCAATGGCTGCATTCAGTGCGGCTGCGACTGAATGAACTACTGAAGTATAATTTTTCCTTGGAGCTATCCGCATGATCGCAAAAAGAATCTGTAATACATTATCCACAATTGTTTTGATCGTTCTGCTGGCTGCCGCCGCCGTCATCCTTGTACCCATGCTTCTTGGGTACAAGGAGATGGCGGTGCTCTCCGGCAGCATGGAACCCACCATTCCGGTGGGAAGCCTGGTATATGTGAAGCCGATGGAGGCCAGCGAGCTGGAAGTCGGCGATGTGTGTACTTATTATCTTTCCGACGGCGAAACCTTCGTGACCCACCGGGTAATCAGCATCGATTCTGATGCCCAAACTCTGGTGACACAGGGCGACGCCAACGAAGACCCGGACGGTGATCTTCCTTTTAGTCAGGTCTATGGCCGGGCGGATTTCCACCTACCCTACCTTGGTATTGCCATCCAGAATATCCGCACCCCGGTGGGCATTATGACCATCTGCGGTGTGGTGATGCTGGTGATTCTGCTGAACTTTATCCCGGCGATCATCGATGCAGCCGAGGAGGAAAAGAAGCAGAAAGAGCAGGCAAACACCGCCGGTTAAATTGTTGATGGAAACTGAAAAGTTTCCTGCTTAAAACAGCAAAGTTTAACTGGTTTCTAACCCTGCTTCAGTACAATGGTATATGTAAAGCAAAAGCGGCTTGCCCAGGGCCCGGTCACCAAACCGCTTTTACTTCATAACAAAGTTTCTCTTTTAAAACCGTGAATAAAACACAAAAAAGGAGCGTAACGATTATGAAAATGAAAAACATGCTGATCGGCGGTATGTCTTTGGCACTGGTCGCCTGCATCTCTGTCGGTGGCACTCTGGCTTACCTGACTGCAACGGATAAAGAATTGACTAATACGTTTAAGTTTGGCGGTATTACCATTGATGTTACTGAGATTTCGAACTCGAATAATGCTGACAACAAAGAAACAGTTGGCACTGGAAAAGTAGCAGGTGGAATCAATTATACCAATCTTGTAGCAGGTCAGGAAATTAATAAGCAGGTAGATGTTAAGATCAATAATAATGTAGATGCGAAATTGTATGTGCTGGTTGATTTTGGCGAGGGTAACAATGCACTTACCCTGAAAGAAAATCCGACTTCCAGTGCATATGGTTGGGAAGCAGTAGAAATTGTAGAGACAAATAAGAAATTGTATACCAGAACTGTCACCGCAGATGCTGAGGATAAAGATTTCGATTTGTTCGATAATGTGAAGGTGCCGGATGTCAATGTTGGGGATGGGGCTACGGTTGCGTTGAACGATATCAAAATCACCGCGTATGCAGTACAGGCTGATAATATTGCAGATGATACCAGCGCAAATCAGCTTGCAGCTGAAGAATTGGGGGTCACACTGAAAACCGAACAGGGCTAAAAAAGCTTACAATAAATGAATGGAGTATTGTACTATGAATAAGAAAAATATTCTGACCGCTGCGGTCAGCCTGTCCCTGGTAGCTTGCCTGTCCATCGGCGCTACTCTGGCCTACTTTACCGATAAGAGCGATGTGAAAACAAATGTATTTGAGTCCGGTAAGGTAAAGATTACCCTGACTGATGATGGTTCGAATCCGGATCTGGCTTTGGGCGAGAAAGCTGGCGTGGAAAATGAGGGTAAGGATGGTTTTACCTACGAGAACGTTCAGCCGGGTGATTTGCTGGCGAAAGATGTATATGTAGATGTTGATCCGAATTCTTCTGACTGTTATGTTGGTCTGCGGTTGGAATTTGTAACGGATCCGGATAGCACAATGCCCAATGTTGCCGATTTGCAGAAGAGAGTAATGGATGCTATGGATCGTGCGGGAACAAGTGCTGATTGGACTGTTGTTAGCGATTCTGCAAATCCTGATGATATGATTTTGATCACTGACGCTGTAGCGGGTGAGCGTCTGGAAGTGTTTGACAATATCCAGATTCCTGATGAATGGGGCAATGAATATTCTGATGCAACTTTCTCTATCAAGGTAACTGCTTATGCAGCACAGAAAGATCATCTGACTGCCAGCATGTTCCAGAATATGATCAATGGATTGCCTATCGAGGTGGACGGCCAGGAGAAGGTCGTAGAATTTGAAAAAGCAAAATAAGTAATTCCAGAAAGGGGCGGCGGCCATGAAAGCAAAGGCGCTGAGTGCCGTGGCTACGGTACTTCTGCTGGCGGTAATGGCCGTCGCCCTTCCTTTCAGCGTACCAAAACTATTCGGATACCAAATCTACAACGTATTGACCCAAAGTATGGAACCGGCAATGCCGGTGGGCAGCGCAATCTATGTGAAGCGCTGCGACCCCCAGGCCCTTAGGCAGGGCGAGATCATCACCTACCGGCTCAGCGAGGCAACGGGCCTTGTCGAGACGCATCGGGTGGTGGAAAACGACACGCAGGCGAAGCAGCTGATCACAAAGGGCGACGCGAACGCCCTGCCGGATGTGGATCCGGTGAGCTACGAGCGTGTGGTCGGAAAAGTGGTCGTATGCATCCCGGTGCTGGGCACAGTGTCGGAGATGCTCCATTCCGGGCCAGGCGTCACGGCCTGTGTGGCGATTTTTGCCCTGGCGATCATCCTATGGACACTTGCAGACAAAACAAAGAAAAGGGAGCGTTCCAAGTGAAGAAAAAAGTTTTGCTGATGGGTCTGGCAGCAGTCATGGTCATGGGCGCAGTCGTGGGCGGCTCCCTGGCGGCAGGCCAGGCGAGCGCGGAGAACCCGGTCACGGCGCCTCTGGCGGCGGCCACCCTGAATATTGAATGGACTGGCGGCAAAAGCGATCCGGTCACCCTTGCGGTAACCGACAAGGCGCTGATGCCGGCGGACGAAATCGAAGTAAAAGACGGCTATAAAGTGGACAATACCGGCAGCGTGGATGCCTACATCCGCGTAACCGTAACCAAATACTGGGCGGACGGGAAAGGCAAAACCACCGATCTCGCCGCCGAAAACATCGAGCTGGGCCTGAACAGTGAGGACTGGCTGCAGGCGGAAAGCCTGTTCGAGGGCAACTCGAACGAGACCGAGGTGTACTACTACAAGTACCCGGTTCCGGCGGGCCAGAGCACCAGCGAGCTGCTGGAGAGCATCGGCATTCCGGCTGACCTGACCAACGACTACGCGGACAAGACCGTGAAGCTGGAGGCCGTGGCGGACGGTGTGCAGTTCGCCGGCGCGGACGCGGCCGACCTGAACGCCAGCGGCATTCTGGCCAGCTGGGGCGTTGTGGCCGAGCTGGACGCCAACGGCAATCTGGTCAGCGTGACCGAGTAAGCGGGAGGAGGCAGTGAAGATGAAGAAAAAACTGATCGCGAGCCTTTTCTCGCTGGCTCTGAGCGCGGTGTTTGCGCTGGGCTGCTTTGCCGCCACCGACAAGGTGGTCTATGACGGCGCCAACCTGACCTACACCGGCGGCACCGAGATGAGCGGCTTTACCCAGATGATTCCGGGCAGGACCTACACCGGCACCATCACGCTGGAGAACACCGGCGAAAAGGCTGCCTGTTTCTACATGGACACCAGCGTTGTGAGCACCCTGATCGGCGCTTCCAGCGAAAAGGACACCGGCTACACCGTGAGCCTGACCTGCGGCGGCAACACCCTGTACGGCTACGATCCCGCCACCGGCAAGGCCACCGGCACGCTGGTGGGCGGCGATACCACCGCCGGTCTGGAAGAGCTGAACAAGCAGCTGGAGGAGTATCCGCTGGTTGCCACGCTGGAGCCCGGCCAGACCGCGGACGTGGTGCTGAGCATCACCCCGGACGCCACCGCCACCAATGTGAGCTACATGGGCGCGGAAGGCAAGATCGAGTTCCGGTTCCAGGCGGCGGACGTGCCCGACGTGAAAACCGTTGTGACCACCAACACCGTGCAGGGTGAGCCCAGCGTGGTGACTCAGGTGCGCACCATTGTGGTATCCGCCAAGACCGGCGACTTCAACACCATTGCGGTGTGCGCGGTGGTGGTTGTGCTGGCGGCGATTGTGCTGCTGGTGCTGACCAAAAAGAAAAAGAAGGAGGAAGCAACCGATGCGCAAGACGAATAAGCTGTTGGCCGGGCTGATCAGCCTGAGCCTGGCGGTGAGCGTCAGTGCCATGCCCGCTCTGGCGGCGGACGGCGACACTTCCTCCACCGAACCCACCACTTATGTGGTGACCTTCCGCCCCGGTGAGCACGGCCGGTTCACCGATTCCTTCATCGATGCCCTGAAGGCCTGCGGTGAGGTGCGCACCAGTGAAGCCACCGGTGCGGTGGCGGTGCAGCTGGACGAGGGCGAGACCCTTCCCAACGCGCCTCAGCTGACCGACATTGTGATGAACGAGGACGCATCCCGTTACTTTGTGACCGATGCGGCCCAGGGCTATACCGGCGGCACCGCCGGCGGCGACCTGGATGCGGTGGCTCAGTACACCCTGCGCGCCAGCACCGAGGATGCGGTCTTTACGGTGCAGTATCTGGATCGTGAGACCGGCGCGGAGGTGGCTCCCACCCTGCAGGGCTCCGCTCCTGTGGGCCAGAACCTGACCTTCTACGCGCGGAACAACATCGAGAACTACACCGCCGAGGTGGCCAGCCAGCAGCTGACCGTTTCCGCCAACGCGGACGAGAACGTGGTGACCTTCTACTACACCGCAGGCGTGAACAACGTGACCGAGACCGTGACCGTGCCGGGTGGCACCATCACCGAGTATGAGGACCAGACCGTTGTGGGCGGCGCGGCTGTTGCAGGCGGCGGCGCGGGCGGTGCCGGTGGAGCCGGTGGCGCAGGCGGTGCAGGCGCCGGTGACGGCGGCGATACCGTGGAAATCCCCGAGGATAACACCCCGCAGGCGGGCGGCGACAACACCCCCGGTGGTGAGGACGTGGAGATCCCGGACGAGAGCACCCCGCAGGCAAACCTGCCCAGCGAGAACGCAAACGGCAGCATGATGCCCATGGTACTGGGCGGCGCGGCGCTGGCCATTGTGGTGATCGCGGCCATCGTGTGGGCGATCAACCGCCGCAAGAACGTTGACGGCGAGTGATTCAAGCAGTAAAATAAAACAGAGCCGGCTGTGAAGGCAAAACGCCTGTTCACAGCCGGCTTTTTTATTGATCAGAAAGGGGGAGTGGCCCATGCCCGCACCCACAAAGCAAACAAAGAGAAGGTTCGGTTTGCTGGATTTTATACGGATTCTTCTGGTGCTGGTGATTTTGTGTGCCCTTGGGGTGATTGCCTACCGCCTGTGGGACTACAAGACAGGCACCGACCGCTACGACCAGTTACAGCAGCAGGCGGTGCAGCCTGTGGAGGAAACACAGGAAGAAGGCTTTGTTCCGCTGGACATCGATTTTGACGCGCTGAGGGAGGAAGGCCCGGACATCATTGGCTGGATTGATTTTGATTCGGTGGAAATCAGCTACCCCATTGTGTACAGCGGCGATAACAGCTATTATCTGCGTCGTCTGTGGGATGGCAGCCATAACCAGGCAGGCACCCTGTTTCTGGAGGGCAACAACCAGAGCCTGGACGATCTGCACGCCATTGTATACGGCCACAACATGCGCAACGGTACCATGTTTGCGCCTTTGAAGGAATATCTGGACCCGGACTTTTTTGCGGAAAACGGCGGCTGGTTTACCCTGTACACGCCGGAAGGGGCCTGGCGTTACCAGCTGTTCTCCATTCATGAAGCGGAGCCGGACGATCCTCTTTACACGGTGGGCTTCGTGGTGGGGGATGAATACACCGCGTTTTTAAAAACCTTGCGGGAGGCACGCCTGTACGATACTGGCGTGACGGTGGATTCCGATGACCATGTACTTACCCTGAGCACCTGTACCGACGACGGCAACGACCGGATTGTGGCACATGCCCGCCGGGCCGAAGCAGTGGAGCTGCCCTGAGGGGAAGAAAATAAAGGGAGTGTGAGGAGCAATGGCAATGCGTTTGACCCCGGACCAGCAGGCCATGCGGATGGCGCCAAGGGTGAAACTCTGGCCAGGGTAATGAAAACGCTGGTGATGTACGGCGAGGCCTTTGGCGCCGAGGAGATGATCCCGGTGACGGCGGAGAAAAGGGCATCTGGTGACCAGCTTTGGTCTTTCCATGATGAAGCCGGTGTATGATCTGATGGATCAGCTGATTGAAGGTGGCGCAGTGAACGGCCAGAAATTCAGCGTGGATCCCCGACCGCTGGATCCGGCTGTGCCGGTAAACTTGCTGCAGAAGCTGGTGTTCAAATTCATGTATTCCAAGCAGTCGGACTACGAGGCGCAGCTGCGGCAGCTGGGCCTTGTGGAGAACGATGCCTTCACCTGCACCTGCTATCTGCCTCAGGTGGGAAACGAGCCGAAGCAGGGGGAGATCCTGAGCTGGGCGGAATCCAGCGCGGTGGTCTATGCCAACAGCGTGCTGGGCGCCCGCTGCAACCGAAATTCCGGCATTCTGGAGCTGTTCGGCTCCATTGCCGGGTGCGTGTCCAAGTTTGGCCTGCTCACCGATGAAGGCCGCATGGCCAGCTGGGTGGTGGAAGTGAAAACCAGCCGCCGCCCGGAGGCCCAGATTCTGGGCAGCGCCATCGGCATGAAGGTGATGGAGGATGTGCCCTATATCCGCGGGCTGGATCAGTGGCTGGGCGGTCAGCTGGATGATGCGGCCAAGGCTTACCTGAAGGACATGGGCGCGGCCAGCGCCAGCAACGGCGCGGTGGGCCTGTACCATGTGGAGGGCATCACGCCGGAGGCCTGCCAGCAGGGCAGGGCGCTCGTCCGGCCGGATGCGAAGGTCTATGTGATCGATGATGCGGAACTGGAGCGGGTACGGGCAGGCTATCCCTGCATCTGGAAGGATCCGAACGCAAAGCCGAAGCTCTGCTTTGTGGGTTGCCCCCATCTTTCGCTGGAGCAGCTGAACCAGTGGACCGATGACTTGTGCGCCGCGCTGGAGCAGGCGGGCCGAAAAACCATTGCGGTGCCCACCGTGTTCACCGCAGCACCCGCGGTGGCCAAAGCCTTTGAGCAAATGCCCGCGGCCGGTCGTCTGAAGGGCACGGGCGTGGTGCTTTCCTCCATCTGCCCGCTGATGTACATGAACAATCCGCTGTGTGGCAAGATGCCGGTGGCCACCAGCTCCAACAAGCTGCGCACCTATTCCTCGGCCCGTTATTACACCGACGCTGAGATGCTGCGGATCATGGTGAAAGGGGAGTGCTGAGATGAAACAGTTCAAGGGCCGCCCGGTGGTGCCGGGCAAGGCAAAGGCGGAGGCTCTGGTTTCCCACGGGGGATTCAATACTCTGGCCAGCTTCCAGAAAAGCCTGATGTTCGGCGATAAAAACGCCACCTGTTCCGACCAGAACAACCCGGATCTGTACCAGAAGCCCATGGCGGGCAAGGCGCTGTGCCTGCCCATGACCATCGGCTCCACCACCGGCGGCATGGTGCTGTACACCGCCGCCTGCATGGGCCGTCAGCCTGCCTGCCTGCTGTTCAGCCAGCCCATCGACAGCCTGGCCGCGGCCGGTGCAATTCTGGCGGGCGTCTGGAGCGAGAACCCCATGCCCACGGTGGACAGCCTGGGCGAGGAGTTTTTGCAGGCGGTGAAAACCGGCGATCCCATCACCGTGGAAGAGGACGGTACCGTGACCGTGGGCTGATGCTCCGGCGTTGCCAATAAACAGAAGATAAGAGAAAGACCGCCGGGTGGTTTGCAGGCACCCGGCGGTCTTTCTCTGCTTGAGAGCTGAAAAAGGAAGAATACATATAGTATTGGGAAATGTCAAATTTACAAATTGGAGCAATTGCGGTGCGGCTGCCCCCGGGCCGAATCAGGCCAGCTGAGCGCCCAGCGCACGGCAGGCAGCTTCCGCTTCGGCATCCGGCGCATCGTTGCAGATCACGCCTTCTGCCACAAGGTTGGCACCGGCATCCGCGCAGCGGGCCTGCCAGATGCGCATCCACTCGCCGTCGCCCCAGCCGTAGGAGCCGAACAGGCCCAGCTTTTTGCCGTTCAGTTCAGGCTCACAGGCAGTGAACATGGGTTCGAACTCGCCCTCCTCCAGCTGCTCCGCACCCATGGAGGGGCAGCCGAAGGCTACGGCATCATATTCAGCCAGCTGATCCGGGCCGAATTCTGCGGCGGTGAGCAGAACGGCTTCACCGCCTGCGGCGCGCACGCCCTCGGCCACCTGCGCGGCCATCTGTTCGGTGTTTCCGGTTCCGCTCCAATATACAACTGCAACTTTGCTCATCATGATACACATCCTTTCGGGAAAATGAAAAATGCTTCAGGCAGCTACGGTGAGCTGCAGAATGCTGCGCCCGCCGCTGAACAGCCGCCAGTAAACACCCCGGCATTTCTGGTATTTGGCAAAGAGCTTGGCGGTCTCGCATTCGTTGCAATAGACCTTCCAACAGCCGGAGCACTTGTAGTGAGCGCCGCCGTTGTCAATAAAGCCCTGCACGTCTCCCAGCGGGTAGCTGAGAAACAGGCCAATCTCATGGGGAAAAGCGTCCTGAGTGCAAAGGCGCTGACTCAGATGCTCCAGCGCGGCGTCAGGGCTCAGGTTGGTATAGCCCTCGGGGGCCAGAAATTCCGGAACCCCCGGTTTGCACAGATCACAGGCCAGCCGCTGCGGGCGGTAGACATAGATCAGTGCGCAGCCGTTTTTGGCACGCAGCAGCCGCAGGCAAACGCCCTTGGGCTCCAGCGCCCGGTGCCAGCCGAGAACCTGAGCGGCCAGCTGTTCCTGACTGCTGTAACGGCAGGAAAACAGATTGGCGGTTTTCAGATTGGCCAGTGTGGGGGAACAATGGTCGATGAGGTAACGGTCCAGTGGCATGGCGGGCGGCTCCTTTCCGGGGATTAATGACGGGTTAGCTTTAACTAACTTGACTGCATTATAGCACGTTCCTGATGCGGACGCCTTCAAAATCGTGGCTGGTTCTTTCAAAAAATCGCACGAGGGGCGGTTGACATTCCACTCCGGTTAGTTTATACTAATCACGAAGTTAGAAACGACTAACTAATGAAGCGAAGGGCGCACATCGCCTTCCATATAAAAGGAGAGAGAACCATGAACCGGGAATTGCTTCAGGCTATTTACGATCATCGTGCCATTTGCACGGCAGTGGAGCAGCGGCAGGAGGAACGTGCGCTGGAGCTGTGGGCGGAAAAGGCCCGGCTGCTGCGCGAGGAGGAAGCTGCCGAGCGCAGTGCCATGCTGGAGGCGTTGAGCCAGAGCCTTTACGACCATATTTTGCGGGTGCAGGGGAACGCTCCGGCGGAGTTCCGCCATGCCAGCCGGGAAATGTATACCCGCACGCTGCCCCAGAAGGCGCTGGAAGGGCATGGGGCCGAGATGATCCGCCAGTACATCTGCCGCATGAATGAGGATGGCTGGCAGGATGACCACATCCGCATGGCCTGCTGTTACATTGCCACCCATCTGAGCGAGCCGTTCACACTGGAAACAGTGGCAAAGCATGTGTTTGTGAGCAAATGCTATCTGTGCAGGATGTTCCGCAGCCAGACCGGTCAGAGCTTTTCCCAGTATGTGACCGCTCAACGGCTGGAACGGGCGGAGCATCTGCTGCGCCACAGCGGCCTTTCCATCGACCGGATTGCCGAGCAGTGCGGCTTTGGCAGTGCGGCCTACTTTGCCACCACCTTCCGGCGGCACAACGGCGTAGCACCCAGCACCTGGCGCCGCCAGCTGCGCACCCGGCAGAAAGCGGGGTGAGGGGATGAAACTGGAACAAAAACGCCGCTCCGAGCAGGAAATGGTGCGCAAAATGATCGAGATCTACTGCAGGGGACAGCATAAAAGCAAAAAAGGCTGCCTGTGCCCGGAGTGTGAGGCCCTGGCCGCTTATGCGCACGCCCGCACCGAGCATTGCCCCCGCATGGCGGAAAAAACCTTTTGCAGCGCCTGCCCCCGGCCCTGCTACAAACCCCAGCTGCGGGAGCAGATGAAGCAGGTGATGCGCTACGCAGGCCCCCGGATGCTGCTGCACGATCCGGTGGCGGCGGTGCGCCATCTGGTACTGACCCGGTCGCTTTGAAACCTGACAGTCGAAACCCCCGATCCGCATGGATCGGGGGTTTTTTGACCCAAAACCGGCAAAATGTAAAAATATTATGAAAAGAGATTGGACATATTGACAGAATGATCCGGGATGAATAAAATACTTAAGTAACATAATTAATATAGATAACAACTGACGAAGTCAGTCGAGAATGGGGGGATAAAATGAAGGAAATGGAAAACAGCAACGCGCTGCAGATGCTGCGTGCCATGGACCGCATCCGGCGGGCCTGGAAGAACGCCAGCCCCAGCGAAACGCTGAACAAATCGCAGTTTTTCACCCTGATGACGCTGCACAACAAGGGGGCGGATGTGTTTGGCGGGAAATGCCCGCACGTTGACCCTTATGAACCCATGACCCTGTCGGCACTGGCAAAGGCGATGAACCAGAGCATGCCGGCGGTGAGCCAGAGGATTCGGCGGCTGGAGGAGTTGGGCTATGTGTGCCGTACGCCGGACGAAAGCGACCGGCGCACGATGTGGATTGCCCTTACCGGGCAGGGCAACGCGCTGCTGCAGGAAAACTGCCGGGACATGTTCCGGCGGCTGGAGCGGATGATGACCCGGCTGGAGCGGCAGGGAGAACGAACACCCGCACAGGTGATCGAAGCCTTTAACTATCTGGCGGATGCCATGGAGGAGGAATTCGGCACACCATAAACCCGGCGTGTTCACCGAGACAAAGCAAATTTAACAGCTGCCGCCCGATTGCGGACGGCGCTGGCAGTAAGGAGAAACGAGTATGCTGAAACTGAAGCGATATTTAAAGCCCTATCTGGGCCTGTTGCTTGTGGGTGTGGCGCTGCTGTTCGGCCAGGCAATGCTGGAGCTGACGCTGCCCAACTACATGAGCGACATCGTGAACGTGGGCCTGCAGCAGGGCGGCATCACACAGGCTGCGCCTGAGGTGATTGACAGCGATGCCATGGCCATGATGCAGATGTTCATGTCCGAGGAGGACAAGGCTCTGGTAAACGCGGCCTATGAGCCCCTGAGCGAGCGGGAGGATGCGGCAGACCTGAAGGAAACCTATCCGAATGCAGGGGATGAGGATCTGGCGCTGGCTGCTGACCCGGAAAACGGGGTGAACGAGGCCTTTAACCGGGCCGCCTATGCGCTGGTAAGTATGATGGAAGAGCTGGCTCCGGCCGATTCCGCCACCCAGAGCGAGGAGCAGGCCAGTGGAACCCTGGATGCGGAGGCCATGGTTCAGCTCACCGCCATGCTGCAAAGCGGCGCGCTGGACGAGCAGCTGAAGGAGGCCATTGCCACCGCGGTGGTAACCCCCGAAAGCATGCTGGATCAGACCGGTGTGGTACTGACCAAGAGTTTTTACACCCAGTTGGGTGCAGACACCGACGCCATCCAGACTTCTTACATCCTGAAGGTTGGCCTGCGCATGGCGGGTCTTGCCATTCTGCTTACCGTGTGCGCCATTTCGGCAGGCTTCTGCATGGCGCGCCTGGGCGCAGGTGTGGGCCGTGATCTGCGGCGGGATGTGTTCCGCAAGGTGAGCTACTTCAACAACAACGAGATGGATCAGTTTTCCGGCGCCAGCCTGATTACCCGTTCCACCAACGACGTTACTCAGGTGCAGAACTTTTTGAGCATCGGCCTGCGCATGATGTGCTTTGCCCCCATCATGGGCATTGGCGGCCTGATCATGGGGCTGTCCAAATGCCTGAATCTGGCCTGGGTACTGGCGCTGGCCCTGATTGTGATGCTGGGCCTGATTCTCACCCTGTTTGCGGTGGCCATGCCCCGCTTCAAGAAGATGCAGACCCTGATCGACCGGCTGAATCTGGTGAGCCGGGAGGAGCTGAGCGGCCTGATGGTGGTGCGCGCCTTCTCCAACCAGCCCTTCATGCAGAACCGGTTTGAAAAGGCCAACAAGGATCTGACCGGCAACACCCTGTTCGTGAACCGGGCCATGGCTACCATGATGCCCTTCATGATGCTGGTGATGAACGGCCTGTCGCTGTTGATCGTCTGGTTCGGCGGCAAGCAGATCGCCGCCAGCAACCTGCAGGTGGGCGATATGATGGCCTTCATTCAGTATGCCATGCAGGTGATTATGAGTTTCCTGTTCATCAGTATGATGTTCATCATGGTGCCTCGTGCCTCGGTTTCTGCCGAGCGGATCAACGAGGTGTTCACCTGCGAGAGCACCGTGGCCGACCCCGCGCAGCCCACCGAGATGAATCATCCGGTAAAGGGCGTGGTGGAATTCAAGGATGTGTCCTTCCGCTATGAGGGCGCGGATGCCAACGTGCTGGAGCATGTAAGCTTCACCGCCCGCCCGGGTGAGACGGTGGCCTTCATCGGCGCCACCGGTTCCGGCAAATCCACCCTGGTAAACCTGATTCCCCGTTTCTACGATGCCACCGAGGGCAGCATCACCGTGGACGGTGTGGATGTGCGCCAGCTGCGCCAGAAAGACCTGCGCGATGCCATCGGTTATGTGCCCCAGAAGGGCCTGCTGTTCAGCGGCACCGTGGCCACCAACCTGCGCTACGGCCGGGCCGATGCTTCGGATGAGCTGCTGAAGGAAAGCGCGGACATCGCCCAGGCCACCGAGTTTATCCAGACGCTGGAAAACGGCATGGACACCGCCATCAGTCAGGGAGGCACCAACGTATCCGGCGGTCAGCGCCAGCGGCTTTCCATCGCTCGTGCGCTGGTAAAGCAGGCTCCCATCTATATTTTTGACGACACCTTCTCTGCCCTGGACTTCAAGACCGACGCAAAGCTCCGTGCGGCGTTGAAGGGCTACACCGAAAAGTCCACGGTATTCATCGTGGCGCAGCGTGTGTCCACCATCATGCACGCGGATCAGATCCTTGTGCTGGACGAAGGCCGCGTTGTGGGCAAGGGTACCCATGAGGAGCTGCTGAAAAACTGCGAGACTTACCGCGAGATTGCGGAAAGCCAGCTTTCGAAGGAGGAATTGGCATAATGGCAGGACCGATGAGACATGGCCCCGGCGCAATGGCCGTGGGCGAAAAAGCCAAGGACTTCAAGGGCACCATGAAAAAGCTGCTGGCTTACATGCGGCGTTATCTGCCCAGCATCGTGATCGCACTGCTGTGCGCTGTGGGCGGCACGGTGTTCTCCATCTTCGGGCCCAAGATTCTGGGCCAGGCCACCACCAAGCTGTTTGAGGGCGTGATCGCCATGCTCACCGGCACCGGTGGCATCGACTTTGCGGCCATTGGTCAGATTCTGCTGTTTCTGGCAGGGCTGTATGTGCTCAGCGCGCTGCTTTCGTATGTGCAGGGCTGGGTGATGGCCGGCATCGCCACCAAGGTGAGCTACGCCATGCGCACCGACATCAGCCGTAAGATCGACCGGCTGCCCATGTCCTATTTTGACCGGGTACCCCACGGCGAGGTGCTCAGCCGCATCACCAACGATGTGGATATGGTCACCCAGACGCTGAACCAGAGCCTTTCTCAGGTGGTCACTCAGCTGACCATGATTGTGGGCGTACTGTGCATGATGCTTTCCATCAGCCCGCTGATGACGCTGGTGGCCATCTGCATTCTGCCGGTGTGTCTGGTCATTGTGATGAATGTGGTGCGCCACAGCCAGAAGTTCTTCCGCCGCCAGCAGGAATACCTGGGCCATGTGAACGGCCATGTGGAGGAGATGTACGGCGCCCATGTGGTGGTCACCGCCTTCAACGGCCAGGAGGAGAGCATCGAGACCTTCAACGGTCTGAACGAAAAACTGTACCAGAGCGCATGGAAGAGCCAGTTTTTGAGTGGCATGATGATGCCTCTGATGAACTTTGTGAGCAATCTGGGCTATGTGGCCATCTGTGTGCTGGGCGGCTTCCTTTCGCTGAACGGCACCATCACCGTGGGTGATATTCAGGCCTTCACCCAGTATGTGCGCCAGTTCACCCAGCCCATCACCCAGCTGGCGAACATTTCCAATCAGCTGCAGATGACCGCCGCGGCCGCCGAGCGCGTGTTCCTGTTCCTGGAAGAGCCGGAAGAAGTGCCGGATACCGCAGAGCCGGTGCCCAGCAGCGAAATCAACGGTTCGGTCTATTTCGCCCACGTACACTTTGGCTATGTGCCGGAAAAGACCATCATCAACGACTTCTCCGCCATTGTGCAGCCGGGCACCAAGGTGGCCATCGTGGGCCCCACCGGCGCAGGCAAGACCACCATGGTCAAGCTGCTCATGCGTTTCTACGATGTGAGCGACGGCGCCATTCTGCTGGATGGCTACGACGTGCGTCAGTTTGAGCGGGGCGATATGCGCAGCGCCTTCGGTATGGTGCTGCAGGACACCTGGCTGTACAACGATACCATTCGGGAGAACATCCGCTTCGGCCGGCTGGACGCCTCCGATGAGGATGTGCTGGCCGCGGCCAAAGCTGCTCAGGTAGATCATTTTGTGCGCACCCTGCCTCAGGGCTACGACACCATTCTGAACGAGGATGCCAGCAACATCAGTCAGGGCCAGAAGCAGCTGCTGACCATCGCCCGCACCATCATCTCGGATCCCAAGATCCTGATTCTGGACGAAGCCACCTCCAGCGTGGATACCCGCACCGAGCTGGCCATTCAGAAGGCCATGGACGAACTGACCAGAGGCCGGACCAGCTTCATTATTGCCCACCGCCTGTCCACCATCCGCGATGCGGACATGATTCTGGTGATGAAGGACGGCGACATCGTGGAGACCGGCAACCACAATGAGCTGCTTGCCAAGGGCGGCTTCTACGCAAATCTGTATAACAGCCAGTTCGCAAACGGCGAGGAATAAGACCTTTCCGGTCTTAGCATGGCAAATCAAAAAGGACCCCTGTCAGAATGAACTGAACTGCCCCAGATTGTGCGGACAGTACAAAAAAGAGCCCTTAGTAGGAAAGAT
>JACXXQ010000431.1_pt1 | contig 22625 bp, 25 predicted proteins | sample 8621361 | NCBI WGS metagenome assembly JACXXQ01 (sample SAMN15503820, study PRJNA645414) | gut metagenome | isolation source: feces | host: Bos taurus | place: USA | collected 2016 | reverse complement strand
CTGCCGGCTTTGACATGGGCAAAGGCTCCGGCCCCGTCAACCACATGTGGCAGTATTGAGACAGTTTGCCGCAGCTCGCTATTGATACTGACCATCAGGCAAAACTCGCTGAACGTACCGCAACACGCTGACCGTACTTAGGGTTTTGCGCCCACTTGGGATATTCGAGGGATACGAGAAAGGGGCCGTGGCGACGAACCGCCACGGCCCCTTTTGCTGTTATCGCCCGCGGTCGCTCCCGCCCCAGATCAGGGCGAGCGCGACAACCGTGACGAAGCTGCCCAAAATCGCGCCGAGCGCCGCGCCCATGACGAAAGCCATTACCACGGCACCCCGTCGGTGACGCAGACCTGCAGACGGTCGAGCGGCTCGCCGTAGATACCGGCGTAGTCGTCGCCGCTATAGGTAGAGCCGTCGTCGCACACGGTGTTCAGCCATCCGGCGCGCGCAGTGGTCTGGGAGTGGTACCACGCCTGCTTGTACTCCTCGCCGCCCGGCGTCACGTAGTACATGCGCACGCCGTCGATGGTATGACCGGCGATACCGGCGCAGCCGTTTACGGTGTCGTTGCGGTCGCCCTTGGCGACCCAGTCGAGCCAGCCGTCCTCGACGGTGTGGACCTGATACTTGAGCGTACCGCGATCAACTCGGGCGCAAAGGAGGTCATGCTGTCGGCACGGGTAGCCCGCGAAGCCGTCGTCGCCGGCACCGAAGTCAGTCACCTCGTCCAGCCAGCCGCCACCCTTAAGGTGCAGCGAGTAGTGTACGGGAACACGGGCGCCAGTGGAGCGAGGGAAACCGCCCGGCGCGCCCTGCGACGCCGAGGGCGCAGCCGGGGTCGCCGCGGGCTGCACAGTCGGCGCGGACGGCTGCGTGCCGCCGACCATCGCGTCGTACCACTCGACGGCGCGCTGCATGTAGTGGTCGCGCTGCGAGCCAGCCAGCTCGCCGGGGCAGGCCGTGGACGACCAGTGCTTATGCGGAAACACGTTCACCATCCATGCCGGGCGGCCCAGCCCATAGTACAGGCACAGCGCCGCCACGAGGTGCGCACCGCTCTCGGTAGCGGCCTCGTGAACCGTCCAGGGGCCGCGCGCGCTGTTGGCGTGTTCGATGCTGATGGTCGTGTCGTTGCCGCCGCCCGTGCCGATGCCGTCGCCGCAGGCGTAGGCGCGGTCGGTGTCGTTGACGTGCTGCACGATGTAGCCGTTGCGGTCGACCGAGTAGTGGGCAGAGCAGCCGTTGGAGGCCCAGATGCTGTTGCACTGGGCCGCATTGAGGTCACCCGCCATATGGTGGATCGTGACGCCCTTGATGCCGAAGGGTCGTCCCGCCGAGAAGTTGCAGCCGAGGAGCTTGTACTCGTCCGGCTGAACGTTTGCAAAGTCTGCCATTAGTCCTCCTTGATGTCGCCGAGCGCAAGCAGCGCGTCGAGCCATTTGTCCGTGATACCGACGGATTTGAAGGCGGCATAGGCCACCTGCACGCCGCCGACACACGCGAAGATGGACGTCACCCACGCCGAGGGGTCGGTGGGCACGCCTCCCGCCATGGCCGTGAGGGCGCCGCACCCCGCCGAGACGGCGATGGCCGTCCAGCGGGCGACGCTGCCCGTCATGGCCTTAGTCTTGATGGCCTGCACGATGTACGGCACCACGAGCACCGTGGCGACGGTGAGGCCGGCCTGAATCTCAGTCATTTGATTGCTCCTATCTGCTTGTCTCCTTGTTGTACATGAGGTCGACGCGGTCGTAGATGTGGTCGACCTTCTCGGCCATCCCCTGACTGCGCGCCTGGCTGTGGACCAGGTCGGCGTGCAGCACGTCATTCGACGCGACGACCGACTCCATGAGGGTCTTCATGGCCTCCATAAGCGAGTTCGAGCGCTCCATCTGGGCGGCGATGCGGCCCTCCATCTCCGACCGCTCACGGTCGCGTTGAGCACGCTCCTTGACCTCATCCTGCTTGCGCTCCTCACGCTTCAGGTCAATCTCGCCTTTTCGTTCGTTCTGGCGTTTGTACTCTTCGAGAAATTGCTTTCCGAAATAAAAGGCGATGAGCGCCAGCAGCACGCCGCCCAGCCACCCTGGACCATAAGGCGCAAAGAGCTTGAGCACTTCCATCCGGCCTCCTTCCCGTTCTGCAGTGTGGCGGGGCCCATCCCCCGCCACACTGCAGGTTCGGGCCCCCGTAACGCCGGCCTACACCGCCGCCATCGTGCCGACGCACACGGCCAGCGGGCCCTGCGACAGGATCACGGCGCGGTCGGTGATGATGCACCCCGTGCAGGAGCGCACCATCGGGACCGTCACCACCGCGCCGTGCAGCATCACGTCGAGGGCCGTGTCATGGACGCCCACGACCGTGCCGAACTCCATCGTCAGCCGCTTGCCGCCCGACGGCATCGCCGCCGCCAGCCGCGCCGCCGCGCCCTTGATCTCGGCTGCCGAATCGCTCATCGCTCGTACCTCCTCGCCGTGTGCTTTATGACGCAGCCGGCGTCGAGCGTCAGCGTCTGCTTCTGGATTGCCAGCTTGCCGACCACCCCGCCGGTCCTGTAGTTCATCGCCACCGCCATGCACGGCTCGACGGGCTTATACACGCTCCTGAACTCGTCCGTGCGCGTCACTGAGCGCTCGGTGGCGAGAAGCTCCGCCGCCTTGCGGTCCGCCGCCGCCTGCATGGCGTCCTGGGGCCAAGGCGTGGCGTTGCCTCCCTCCTCGACCTTGTCGGCGACGAAGATCGCCTCGCCGCCGTCGATGTAGCAGTAGCCCCAGCTGACCTTGCTGTGGTTCTCCGTGGCGTGATAGGTGTAGCTGACCTTCTGCCACTCGCCAGTCAAAATGAAGCCCTCGGTCACCGGGCCAAGCGCCCTCTCCTGGTCCCAAAAGGACTGTATGATGCCCGTCGCGCCCTTGGTGCCCTTGACCCACACGCTCTGCGTGTAGTCCGTGTCCTTTTTTACGCTCGGCCCCTCGTCCTGGCAGAAGCCGACACGCCCGCCAGTCGAGACGACCTTGATGCCGAAGAGCACGCCCGTCTGCGGCGAGTCGGGAACGTAGACGGTCTGGATGCTGCCGTGCGGATCGCTCTTCCTGAAGCTCTTATCCGACTTCTTGCCGGTGCCGACGAGAGCGTTGGCGGCGCCCTCGACAAGGTTGCTGTCCTCGGTGTCCACGCCCGGCAGGCTGTCGTAGCTGTAGCTCTTGACGATGCGACGACCGACCGAGACGGTCGACAGGTCGGAGTCGGGCGAGTCGTCGACCGCCGTGCCGCGCACCGATGCGTCCTGCGTGCTGAAGTCCACGTGCACGACGTTGCAGACCTCGGCGCGGTTGGTGGATTCGGTCATGGCAGACATGAAGCGCGCGTCCCTGCCCTCGGTGAACTCCGCCGAGATTGGCATGTCGGCGGGCTCGACGTAACGCCTGTAGAGCACGTTGCCCATTCGGTCGGTCGCCGGCGAGCGGAACCCGGCCGCCTTGAGGAGCAGGTCCACCGCGTCCAGCTTGTTCTTGGCGTCGTTGTCCCTGCCCACGCCGAAAACCAAGGTGCTGCCCAGAAGGAGGCTGCTGGGGTCGGCGTAGACGGTGAGGCCGACCGATTCGGCTATCTTGACGGCCTCATCAACCAGATTGCTGCCAGCAACGATCACGTACGGCCCGTCGAAGTCGTCGTCCTTGAGCCGCTTCAGGAGGCCGTAGGCATTGATCTGTCCCTCGCGGTAGGCGCCGTCGATGTCCACCGAGTCCACCACGGGCATGAACGTGCCGAGGCACTCGCGCCTCTCGCTGCCGTCCGAGAAGGAGGCGTTGAGGTACACGCGCAGAAAGTCGTTGCCGACGTCAAACTTGTCGGCGAAGTCCAGGGATGCAGTCTCATAGAGCGCCGTGTTCGCGTTGCGCTCGATGGAGCCGCCGTTCTCGATGTCGCGCACGAAGTCGACTTCGAGCCCCGTCTCGCGCGAGACGCGCACGAAGTCGTAGGAGGCGTCGAACGGCCTCGTCCAGCTATCAGCCATTAGCGGGCTCCTCCCACGTCTCCCACGTCGGGTCGCACGAAGCCACCCACGCGCCGTCGGAACGCTTCACGCTGCAACTCAGGCGGGCGCGGAACCGTTCGCCGTAGAGATCGCGCACCCAAAAGCGTCCCGCGGTGTTCATGACCTCGAGGAATGACTTGTAGTCCTCCTCGTCGAGCAGCAGGAAGTCCATGCTGTCCTTGACGTCCCGTTCGTTGATGCCGTACGAGACGGGCAGCCCCTCCCCGCCGTCGGCAAAGTGCAGCATCTTGTACCCGTGCGTCACCTTACGGCTCGAGCCCTTCTTGAGATAGCGCCCGAGCCACGTCCTCTCAGCGCCGGACCCCCAGTTGAGAGCCACCGCGCGGCTCGCCACGGTCGTTTTGACCCTCGTCGCTGTGCTCACGCCCGTCGCGGCGTAGGCAACCGCGACGTACTCGAACTCGCTGTTGAGCGGAGGCAGCGGGTCGCTCGCGCCCTCGCCTGCCGCAAGGTGCGAGCCGAGCTGCAGGGTCGAGCCGTCGGGCAGGACGCGCGACACGGTGAAGTGGGACGTTTCGGGCGTGTCGTCACTGTCGGCCTTGCCCGGGAATACCGACAGCTGGCATCCCAGCCTCTCGTCGACGAAGATGTTGAGCGACGGCTTGGCTGGCGGTGCCCAGTCGGTCCGGAAAGTTCTCGAGACGGTGACCGATAGCGACGAGCCGGCCGTGACCGTGAGCATGACCCTGTATTGCGTGTAGTTGACGAAGGCGTGCTGCGCGTAGCCGAGGCCAAAGGAGCGCGCGTCCTTGTCCACAGTCCCGCTCCACAGGAGATTGCCCCTGATGTCGCACAAAGACAGGTACTGTCGGCTGACGCCCGTCTCGTCGGCCACCTTCCACGTGAAGGTATGCGGCACCGCGCGCAGGGTCGCCCCGTCCGCAGCCGGATCGGTGAAGAATGCCTGGGGCGCGTCCGCCACGGTATATGCCGCCGCGCTCGACCATGCGCCCCAGTCCTCGTCGAGGCCCTTGGTGCGCACGCGCACGGAGTAGAGGCCCTTGGTGCCGGTCGGCAGCTTCAGGCTCGTACCCGGGCCATCGACCGTCGTGGTGGTGGGACCCGTCGGCGTCGTGACCTGCACCTCGGCTGAGGTCTGCGCCGAGCCGTCCGGATGGTTGGGCACCCATTCGAGCGTCGCAGTCGAGCGGGTGGCATAAGCCGCCCTGACGCCCCTGATGGACGGTGCGAGCGGCGGGCATATTGTCGTGACCTCGTTTGACTCCGTCCACGGACCCTTGAGGCCGCTCTTGACCGCGCGGGCGCGGTAGCGCACCGTACCCGCCGGTGCCTCCTCGTCCTCCCAAGAGGCGTTTACGCCCGCATCGACCCACGTCTTTCCACCGTCGGTCGTGAGCTGGAACTCCCAACTGTCGACGAAGGCAGGCGCGTCGTGCCCCTTGAGCACGACCTTCGCCGCCTCCGCCTTGACGGCCTCGAGCATGCCGAGCGCCGTCGGCGTGGTGTAGATCGCCGGCGCGCTCACGCCGTAGTCCGATGTGCCGCCGGGGCCCGTCGCCTTGGCCGAGAAGATGTACATGCAGCCCGGCTCGAGGCCGTTGTAGGTGTGGCTCGTGGTGTCCCAACTGACGGTGCCGACGTCGGTAAACTTCCCCGGGCCGTTCTTCGCCACGCCGACGGTCACGGTCGTCCAAGGGTAGTCGCCGTTCATACCCGTGTAGTCGACGTCCCAGCTGACCTTCGCGCTGGTGTCGCTCAGGCGCTCCGCCCTGATGTTCTTCGGCGTGTGCGGCGTGTGGTAGGCGCGGCACGGGACCGTGACGGTGTTTGATGCGTTGGACGTTCCGTTGCCGAAGCCGCCCGTGACGTTAATCTGGCCAGTGAAGGTGTGGTTGTAGGCGTCGCCGTTGCCGCGCGCGAGCACGACGTCGCGCGACGTGCACTGCACCCATACCCAGCCGGAGTTGTTCGTCGAGTATACCGAGCCGTTCCACGAGCCGCCCGCCGACGAGCTGCCGTTTGCGTAGCAGTCGATGGCGTAGCGCGTGCCGTAGCCGTGCGTGACGCGGTAGGTCACGGTGGTGTCCGTGCGCCCGACCTCAGCAACGTCCACGTACGCGCACCAGCAGTACTTGCGATAGCCGCTTCCGCCTTGAACCCAGTTTCCCTGCGCCATCCTACGCGACCCCCATCGCCATGCTCTGCTCCACCGCCGCGACGAAGCTCCTGAACGCGGAGGCCACGCGCCCGTCGACGCCCAGCAGGTCGCCGTCGAGGTAGAGGTTGTAAACGTTGCCGCCGCCCGCGAAGCCCGCGGCTCCGCTGGCGGTCGCCCCGTATGCTCCGCCGCCGGTAACGCTCACACCGAACACGGCGGCCTTCTCGACGTTGCGCACCGCCGACCTCATGGACTTCACGGGCTCGTCAGCTGTGTCGTCGATGCCGAGGGCCGCGCCCTGCATCACGTAGCCGAAAATCTTGCGGAACACGCGCGAGGGGGAGTGGATACCCAGCAGGTTCTTGGCCGCGTCGATGGCGCCGCCGACCACGCCGGTAATCTTGCTCACGACCACGCCAGCCGCGCCGCTGATTCCGTTTGCGATGCCCTGCACGATCTGCGAGCCGATGGAGGCCATGCGGCCCTGGATGGAGGACAGGGCGCCCATGATGGAACTGCCGATACTCGAGGCCGCCGAGGTCACGAAGCCGACCGCGCCGCGGATGGCGGAACCCAGGCTGCTGATTCCGTTGCGGCCGATGCTCGCCAGGGTGGACGGCAGGTTCTGGATTGCGCCGCGGATAGCGGACACGATGTTGGTGCCGCACGAGCTGACGAAACCGACCATGCCGGTGATGCCGTTGCCCAGAAACGTGATGGCGTTCCTGCCTAGGCTCAGCCAGTCGAGCGCCGACCAAGCCGAGACGAAGGCCGAGAAGATGGCCGGGATGTTGGCGATGAGCGTCGGTATCGCCTGCACGATGCCAATCGCCAGCGTCACGATTGCCTGGATGCCGGCACCGAGCAGTATCGGCGCGTTGTCGTTGATCGCGTTGGCGAGGTTCTGCACGATGACCGGGGCCTGCTCGATGATCGTCGGCAGGCTGTCAGCTATGCCCTGCGCCAAGCCGACGATGAGGTTCGCCGCGCCCTCGGCAAGAACGCCCGCGTTCTCGGCTATGGACTCTGAGAGGCCGGTGACAATCTGCAGGCCGCTCTCCATGATGGAGGGAAGGTTCTCGGACAGGTACCCGCCGAGCGACGTCATGAGCGACGCCGCCGTCTCGGAGAGGAACGACAGTCCCATCTCGATTCCCTCGGCGAGCCTGGGAACGACCTCGCCGCCGACGTCGGCGAAACCCTCGGCGATGCCGGGCAGCGAAGAGGTGATGTTCTCCTGCAATGTGGACAGGTCGCCGTCGAGCAGCGTCAGCCCGTAGACCATGGCGAGGTGCAGCGACTCCAACGGGTTGTCCCCAACCGCCCAGATCTCACCAAGACCCTTGAAGCGCTCGCCGATCTCATCCACGCCGTCAGACACGGCGGAGAGGATGTCGCCCATGGGCCCGGGCACGGCCTCAGCCGCGCTGTCGAGCGCCTGCGTGAAAATGTCGACGAACGCCTGGCCGAGCACGGGACCGACCGACGTGACAAGGCTCGGGAGCTGCGACAGCGCCGTGCCGACGATGGTCGCAACGCGCGGGACGACGTTCGAGGCCGCCGTCTCGACCGACTGCAACAGCTCCTCGGTGAGCTTGCCCATGTCGGCGTCGTCCTTGCTCAGCTCCGTCACCCAGTTCTCCCAGGCGGCCTTGGCCATGTTGCAGGAGCCCTCGATGGTCGTCGCGGCCTCGCGCGAGGTCGTGCCGGCGATCTGCATCTGCTCCTGCATCGTGTGGATGGCGAGCACGATGTTGTCGAATGAGAGACTCGACTCGTCCACGGCGGAGTTGACGGCGTGCGCGTCCTTGACGAGGCGCTGCATCTCCTCCTTGGTGCCGCCGTAGCCAAGCTTCAAGTTATCCAACATCGTGTAGTTTTGTTTCGCGAAGCCCTGGTAGGCGTTCTGGAGGTCCTCCATCGCCGTGCCGAAGGTATTCGCGTTGTCGCTCATGTCGACCATGGCCGTGTTGGCGTACTCGGCCGCCTTGACCGTGTCGCCACCAAGTGAGGAAACGAGCGAGGCCGAGAAGCCCGTCACCTGCTCCATGTACCGGTTGGCGCTCAGGCCGGCCGTTATGTAGGCGCGGTCGGCGTTGGCCAGCACCGTCGTCTGGGCCTGCTCGAGCTGCTCCCACTTACCGGAGCACTGCTCGACGGTCTGGCCGGTCATGGCGGCGTAGTCCTCGAGGGACTTGCCCATGTTGCCGAATATCTTCTTAATGCCGCCGACGTTCTGCTCGTATGCGGCGTATGCGTTCATGCTCATGCCTGTGACGGCGGCGACGCCCGCCCCCACGGCGGCGACGCCCACGCCTACCGCCTTGGCAACGGTCGCTCCGGCCTTGCCGAGCGTGCCCACGACCTTCGAGGCCACGCCCTCGGCCTTGCCGCTGGCCTCATCCTTGAGGCCGACCTTAATCATCAGGTCGAGAAGGTTCACCTAGACCACCTTCAATCCCATCCGCTCGATGATGTCTGCGGCGATCTCGTCGCCGCTGCGCGTGTCCTCCGCCTCGGACCCATCGCCCGCATCGCCGTTGACGATGCTCAGGAAGGGTTCCTTGAGCCACTTCCCCTGCGCCATGAGGCGCACCGACTCGCTCAGGTACACACGGAACGCCTCCCGCTCGTCCCGCTCGCGCCACCGCGCGACCATGTACCTACAGAAAGGGCGAGCACGCCGTGGCCCGACGTACTCGCCCAGACAGAGCCATATGTGAGATGGGTCCTCGGCGGCTATCCAAAAAAAGGAGCCAAAATGTCCTTGATGCCGTCGATGCTGTCGATGGCATCCTTGATGTCGTTCACCCACTTCTTGACGGTGAAGTCGGCCTTGTACTCCTCGAGCGTCTGGCCGTCGAGCGCGGCGAGCAGCTTGTAGCTGATCTCGCCGCCCTGGCGCAGCACGTCGGGCAGAAGACCAGCCACCATGTCCACGGCGAGGCCGTTGACCTCGGCGGTTGCGGCTACCTTCGCGGCCTCGGGGTCGCCCTTCGCCTTGGCGGTCGCCTTGGCCTTGGCCTTGGCGGAATCAGCGCGGAACTTGGCGTAGGCGGCCTTTGCCTTCGCGCCGAGCTCGCCGTTCATGACGTCCTCCGCCACGTCCGCCAACAGGCACATGGCGTTCTGGAACTCGTCGGCGTTAAGGTTGTCCAGCTTCATGGTTAGGCTCCAATCTCCTGTTTGATATACAGCTCGTAGGGCACGATCTCGGGGTTCTTGATTGAGTAGTGGCCCGTGAACTCGAACGCAAACTGGCCCTTGGCCTTGTTCTGCGTCGTGATTTGCAGACCGCCCGTGTTGAGCGCGTTGATGAGGCGGATGGCGATATAGCCGTTGCCGTTCTCGCCCGAGTAATCGCCGATGAGCCAGATGTCGGCGAAGTCGTCCTCCGAGAGCGCGGAGCGCGGGACGATCTTCCCTGCGGTCTCGTCGGCTGCTGTCGCGAGTTTCTTGCCGAGCGCGGTGTTCAGCGTCACGAATGTGCCGCTCAGCTTGGCCTCGATGCTGTCGATGCGCTTCAGCTCCATCGTGTTGGCGGGGCAGTTGTCGATGTCCTCGCCGTAGTCGATGAAGTTGGGCGTGGCGGCGAAGCTGGTTCCGCCGCTCGTCGCGCCCATCAGCTCGGACTCCGCGACCTCGGCGGTATTGGGGTTGAAGTTCGTGGCGAGCAGGCCCGCGTTGATGACGATCTCCTTGAACGTGTTCTCGGGGATGCGCGTGAACTTAGACATATGACCTCCTAGTAGCTGGTCATGTACTCAATGGTCAGGTTGATGATTCGGCGCTTCACGGCGTTGTCCTCGTCGGCCATGGCGTTGCAGAACGGCTCGCCCTGCATCACCCACATGCCGCCGCCGTCGCACGGCAGCAGCACGCCCGACAGCCCCAGCGCCCGGGCGATCTCTTCGGTCTTGGCGTTCGGCGCGGCCTCGGACGAGGTCCGGTACCAGAGGTTCACCTCGGAGTTGCACTGCGTGCCGAACGCCGCGGTTGGCAGGTCGTAGGTGATGTAGGGCATCTTCGCCTCGCCCGGCACCGCCGAGTCGCGGTACACGGGAAGGCCGAAGCCCTCGAGCCACGCCTGCAGCGCTGCCGCCTTAGTCGCCATCCGGCACCTCCCACTCCTCCGCGCTGCACTGGCCGAAGCTGAACGACGCGCAGCACGGCGCGGCGCCGTCGTCCGCGTTCGACGTGCAGCGGAATACCTGCCCGTCGAACGCACGCTGGAAGAGATCGCCGTACCGCAGCGGCTCGCCGGTGGTCACGGTGTAGACGTTCCTCACGCCGTCGTGCTCCGCGATGCGCGAGGCCGTCGAGCTGTCGCGCACGATCGCCGCCGTGAAGCCGTCGCCTACGGCGAGGACGGTCTTGAAGCCGCCCTCGCCGTCAGGCTCGGTCTTTGCGACGAGCCTCGCGCACGCCACCGCCATGCGCTCGTACAGGCGGCTCACAGCTTTCTCCAAGGGTCGAGACGTGCCTTGAACTGCTGTCGCCACGTGATGGGCGAGCCGTCGCCGCCGACGCGCGTGTAGCTGTAGCCGCCGAAGCTCTCGGATGCGTACGGGCTGTCCAGCTCCTTGGCGTGCTTGGTCTGCCACGCTGCGATCTCGTCAGCGAGGTCGACCACGGCCTGCGGAATGGCGAGCGCCCAGACGGTGCCGACGAACTCCTCGTCCGTGAGGTCGTTGTAGGGCCATGAGTGCAACCCGTCGTTGAACGTCGAGCCCGTGATGCGGACGTACTGGCCCTCCTTGAGGCCGAGGGCCGCGGGCGGCACGAGGAGGCCGTCCTCGATGCGGACGCGCCCCGTGCGCTTGTCGGCGACGAACCAGTTGCGCAGCGACAGAAGCACCTGCTCGAGCATCTCTGCGCCTATCGCTTATCGGTGATAACGGCGGCAAGGCTCTTGTCGAGGGTCTTGACGCCGCAGAGCATGTCGATGGAGACGGTGTCGGTCTTGGTCTTCTGGTCGTAGCCCTGCACGACTCGCAGGCCGAAGCCGTCGTAGGAGGTGGAGTACGCCTTGGGGGCGCCGAGCGGCATCTCGAGCTGGCGGGTCACGAGCGCGAATGCGTTCTTGTGGAACGCGATGGACGGCGTGTAGTTTGCAGTCTCGGCCGTGGTCTTCTGCACGTTCTGGTCGCAGTAGAAGTCGAGGCCGTACTTGCGGCCAAGCGATGCCTCCTTGAGGGCGGTGCCGTTGTCGCCGACGGCGGAGGCGCTGATGAACAGGTCGGTGTTGAGCAGGTCGGCCTCGGCCTGGGAGCCGTAGACGAATCGACGCTCCGTGGAGGGCGCCTTGGCGTCCACGAGGAACTTTCGGGCGGCGATGATGTCCGCCACGGCGATGGCGCCCTTGGTGTGGTCGACGCGGTTGTCGGTGACGTCCTTCTCGAGCGCGAGCAGGTAGCCGTCGATCTTGTCGGCGAAGGCCTGCATGGCGGGGACGAGGAACTGCGCGGAGAAGTCGACGATGTTCATCGTCAGATCCTTGGACGTGACGGCGAACGTCACATCGAGCAGCTTGTCCATCTTGACGGCGACCTTGTCCTCGGTGGCGTCCTGCACCTCGACCTGGGTGGTGAACTCCTTGGCCTCGAAGGTTGCGGGCTTGCGGACGGTGATGGTGTCGCCCACGCCCGCGACGAACTCGGAGGAGTAGTCGCGGTGGACGAGGTTGGCCATGACGGCGTTGGTGCGCAGAACGTCCAGCGCCTCGTTGGCGATGATGTTGGGTGTAAGGATGGTGTTCGACATAGATACCCCTTAGCCTCTCTGCTCCGCCTTGTACTTCATGTACTCGGCGGTGCTCATTTCGTTGATGTCCTTGCCGCCCTCGCCCTTGGGGGCGTGGGCCACGTCGGCGCCCTTGACGGTCGTGGTTGCGATGAAGTCGGCCCAGTCGGCCTTGATGCCCTCGGTCAGCTTGTCCGCGTCCTCGATAGCGCCGTCCTTGACGGTCACGCCCTCGAGGTCTGAGACCTTGAGAACGGTGTCGATGCGCTTCGGGTCGACGCCCGCCGACTTGAGCAGCTCTCGGTACAGGCTGCGCTTCTCGGCTGCTGCCTTTTCACCAGCGACCTCGGCCTTGTAGTCGTCGAGCTCCTTGCACTTGGCCTTGTACTTCTCCTCGTACTCGCCGGCGCCCTCGCCGGCCGCCTTGGCCTCCTCGAGCTGCTTTCGCAGGCCCTCGGCCTCCTCGGCGCCCGACTTGTAGCGGTCGCGCTCGGCCTTCAGGCCGTCGATGCTCTCGACGTGCTCCTCGATGATTTGCTCGATCTTCTCGTCCTCGATGCCCATTGCCTTGAGCATCTTTCGCGTGAGTGCCAACAGAATCTCCCTTGCTTCGGAATGGACGGGTCCCAGTCTGTTGCCTCGACGGGGCCCGCGCCGCAATACCTCGCGGCAAGGGTGAGTATCCAAGCGGAGTAACGCGGCCCTATACGCCGCCCCTCAGGTGCTTCTCGAGAATCGCCCGGTACGTGTCCCCGTGGCCCGTCGCCGCCTTGCGCAGGAAGTGCTTGCCCTTCATGCGGGATGTCCCCTCCTCGACATACGGCGCGTACTCGACGTTGGTGCCGATGAAGCAGTCGTAGCCTTTGAGGAGGTGCGTGACGGAGTTGCGCAGCCTGCCCGTGTCGACCGGGCACGTCGCCTTGGCGTAGCCCTCCGCGACGAGGCCTATCTCCTCCAGGCCCGTTTTATAAGCGCGCAGGAGGGCCTTCTCGACCTGCTCGATATTGTTCTGCCGTATCTCGATGCACTCGGCGGTATCCAGCTTCGCGGCGTTTACGATCTCCTCGGTGATGAGGGTGCCGTGCCGGCCGTGGTCGCCGACGCCGCCGACGAGCCCGTAAGCCATCAGTCGAGCACCTCGCAGCCGTAGCCAACGCGCCCGTCGACGTCCGCCTCGATGGCCTCGATGGCCTGCATCGGAACGCCCTCGCACCCGAGCGTGCAGCCGTCGTCGGGCTCGACCTCGTCGCCGCGCTGCGTGCAGATGTAGGTATCCGGGAACGTGAAGCCGAAGCCCAGCTTTACGGCGCAGTCGCCGCAGTTCGCACAAGTGAATAGCTCTTTCATGCCTGCCCCAATCTCTCTGCGGGCTATCCGAGGAGCGCCTGCACGGCGCGCTCGCGGTCGCTCAGGTGCCAGCGCTCTGCGGCGGCGCGCTCTGCGGCGGCGCGCTCTGCGGCGGCGCGCTCTGCGGCGGCGGCCCGGCTCAGCAGCAGGCCGCCGCCGAAGATGACCTTGCCGCGCTCGCGCTGCTCGTCGAGCGCGGCGATGCGGCACGCGTCGCGCCTGCGGACGCGGTACGGCGTGCCGTGCGCGGCGAGCCACTGCGCGCGGGCGGCGGTTATGACGTCGTCGGGGTACTCGTACTTTGCGACCGTCTTCCTCGTCGCCTTGAGCCGCGCGTCGTTGGCCTCGTTCAGCCTGCGCCCGAGCTCGGGGTCGGCCTCTAGAACGTTCTCGTCGTCGAGGTTCGTCACGAAGCCCGTGCGCACGACCGCGCCGTTCTCGTAGGTGATGCTGCAGTCGCAGACGATGTGGTCGACCTCCATGCAGCGCTTTCCGCTGAGGCACGTGAGCGACGGCGCGAAGAGGAAGAACCGGATGCCGCGCTCGAGGTAGAACGCCTGAATCCTGGCGAGGATGGAGAACGGGGGGTTGTCGACCACGACGCAGCCATCCGGGTACTCGAACGCCTCGTAGTCGCCGCCCGGCCAGAACGGCCTCACGACGTCGGCCTCCTCCACGCCCCATCGCTCTCGCACGTAGTCGAGCACGACGGCGTATATCTCCGGCGGCGTGTAGCAGTCGTCCGTGGTCTTTTTCGGCTTGAACTTCTCGACGAAACCGTCGTAGTCGTTGAAGCTCTCTCTGCTCTGGCCCATGTCTTCCCCTCGCTCGGTTGCTTGCGAGGATGTTCCCGCCACGGTCACGCGGCATGGAAAAGGCCCCGCCAGGGCGGGGCCTGTTGACTAGTTATTTAGTTCGCTTTCGAATATCTCGACTATATCGGCTTCAAGAGCATCCTCGAACTTATCCGGGCCAAACAGCTCGTAGTACTCCCTACGATTCTCGTCGTCGTATTTGGCCTCTTTAAGCCATAGCTCCTGAACGGCTTTAGGCTTGGAATCGAGAACGTGACCTATAGCGTCGACGTCGTCTCTTCCGTCGAGATAGCTAACGGCTTCGTTGAGTATGTCATTCATGATGCTCAATCTTGAAACCGAACCTCTCCTCAATCGCCCGAAACAGCCTGTCCTCGTTGCCGCCGTAAAGCCTTTGGATTCTAAGGTACTTCACCTCATCGACATTATAGGACGCATCCGGCTCGGAAACCTTCTCGAACGTGTAGATACTTCCATCGTGAGCTGCGATTATCCCCATCTCGCAGCCCTTGCCGCCGACCGCCAAAAGGTCAGCCGCGCTAGGGATGCCAGAGGCCGGGTGGTTGTGGAGCAGCACTACGCGCCGACCGTCCCCGATTGCCGCCTCGACCTTCTTGCCGAACTTCGCCGGAGGGACCACGGTGCTGCCGATGGTCGAGTTAACGCAGCTCGTGATTGTCTTGCCCGTTGACAAGTCGATGGCGTAAAGGTCCTCGCCGTTTGTGCCCCCTCGGTGGCTGAGGATGCGTCTTATGCTCGCATGTACGCCGTCCGCGGCATCTTTGCCGACGGCTTTAGACACCTTTGCCCTGTAGTCCCTGCTCGCGATCTTCCCCATATCCACCGCGAACTCCATTGAGTGCTCTACCGGCTTAGCTCTCGATTTCCCGCCGCCCTCGTAGACCGTGCCGAGCGCCGAGTCCAGCACCTTTTGCTGGTCGCCCGCCGACATTTTCCTAAACCCGCTCGACGGTATGCCGTAGTCCTCAAGCTGCCGCGAGAGCCGCTTGCGCGCCTCGGTCTTGGATACGCCCGCCACGTCCAGCTTGCGCTTGGTGCCGGGCATCTCCATGAACTCTGAGATGGTGCGGTTCGCGGGCTTCGCGCCGGTGATGGCGGGCTTGCCCGCCTTCCATTCCTCGTAGGTCATGCCCTCGGGCAGTCGGCTGAAACGCTCGCCGTCGAGCACGTCGAGTCCGTCACAGCACGCCACCAGCGTGCAGCGGCAGTTGCACGTCTCGGCATACCGCGCCTCCGGGTCGCCGGGATAGCGACACCCGTTGCTGAACTTCTCGCCGACCTCGACCTTCTCGCGGTCAATCTTCCTGTGGCTCGAGCGCGTGCGCAGGTCGAGCGTCGCCACCCATTCCTGCTGCACATTGATGCCGAGCCCCTTGGCCCTCTTGTAGCTGTCGACGCGCCCGGCGTTCTCCGCCGCCGTCGTCGAGGTCCGCGCCAAGCGCACCGCCGCCGCGCGGTTGGACCCCGCCACGTCTTGGATGCGCTTCGCGATCTTGGGTATCGACTCGCCGAGCAGCACGCCCTGCGTGATCTGGTTGGCGATGAGCCGGCGGTTCCATGCCATGTCCTTGGCGACGTTGACGGACGGCTTGGGCAGGTAGCTGTCGTGGTCGGTGAGCAGCCTCTGCACGGTCGACGCGTCCTGCAGCGCGTAGGCCGTGTCAACGCCCACGGCGCTCTCGACCTGCCACGTGCCGTAGTTGTAGTTCTCGGCGTAGACCTCGGGCAGCCTGCCCTCGATGGCGGCTGCCGCGACGACGTTCGCGCGTGTCATGGCCTCGGCGCACTGCTTGAGCACGATTCGGTAGCGCCTGCCCGCTGCGATCTTCCCGCTTCGCCAAGACCTGTATTGCGCCTTGGTGATCTCGCCGGCCTCGAGCCGCTCGCGCATCTTCTCGTCGTCGGCCTCGAACTGCGCCAGATAGCGCTTGAGGTTGGCGTAGGCCGTCTTGCTCGCCTCGCCGTACACTTCCGCCACCTCGCGCTCGAACGCCCGAATCTCGGCGTCTGAGAACTCGTGAGCGCTATCCTTCGCCATGTGCCGCCTCCAATCGTCGGCACGCATGGTCGCTCGCGCATAACGGAAAAGGGCCCCGACCGAAGCCGGGGCCCTTCCCTACTCGCCGTCCGCCTCTAGCATCTGGCGCACCTCGTCGCGCCAGCGCTCGGGAACGCTCTCGAGCGTGCGCTTGCCGCTTTTCACGGCGCGGTAGTAGATCTTCGCCAAGTTACTCACCTCCAACGATGTCGCCGATCTCGAGAAGGGCCGCCTGCGAGTCGGCGACATGCTGCTGGAGCGATGCGATCTGCTCCTCCATGCTCATGCCGTCCGCCTCGTGAGCCGCCCAGACGGTGTCAAAGTCGGCCTTTGCGCCCTCGACCGTCAGCTCGCCAGTCGGGTCGGTGAAGTGCAGCTCCTCGTAGGTGAACACCTTCACCTTGACGGAACCGCCCTCGCCGCCCTGTTCCTCGCGCTCGCCCTCGGCGATGCCGCGGCGCAGCCAAACGTCGGTCCCCGCGATCTCGACCGTCTCGGGCCTCTCGCCCGTTCGCTCCGACTTCACAACCATATTTTTCCTCCTAACCCACGGCCCTCGCCGCGTTGAATATGCACCGCTTGACGTTCATCTGGTGCTCCATGACGGCCGTTTTCAGCCAGCCCCAGTAAGAGCACACGCGCCTCGCCAAACGCTCGGTGCGCCTGCGCCTGTAGCGCGCGAACGCGCGTCGCAGTCGTTTCCAGAGCCTCTTTCGCAAGTCGACCCGGCGCCCGCGAGCGCACCAGATGCGATAGCCCGCGAAGTCGATGGGCTCGGCACCGTTGCGCCTCACCTTCCACGGTTTCAGCGACAATCCTAGCCGCCCCAAAACGCGCGCGGCGATGGTCGCGGCCTTCCTGAGCGAGCGCTTTGAGTTGCCGAGAAAATAGCCGTCGTCGGCGTACCACACTTGGCATCCCGCGAGCCTCACGCGCTTGCCGCGCCGCTCCTTCGCCGCCTCCTCGACCGCGTGGTACGCGAACGAGATCACGAACGCCGCCAACCGAAGCGACAGGTAGCTGCCGAGGATAAGGACGCCGTTCATCGTCGACAGCAGCGAATGGAGCAGGTAGAGGACTTGACTGTTCTTGACGTAGCGCGCCACCAGACCCTCCACTATCGCCGTTTGCATCGAGCCGTAGCAGTTGCGGATGTCGACGTGTACGTGGTAGGCGAAGCGATGAACCGCGCGCCTGAGCTTGCGCATCCCCAGCGCCGCGCCCTTGCCCTTGACGCCGCTCGACACCTGCCAGAAGCCGACCTTGGCGGCAAGGAGCGGCTCGAGTGCCCCAACGCACAGGTAGTTGTACACCTGCCGCTTGATACTCTCGACGCTTATCTCGCGCAGCTTGCCGTTGTTCGGGTCGTGCTTCAGGTAGGTTCGAATCGGCTCGAACGTAAGCGTCTCAGTCGAGAGCTCTAGCCAGATGCGGTCGACAAACGCCGTCTCGGTGCCGTATTCGTCGGCGACGCGCCAGCCGTTCTCCTTGCCGGAGTCGCTTTTCTTCCATCGGTGCAGGGCCTCGACGACGCTCTTGCGCGTGAACTCGAGGCCCTTGCAGTAGGTTTTCATAGATCAAAGCTCTTTCTGTCTGTCATACGAGCGTTCGCCTTGCGGTTACCAGCCCGTGAGCCTTGCGGACAAATTTCACTCAAAGGAGTCAGGCCGAGCCGCGTCCCGCCAGAAAGCGGCGGGCGCGGTAGACACGGTGCGAGTAGAGATTTATAGACAGATTGCCGGGAGACGAAGTTCCAAGCGGCCCAACCGGACCAGTACCTCGAGATCGCGGAACGAAGACCGGCAAGCGAGCCGATCCACAGGTTGCCGAGGAACAGAACCAGACGGATTGTGCCCTTGACCTTACCTCCGGAGGTGTCGAAGTAGAAGTAGTCGCCGACACCGGTCGTCGCCGAGCCGCCGAGCCCCTTGCCCAAGATGATGCCGTTGACGAACTGGATGTCGAGCATGTAGCCGTCCGCCGTCGGCATGCACGCCTCCGTCGGGGTCACCCCGTCCGCCACGGCGTTCTTCTTCTCATTGCGTGTGTCGGGGTTGACCGCGATGCCGAAGCCCGTGCCGTCGGAGACGAAGAGCGTATCGCCCATGAACTCCCACAGGCCCAGCCCCGTCTCGACGCCGCCGGCCTTGAACGGGTGCTTGCCGTCCTTCGCCACCTGGCCGTCGCCAACGAGGGCATCGGTGTTGCCCGTGCACCACGGCGCGCTCTGGATCCATGTGTTCACGGTCGTGTCGAACGCCTTGGCGACGTCCATGAGAAGCGCCACGTTGCCGTCTGCGAGCGTCTCCTTGCCGCCGACGACCGCGCCGTCGAACACGTCGTACGCCGCCGCGGCGCCTCGGTCTGGGCACGTGGTGCCCGTATCGGTGCCGTACATCATCGACGCGCCCACGGGAATCTTCGCCGCCTGCTCGGCGGTGACGACCACGCGCGTGACGCCCGTCTCGGCGAGCGCGGGGTGGACCTGGATGTTGAAGTCCGTGCAGCCCGGGAAGTCCACCTGGGAGGACTTGCAGAGCGTCTTGGTCAACTGGTGGAAGTTGATATACCACTGGTCGTAGACGCTCATGCCCGAGTAGCCCGTGGTCGCGGTCTTGCAAAGGTCGACGAGCGAGTCGTGCGACGTCGTGCGGTTGGCGACCTTCGCGCCCGAGACGGAACGCGGGCGCCCGTCGGCGTCGATGCTCATGGGATACGTCGGCGTCAGCATGTACGGTCGCAGCGTGCCGTTCGGCAGCAACGCCTTGGGGTTCGGCTGCGAGCCGCTGAATCGGCTGTCGGACCACGAGACGAGCAGGTTGCCGTTCACCAGCACCTCGACCGCCTGCCACACGACCGGCGCGATCTCGTAGACGTTGTTGCCGTGTCCGTTGTCCACGCGCGAGAAGCCGTAGTCGACGCCGTCGATGGCCTCGACCCACGGCACGCCGTCGGCGTCGGCACCGGCGTTGGCGGACACGTGGAACCACGGGCCGCCCTCGGTGTCGAACGGGTCGACAGCCGCGCTCGTCGCCGTCGCTGGCACGAACTCGGTGGAGGCCACGCGCTTCGCGGCGGCGCTCATCGGCTGAATGTCGGTGGGGCTGCCCGCCGGGATGAGGAATGTGTACACCAGCCCCGTCTTATGCTTGTCCACCATCGCGGCGACGCTCTCGTTGGAGTAGTGGCCCGTCGAGGCGTCGCGCTCGAGCGCCTTCTGGTCGCCCAGATTCTTTACCGCGCCGACAAGCGCCCACACCGCCTTGTCCGATGCCAGCGGGTCCGCGTACTCGAACCCCTCGGTTGCCTGCTCGGTTGCCTGCGTATCGGCCATTTAGGCACCTACCTTTCGCATCTGGCAAATCTTGCCGTTTACCTTCTTGAGTCCCAGCGCCGTCACGGCAGCCGCCGAGTCGATAATCGACTGGTAGTTCAGGGCTGCCGTCTTGGCGTCCTTGAGCGCCGCCTGCGCGTCGGCGAGGGCCTTGGTCGAATCCTGCTCGCGCTTCTGCTCGGCGGTCTTGCGCCCCGCCTCCGCCTCCTTGCGCCCCGTCTCGTTCTGCCCGCGCTCGGTCTCTTTCTTCCTGCGCTCGGTCTCGGCGTCGGCGCGGCCCTTCTCCGCCGTTTCGACAGAAGCCTTGAGCTGCTTGAACTCGTTGTTGACCTTGTTCACGCCAGCCGCCGCGTCCGTCGCGGGCTTCTTGAGCTCCGCGATCTGCTCGGCGGTGAGGTCGCTATATCTCAGCGCGTCGCCCTTCGGCACGCCGACGACCAGCACGTTGCCCTCCATCGCCGCCGTTGCCTCCGAGCCCGAGGCGAGCGTCGTGGCGCGTGCCCCCTTGACCTCGGCGGCGACAGCCTTGTCGCGTGCGGCCTCCGCCGCCTTCTGCGCGGCCTTGGCCTCGTCTCGCGCCGTCTCCGCGTCCTTGATGGTGCGCTGGTCGCTCGGCTCGTAGATGTACTCGGCGGGCTTGGCTCGCCTCTTTACGTCCCAGAGCGCCTCGATGCGCGTGCGCCCGCCGTATGCCTCGTCCGTGATGTAGGCCCATGCGTACACGCGCCCAGCCTCCTGGAGCAGCTCGTCAGGAATCTTCGCCTTGCTGTCGGCCACCGCAACCGTGTAGCACGTCCCTGTGGTCGACTTGGCGAAATGCACCTGCTCGCAGCCGACAACCTCGACCTCGCGCCCGGTGTCCCACTGCCACAGCTCGCCGTCAAGCACCTGCAATGCCGCCATCACTCATCACCTTCCTCGTCCTCGTCGCCCTCCTGGGCACCCTTCGCGTTCGCCGCCAGGGCGGGCGGCAGCGCTGCCATGCGCTCCTCCTGCTCCCGCTGCTTGCGCTCCAAAATCTTCGCCCTCTCGTCAGGCGTAATGTTCGGCAGCTTTCGCAGGATCGTCTCGTCGTCCAGATACTCGGCCTCCAGGCACACGGTCTCGACCTGCTCCTTGGTGTTGCTGATGCGAGTGTGCGTGAACACGGGCGTGTCCTCGATGCCCTGGAGGGCGAGGATGTCCATGATACCCTCGCGGATGTGGCGCTCGAACTCGGCGGCCTCCTCGTCCATCGGCTGGTATGCCGCGTCGATATGGTCGTTGGTCGCCCCCGCCGCGATGGTGTGGACGTCCAGCGCGCCGAAGTCCTCGTAGATGTCGGCCTTGATCTGCGCCAGCGTCTCCTTGCGGCCCTCGACGGGCACCTCCTGCGTGTACGGCGTCACGGACTGCCCCTGCTCGGCGTCGACCTCAGCCACGTGCGTCAGCTTAAGCTTCGCCCGCCACAGGTCTAGGTCCCTGTCGTCCATGCCGCCGGCTCCGTTGATGAGCCAGTAGATCTGCGCGCAGTCGCGCGTGTCGTTCACCAGACCGCTCTTGATGAGGTCGTAGGCGTCGATGCTCTCGCGCATGCCGACGAGCGTGCTCTGGTGCGCGTCGCTGCCCCAGACCGCCACGATGGGCAGGCGGGAGTAGTTCTCCGCATCGACGGCCAGCTTCATCCCGTCCGCCGGTATCTCCTGATACGTGACCTTGTATGCGCGCTTGGCCTCGGTCACCTCGAAGTCGAAGCCGCTGCCGCCCGACACCATCTCTGTGTAGCCGTCCTGCTCGTAGAGGGTCGCGTGCCACGGGTGGTCGGAGTCGAGCCGCCAGAACCTCACGCCGGCGTATAGCGCCCCCGAGTACTCGTCCCACACCGGGCAGAACTCGTCGGCGGTGAACACGTCGATGTGGTCGAGGTTCCAAAACGGGAATGACACACCGTGGATGAGTGCCTTGAGCCCCATCTCCATGACGTCGTCGTCGAAGCGGTCGCCAAGCCCCTCCTTGGTCGTGTCCTTGCCGCCCGCCGAGACGTCCACGAAGCTCACGCCCTTACCGAGCGAGTACGTGCAGCGCTGGACGTTTAGGCGCTTGAACAGGTTACTCGCCAGCCTCAGCTTCGAGGCCGTGAAGTCCTCGGCCTCGGCACCGGAGCACGAGTAGATCTTCTGCACGAAACGGTTGATCGTGACGTTGTGCTGGCGGTAGTACTCGTTCGCGGTGACGGCGTTGCGGTACATCTCGCTTGACATGTGTCGCTCGATGGCATCTGCCGCGAACGCCGTCGCCGACGCCGCCGCCTTGAGGTCGCCATCGGTCACCAAAGGCCCCTTAGACAAAGCCGCTACCTCCCTTCAAAAAATGGGTTTACCTGCCGTTTCGCAGGCTTGTACATGCGCAGTGTTGCCACGCCGTAACGGAGCGCGTCGCAGCTGTGGTCCTCGACCTTGACGGGCTTGTCGCCGTCCGCCTTGGCGTCCCAGCAGTAGCCGCCGAGCTCGCCTATCAGCCCCGCGCAGGCGTCGGAGATACGCACCGTGCCGTTGCCCAGGCACACATCCGTCTCTCGTATGCCGTCCGCGACGTCATTGCGCCCATTCTTGGTCTTGAACCCGGCCTGCCGCATCGCGGCGATGAAGCTCGTGGCGCTCGGGTCGATGATGAACTTGGGCGGCTTGCTCAGCCCGCGCACGAAGTCGGCCATGTCGGCCACGTAGTCGGCGTCCGTCTTCTGGTGCCCCGTGTCGCGTCCCGAGTAGCGGTACTCGTCAACCACGTGCCACACCTTGCCGTCAAACGCCCACAGCAGCGCCGCGAAGGCGTTCTGCGTGCCGTAGTCGCAAGACACCGCGTACTTGGCGGCGCTGCCCGCATATCGGCTCTCGAGGGCGCCCTCCCACCCGGGGTAGACCAGGCCCTCGGCCAGCGTCCACTTGCCCAAGATATAGCGGTCGTAGTACACGCCGCTGCCGTAGTCCTTGATGAGGGCCTCGATGACATCCGGTGCCAGCGCACCGTCCCAGATCGTGTAGTCCTGCCTGTAGATGTCGCTGTCGCCGTCGAGGAACCGCTTGAACCAGTGGTTCGGGCTGTCGGGGTTGCAGGTACCGTCGAAGCGGCTGTGCTCGCAGCGCAGGCGGCTCTTGAGCATCTGGAAC